>Ga0209211_10005764_pt1 | contig 18296 bp, 20 predicted proteins | sample RifGroA2_FD_183992 | JGI IMG/M metagenome (GOLD analysis project Ga0209211, IMG submission 183992) | Groundwater microbial communities from Rifle, Colorado, USA - Groundwater A2 (SPAdes) (version 2) | ecosystem: Environmental > Aquatic > Deep subsurface > Groundwater | place: Rifle, Colorado... | reverse complement strand
CAATACAGAAGATCACAATTACAAAACTCGGCTCGCGCCGGGAGAAGAAGGGTTAAAAGAAAACGGGGAAATAGTCCGATTATTCAATTGGACGAGACTCGGAAACGCTAAAAAAATGGGGTGCCGTTATCGGAAAACGATTAGGGTATATTCCCGATGACATTCGGTTGGCCTAGTTCCGCTTGTTTATGTTTCGACGGCCGGCTTTTTAAGATTTAGGCCGGTTTTTGGTAAGTTGCAAAGGCGGTAGCGGCCGTCGGATTGACGGTCCCCAAAACTTCCAAAACCTTGGCCCGAACATCCAGATATTTAACCGGGACGGCGGCGTCGGCCGGCAGTCCGGCTTCAACAGCGGCGGCGACTTTTTCGGCGTCTTCGGGGCTAGCGCCGGCTTTGATTACGCCGGCGACGATTTTATTGCGGTCAAAGTCTTCGAGACTGCCGTCTTTTTTCATGAATTTATACATTTTTCTCACCCCCAATCAAACACCTGTTTCTGAAATTAAGAATAGCACAATAACCGCCAGTTTGAAACGGTTTTCTTTACTTGTCATTGCGTAGAGGTTTATTTATATCAACAAGAGCATCCAATGGAAAGCGTACCATTACTGTTTTTGAATCTCCCACGTTAACAAATAGATTTAATATTTTGGGCGCTGTTTTATTATCGCCTTCAATTACGCCTCCGCATGCATAGACGACTTGTTTTTCCCCGGGATGCAATTCTTCCGTAATAGAACGGAAGTCGTTGCGCGTCAAGACTGGTTGGTTATCTACTCTTCCTACGGCTAACTTCCCCTTCTCGTCTTTGACCAATTCTGCTCTTCCAAGTGAGTAAATGAACTTTCCATTTTCTCGTCTTACGCCATGAAATATCATCAGGTATTCACTATCATTAATCGGAATTGGAGGCATTGCGGTACCTATCCGCCACTTCGCCCACTCCAAATCCGAAGGAAAATCTATACCCTCTAATTCTCTTGCTTCGTTTGTATTTTCGTCTATTGAAAAATGAGTCAGTCGATGATTATTTTCATCTCCTTCCTTACGGAACAAAAAAGTACCATCGTTCAACGGAGTAGTATTTTTGCCGGGACCAAAATTCCGAACAATATGCTTTTGATTCACAATAATTTGCTCAAACTCGTCGCCCGAATTCAGATAGGTAATAGCAGGGTAAGGTATTCGGTCGGCATCTTCTGCAACAACAGCCGTAAGACCAAGTACCACGCCGGCTCCATCGGGTAATAGCGCGGCTCGGGGATCTTCAAGAAGTATTTCTTGGCCTTCAGGATCCCATACCACCTTATCCGCCATCGGATCATAATCCTCAAGACAAACTGCTACTATTCTTGTATCTATCTTTAATCTAATAAGTGGTCCTATATCTGGTTTGCCTTCTTTGGCCGCATTTTTTACTTCCCTGGCAAGCAACATAATTGCGCCGTCTGTTGTCGGCCAAGCAGCCGCGTTAAATCGATTCTCTAAACCAGGAATTTCTATTATTTCAAAATCTTTTTGAGGAAGAGGCTCTCTTTGTTCAAGTAAGAATCCCATAAGATAAGATTAAATAAAGTTTACCATATCTGGTTGTGTCAAGTACCCAATTTTAGTGTTTCCGGCGGCGGCAGTTTCAGATTGTAATAATAAATCATTCGGCAAAGTTGTTCCATCATTGAGCCGGTGTCAACTCGATGTCTATTTTAAGGGGTACCCGTCATCTGACAGTCTTTTTCACCAATGTCTATTCCCACGAAGTAACCGCCTGATTTTAATAGTCTGTGAAACTCGGCAAAAGGCGTTGGTCCGCGACGGCTAAAAATTACATCAAAAGATTTGTCGGAAAATGAAGTTCTGCCGGCGTCTTGAAATTCGAAACTGACATTTTTCGTTTTTAATATCTTTTGTTTTTGTCCGGCAATTTTTAATAATTCTTTGGATAAATCAATTCCGGTGATGCTTAAGAAATATTTTGCTATTTGAAAAGCAAATTTTCCGTCGCCGCAGCCGGCGTCGAGGGCGACTTTATTTTTACCCGCCAAACCAATTAGTTTTTCCTTAAAAATTTTCTCCGGGTCTCCATTCGGATATTCGGTAACGTGTTCCACATGACTTTTACCAAAAGCATACCCGCCGAACTTCTTGGCCACTTTGTCATAAAAATTTGATGTCATACTGGTATTTTACCCCAGTACCAGAACGCCATGGGCGTAAGCCCGTGGGGCTCCACTACTCTTTTAAACCTGAGAATACTTGGTTTTTCTTCAAACCGGTGAATCAGGTATTTGTTCACTGCTGATATAATCTCTTTGAACTTTGAAATTATCATTCCCCACATAATCCCGTTAAGCGGGAAACGTGGTTGGAACGTTTAATTTACAAAGTAAATTATTACGTTCCCCGGTGGCGCAGCGGTAGCGCGGTCCCCTGTTAAGGGAAAGGTCCCAGGTTCGAATCCTGGCCGGGGAGCCATTCGACTCGCTCCACTCGCTCATGGCTATAGCCGTGAAAGCAACAGGTCGAGTCGAATGGCTTGAGTGAGTCATGAGCGGATTACAATCCTGAGTGAAATCGAAGGAGTCGAATGACGAATCGAAAGAATTATTTCTTCTATATTCTGCGATGTTCTGATAAATCGCTTTATTGCGGGATGACATCCAATTTGGAGAATAGATTAAAAGAACATAACTCTAATGGGTCAAAAGGTGCTAAATATTTGAGAGCAAAGAAACCAGTTGTTGTCGTGTACTCGGAAATATATCCTGATATAAAGACTGCAATGAATCGTGAACTCCAGGTCAAAAGATGGACAAAGGCGAAAAAGGAAGCCTTGGTAGCCGGTGATTTAGAACTTCTTAAGAAGCTCTAGCGAAAGGGAAAACCACTTTATGAACAAGGCTGAAAGAATTTTTTATATCTCCGAAATAAAATCCGCGTCATTGCTCAAATAAATCCCCAACGAGGCTGGTGAAGTCAAATTGAGGTGAAACTATGCCACCCCAGGCACGAAAACCCCATATAAGTCAACACACGGTTTCATACGAGCTTAATTGGCAGGCAAGTCAGTTGTTCTTGGGAGTATACCTACGAATTTTTTTTGTCCTACACAACCTCTTAGAATATAGGGAGTAGTAGTTGGTGAATTACGGTAAATTACCACCATTGTTGCGAGATTTTTATATCCAAGAGGATATTTCTTATCAATTTGGCGCGACAGTTCTATTAGGCGATTCTTTTCGTTTTGTGTTAAATACTGGTCTATATTATCAGCGTGGAGTATCCTCTCATTATGGGCGTGGATACGATCGGTAAAAGGAACCACACCTCGTTTATTAAGTTGTTCGACGGCTTCTTGGCAGATACAGGGTGCTAAAAAAAACTCGGAGAAATTGCTACTTACCGTGCGAATGTTTCTTGCAATGTTATCTCTCGATTCACAAAATTGATTACCAGTTCCCACAAAGTCATCGACATAAACGATTGCCCCACTGCCTAGTTCACTAACCACCTTGTTCAATCCAAGTAAATCTTGAGAATCGATAAATTTGCACCCCTTTCTCTCTAAGCGACCAATATCTCTTAGCTTATTTAGCATTACATGGCTACTACTGGCTGTCTCATCAATGGTGACATATATAACCCTTTCATTGGGTATTCCGTCCGCATTTAACTTACTCAAAAGCTTTTCATTTTTCCTCTGGAGAAAAGTTTCAACATCTTTCTCAGAGTAGTAAATAACGCGTTTTAGAAGTTTGATTAAAAGCTTACGATCGCTTTTATCGTATTGAGAGAGCCATTTGTTGATCGACGAAGGATTTACCCGAAAAGGGTGGTAGTCAGAGAGTTTCCTTGAAAGACGCCAAGTCTCATATTTTTGTTGAAGAATGTTCATGGTTAATGGTCATTTTGTTCATCTTCAGACCCGACGCCTTTTAGCTCTGTAAGTATGTTCTCGACAAAATTTCGGACTTTTTCCAGTGCTTCGACAAGTTCCTCTTTATTGTCAGTAGTATATTCGAGTTTGAGACGATCCAACTTTTCCGTAAAATCGCTACAGGCCTTGAGAGCTGTTTTTATGTTTCTTGGTGGAAGAAAATTATCAAACGCTTCAGGTATTTCCATATTCTTGTTTGTAATAAACTCTTTTAATTTATCCAAGAATTTGTCTTCATCTTCTTTGTTTCCTTTTGCCCTACTGTATGCGTCCTGTATCTTACGGAAGTGGATGATACTTTTAATTTTTCCCTTATTTTTTTTATCAACTAAACTCTGGATTATCGCTTCCCGACCCTTTTCTTGCACAAAGAGAGGCAATTTTTCTTCGTAGATTTTAAGCACGGGATATGCCTCAATCCAGAAATTGGAAGGAATGCGCTTAGTTGGGTCTTTGTGGAGAGACATTTTCTGAAACTGCTCAGGATAAGAGAGTAACCATTTACAGCGTTCCACTTGAGTTGGGCTTAGACCAGTAAGGGAGGCGAGTTCTTTATTATCTTTCTCTTTTAATTCGTCCATCACTTCTTTGAGGCTAAGTGCAGTAGGCATCAGCTCCCACTGTTCTCTGAAATTGTGAATTGAAAACATATAGAGAACGCCAGCAATCTTATCAGGCGGTTTTACTATGTTTGCTGGTATTTCTTTTATAATTCCTTCTTCTTCTAGTTCCTTACAACATCTATATCGCCTTTCTCCATCAAGAATGGAGTAGAGATCTTGTCCAGCTTTTTTATATACCGTGATAGGAACTAGAACCCCATGTTTGCGTATACTTTCTTTCAGTTCTTGTAGTGGTTCTGGATCGAAGAGTTGTCTTGGGTTTGTTACACTTGTTTTAAGTTCAGCAACAGTTAACTGTTTTAATTCTCCACTAGGGACAATTGTTGGGTTTGGTGGTTTATTACTGAACAATTTCATATTTTTTAGAACATGTTTCTATTTGAGATAATGATTTCGTTTACTCGTTTACGACTTGTTGTAAATCCAGCAATACTTCTTCTAACGGAAACTGTATCCCAGTAAAAACCCTTCTTTAAGAGATCAGCTTCTTCGGATTCTGCATAACTTACTAAGAAGGACACACCAAGTTTATCCAATTTTAACATCCAGGTTCGCAAATGCCTAATGTCTTCAGAGCTAAACTTTGACGCATCATACTCGTTGAATATCTCTTTAGCTCTTACGCTGAAAGGGGGGTCAATATAAACAAAATCTCCAAGCTTGACCTTTTTTAGAGTTTCCTCATAACCATTAGCATGAAGTTTAGCGTTTTTTAGCAAACCAGAAGCCAGTATAAAAATTTCGTCTGGGGGCATTACCCCTCTTTCGTCGCCACAGTATGGGACATTAAACTTCCCCTTACTGTTTGTGCGATACAGACCATTGAAGCAGTATCTGTTAAGATAAATAAACCGTGCAGCTCTTTCGTTGGGATTTAGGGTTTCTGGATTTAAGCTGCGTATGCGATAGTAATCCTTCTTGCCTTTCTTTAGTTTTTTTAACTCCTTCAATACTGAATCGACATCTGTTGCCACCTGTTTATATGTGTTAATTAACTCTCGATTTATGTCACTAAGGAGGGCTTTTTTTGGAGATAAACTAAAAAAAAGGCAGGCTGAACCAGCAAATGGTTCAACATATCGCTCGTAGTCGTTATTCCAAAATCTAGACAAAACTGGAATTAACTGTCTTTTACTTCCAGCCCATCTCAAGAATGGTTGTGAAGCTTTAGTGGTTTTTTTCTTTGTTTCCATAGTGGATCACCACCTTGATTCTCAATATCAGTATACAATATCTGATCGTTAAAAAGTATTGCTACCATGTTTATATTTTGGGCTGAAGCATGGGATAATCAGATTATAATTAAGATTAGGCGATGAGGCCTAATCTTTTTTTGTAACCAGGACTTCTTCTCCTAACATGTCAATGACTTTGACTGCCACTTTGATTGGTTTTTCGCTTATTTCAAGCTCATATTCGCCCTTAACTAAGTCGTTCTGTTTTTCGGGGACATCAGAGAAACCAATCTTGAATACCTCACCGTCGTAATCCGTATCAACCAGCACTACATCGATCATTGACCTGAAATCTGGGATTTTCTTCTGCAAGAGTCCTGGTTCAAGCTCCAAGCGCTTAATGATCGTGGGGGAGATAAAGGATGTGATCTCAATCTTTACTTTATCCTTGCCAGCCCGCTTAATTTCTATCTCTGCCTTTGATGGCTCGTAACTGACAAAGTTTTTGTCTTTCAGGTCGAAGACAATAAACTGACGCATGCGTTTCTTGTTTCTGGTGTCTTTATAGGGCTGTTTTTTATTCCATTCCTCAATCCAAGCATCAACCTTTGTTTCTCGACCCAGCGAGATAACCACAACATCTCTATCCTCGTCTGGGCGCTTATTAAGCTCATCAACGATTAGCTGCAGGTCAAGAAGGGTAAGCGGGTGATTAAAGTCTATAATTTTCGCCAGCTCACCACTATCCCGCAAACCGTCAAAGAAAGTGTCCGTTTTAACCTTAGTAATTCCATATTGCTGGATTGCCAGTTCCTTAGCCTCAGTCTTCAGGATTCTCAAATCGTAGTTATTGACCTTGTAAATTACGAAGGTTGGATATTTTGTTTCCTTTTGATCTTTGATAATCTTCTGAAGTCTCTTGCTGGTTACTTGAATTGCCCCTTTATTTACATCAACTCCAACCCAACGCCTACCTAATTTTTGAGCAGCAGCACATGTAGTCCCAGAACCCATAAAGCAGTCGAGAACTAAATCTTTTAAGTCAGATGTCGATTTTATAATTCTTTCAAGAAGAGCTTCTGGCTTCTGTGTGGCATACCCCGTTCTCTCTTGAGCCATTGAATTGATGTAAGGGAGATCGTCCCACCAATCTTTCATTCTTGTTCCTTCTTTCAAATAGAGTTTATATTTCTTGCCACGAAGATATTGCCACCGATATTTCCCTTTTTCATCCTCTTCAGTAAAATGTGCTGCCTCATCGGCATATTTCTCATAAGGCTGATTCCAGGTGTATTGGTCACTTTTTGAGTACCATAAAATAACATCGTGTGAGTTCTGAAAAATCTTTGATTGTGCAGCCCATCTTCTATAAGCCCAGATGAGTTCGTTTCTAAAATTATCCTGCCCAAATATTTCGTCCATGAGGAGTTTTATATAGTGACCAACGTGCCAATCCAGATGCACATAAATACTTCCCGTTTCCGCCAGCAATTCCTTCAGCAAAATTAACCGCTCATACATGAACTGGAAGTATTCGTCCCTTTTCCAAATATCTTCATACATCGTCTGTTGGATGATCGACTCGCTATCTTCTTCAATCCTGCCTAAATCTTTTAATCCACGCAGCTCAACTTTCCTCATGTAGTCCTTATTGCTGGCAAATGGAGGATCAATATAAATAAGCTTTATAGTATTCTGGTGATTTTGTAGTAGTGCTTTCAAGGCAAGAAGATTATCACCTTTAATTAAGAGATTTTCTGTATCCTTATCGCCATATCTCGCTTTTTCGAGAAGAATGCGTGGTTCGGATACTCTGGGGTCTTTTTTGTCTACCCAAAGATATTTCTTTTCGGTGGGGGCATAATAAAGACTTTTGTCTTTGTTATACCAAGTTAATTCTAATTTTTTATCATTTTTAGTCATAGTTATTTTTGTAAATCAAAAACCATCTCAAACATTTTTTCAAAGTTGGTGACAAGTGTCTTATCTGATTTGTTACGAAGCACTTTCGTATACTCCAGAAAATCGTGTTGTATAACATTCAGAAGGTTCGAAGGGTTAAACCAAAGTTCAACAATATGATCGCCACTTTCTCGAAACATAGTTACCACTCCTGAAATACTGATGTGAATACCCCTGGTAGTTAAGTCATGGTGAAGCCCGTTACGCAACACTTCATAAATCTGATCAATAAGGCTGTCTACTGTATTTTTCTTTATTTTATTGCCCAATTGCTTCTGATAAATACTCCTTAATTCTGCTTTCACGAACTCACCTGTATTTTTCGCCGTTGATTTAATGCCTCTCTTAAACTGTTCGAGAGCGTCACAAAATGAAAAAAGAACAGTTGCTGTAATCAACGCAGTGCCTTCTCTCATGTTTTGGCGGAGAGGTAGCAGATACCAACCTTGATAGTAATCTTCGAAGAGCTTGACTCTGCCTTCATAAGTCTTGGCTAATTCACTCGCTTTTTTAGCACTGTAGGTTTTACTAAAACGTGCAGGTCTTGCCGAAGCAGTATCAAAATATGGTTTAGTTGAAATCATAGTAATTACTTTCGTTTAATCAGATAATTTTCAAGATCTTCTGGTTTGTATCGTCTATCGCCTCGTTTATTCACTCTAAAAGCCTTCAGTCTACCGCTTTTGTCCCACCGTCTCAGCGTCTCCACATGGACATTCAAAACCTCTGCTGCTTGGCGGATAGTTAACAATTTTGGTAAAGTCGTCTTATTCTTCGGCATACCTCAACTTAATTATACAAAGTTTCGATGGAAAATGGTATACTTATCGGCAAATATGACACTAGAACATTTAAGGCGATTGCACGACGATTTTTCTGATGAAATACCAGATAGGGTCTTGCATGGTCGTGGTGCTTTCAAAGTCAGGCGAAACTGGTGGCAGGGCGTGGTGGGAGACTTAGATCGTTTGAGAAGCCAGGGGCAGATACCCCCAGAACTGCAGGAAGAGGTAGATGGGTTCCTTGATCACTACACCTCAGAAGAGTTTCATGAGCAGCCTTTAACAACGCCCGAAGACATAAGTCGTGTCAATGGCTTGATAAGTAGAATTATCCCTCGCAAATAAATATGAACTCAGAAAGACGAGAACGACTACCAGTAAGTGTTTCTTCTGCCGTCTTTATTGAAGACGATCAAAAGCGATTACTTCTTTTACAGCAAGCTGCTGAAAGAAAGGGTTTTAGATGGGGACCACCAGCTGGAGGAATGGAATCGCATGAAGACCCGATAATGGCAGTATTGAGAGAAACGAAAGAAGAGATTGGTGTGGGGTTGAAATTAACTGATTTAGTTGGCGTTTATACAGTGGATAGGGGCGATAATGCTTCTGGTATTGGATTTGTTTTTAGAGGAAGGATTGTCTCAGGAGAAATTACACCCCTAGAAGGTGAAATCAAGGATTACAGATTTTTCTTTCCTTCAGAAATCGAGGAGCTTATTGCTCAGGATATGCTTTATAAACCTGAATATAACCTTAGTGGTATTCAGGATTGGTTGTCTGGTAGATCTTATCCTCTTGATGCAATAAAACGATTAAGTGTTAAGTAAATTGGTGATTGGGAGGCTGGATAACTTAGTTGCTCAGGAATTTTGCTGATAAAAATCTCTGTGTTTCCTGGGAGGTAAACTCTGGGTATTCGATTTCGTTGATCCAGTCTACCTTTCGATACGAGTCCCATGATTCGAGCCAAGCTTGACGAGAGGCGTAAAAAGCTATCTTGTCAAAGGGATTTATTCAGTCATATCGGGCTTTTTTGCCCCTTAGCTCCAAGTTCTGAAGTGTCATCTTTAAAATAGAAAATAAACAAAAAAAGACTGATTTTTAGCCAGCAAACTGGTCACTTGACATCTCTATTATACTTAACTATAATAGAAACTGGTGTTTGTGTAGAAGTTGAGTAGTATACAAATTATGACCCTTCGATTACACTCAGGGTCATGGTGAGCAAAGTCGAACCATGAATAATTTACAAGTCAATCAATATCTTCAAAATCAGCTTAGTCGTGCGCCATCCTTATTAAAAACCTATACCCAAGACGAGCAAGGCAATAAGTATTTAAGCAGGAATATGTTTATTCGGGTTGAGAAACTAATCAACGATTTCATTGGTGGAGAGAAGGAAATCAGAATGGTGAGCATCCCGGGCTTGCGGGGAGTGGGAAAAACAACTTTACTGGCTCAGCTGTTCTTGCGGTTTTTCCCTCGTTATTCCAAAGACATGCTTTATATCTCAGCCGACCAAGTTGTCAACGAGCTGGGAGCAGATTTATATTCTGTTGTTGAAGAATATCAAAAAATTCTGGGCGTTCCTTTTGAAAAACTGAATCGCAACCTGTTTATTTTTATTGACGAAATTCACTTTGATGAAAAATGGACAGCAGTGCTTAAGACCATCTATGATCGGTCAAAAAAAGTCTTTGTAGTTTGCACGGGCTCTTCGGCTCTATCACTACAATCAACTACCGATCTTGCCAGAAGAGTTGTTTTTGAAAAGCTGTATCCAATGAGCTTTACCGAGTATATGCTGCTTAAGACCAGATACGAATCTATTAAAGATAAAACTGTCACGATTAAGTTTCCCATAAGGGGGCTAAAAGAAGCAATTAAAAATGCCCTTTTTTACAGCAGTGACGGCGACGAATGTTTTTCTCGTCTTGCGGGCTTAAAGGCTCAAGTAAATAAATACTGGTTTGGGATTGACAGTCTAGAAGTTGATAGATACTTAAGGTTCGGGACTATGCCTTACGCTTTAACAATAAGAGATGAACAGCGAATGCATACTTTAACCAACCAACAGATAGACAGGGTCGTTGAGAGAGACCTACCGAACTTAGGTAAATTCGACACGGCCACTTTAGCTGCCATTAAAAACATCCTCTTGCTAGTTGCAGGAAGCGGTGAGGTGAGTGTTACCAACTTGTCCCGAATCTTGAAGGGGATTTCTTTGGTTACTCTTATCAATGTCTTAGAAACTTTGGAAAAAGCAGAAATGTTGATTAGGGTTTATCCCTATGGTTCAACCTATAAGAAGGTGCGCAAGCCATCAAAATATCATTTTATGACGCCAGCCGTCAGGCATACTCTTTTAACCGTTGTGGAAGGCGAAGGTGCTTTTAGCAATCATAAAGGCTGGTATTTGGAAGACGTTGTTGCTTTATCTTTGTATCGGGAATTTAGTCAAAAACTAGCTTCTCCCGTTTTTTACGATGCTGCCCGCGGAGGGGCAGATTTCATTCTGGCTTTTTCAGACAGGAAGATTCCGATTGAGATTGGACACGAAAAGAAGGAAATAGATCAGGCTGTTTCGACTCTATCAAAAATAAAAGGTCACTACGGGTTGGTTGTCTGCGATTCAGATTTAGTCAAAGAGGGGGAGATCGTTAAAATTCCCCTACGATACCTTTTATTGATATAAGTGTAGAATCAGTTGCCCAGTCAATTCGTCCGAAATCATACCATCGTTCGAGCCAGCTGGCACTTAATATACCCATTTTAACATTACGATTACTTCAACTATTGTTAGTGGGCAAAACGTTGGGATTCTATGTGGATTTTAACTAATTCTCTATCCTGTAATCTAAGTATGTGTGGTTTTTATCCTTACCTCTTACGCCGCTTTTAACACAAACCAGTTCGAAGCTATCTCTATCCGCTTCCTTAATAATATTGTTAGCATAAAAGACATTACGCTTATCTCGTGCAAATGGCGGATTCGAATTAGGACATTTGTTTGTCATTAATGTCTCGAATGTTAGGGGGTCTGACAGGTACCCCTTAAAATAGACATCTAGTTGACATAACTCTCCGCGGCCGCGGAGAGTTATGTCAAGTTTTTGTCGATAACCTGCCGCGGCCGCGGTCAGTTATGGACATCAATTTGAATAACTTTGTCGAACGATTTACGATTACAATCTGAAACTGCCGCCGGCTCGGTACCGGCGGAAACACTTAAAATACCTAAAGGAGGGTATCAAATCGATTTCCTAAAAATTGGGTACTTGACATAGTTCTTTTTAAGAAACGAGGAGAATTAATAGAGTAAAATGAGGGGAATTTATAATGATTACACATGTTCTTATTTACATATTATCGTTCGCCGGTATTTGGATTGGATCGGGGCTGGCTATAAAATCAGTCGAGAGACTTTCTAGATCTCTTAAAGTGTCTTCTTTTGCGGTATCTTTCCTGGTGCTTGGGCTATTTACTTCAATCAGCGAGCTGTCTGTGGGAATTAATTCAATTTTAGAAAACGACCCCGAGATTTATGTAGGTAACTTAATCGGTGCTTCTATTGTTCTTTTTATGCTTATCGTGCCTCTCTTGGCAATTTTTGGCAATTCCATACGAATCTCACCTGAATTCCAGGGATTTAACTTGCCAGCTTCCCTAGTTGTAGTTGCTCTACCTGTTATTTTGGCCATGGATGGCAAAGTTGGAAAAACGGACAGTATTATCGCGTTGGCTTTGTTTGGGTTCCTGCTTATTAGTGTGCAGTCAAAGAGAGGGCTGGCCGGCAAACTGAAAAATATCAGCCAACGGACAGGTGTCGGAGTAGGCAAAGAGCTTCTGAGGATACTTTTTGGAGTGGCCATCATCTTTATTGCCAGTAGGTTTGTGGTTGAACAGACCCTTTACTTCTCCGGCTTGCTCAACGTCTCAGCGTTTCTTATTAGCCTACTTTTTATAGCCATAGGAACAAATGTGCCTGAGTTATCTCTTGTAGTGAGGTCTGCCTTCATGCGTAACAACCAAGTTGCCTTTGGCGATTATGTTGGATCGGCTGCTTTTAATACTTTCCTTCTTGGTTTATTGACCCTTATTTATGGTAAACCGGTGATGTTATCCAACAACTATATCGCAAGCCTTCTTTTTCTTATCGTCGGTTTAATTGCTTTTTATTACTTCGCGAGAACAAAGAATTCAATTTCTCGTTTGGAAGGACTGATCTTACTGGGGCTTTACGCCCTTTTTTTGTTCACGGAAATAACTTTACATAAGAATTTATTTTTTGGGAGTGGACATTAACTATGTTTCCCACATTACAAGGACTATCAATTCAAGAGGTAAAGGACAAGCGGCGACAGTTTGGGCTTAACGTTCTTCCGGAAAAACCACCTCCCGGGAACCTATCCCTACTTGTTCAACAATTAAGAAATCCTCTTATTTATGTTTTGCTTTTAGCAGGTTTTGTTACTTTAGCCATTGGCCATTATCCGGACACTATTGTTATTCTTGTGGCAGTTGCTGTAAACACTGCCCTGGGTTTTATTCAAGAGAGAAAAGCGACCGATGCCCTACATGCCCTGAAACACTATGTTGCCAATACCGTAACTGTAATCCGAGAGGGTAAGCGAGAGACTTTGGAAACCCCCCAGGTTGTTACCGGAGACGTAGTCATCTTAAACCAGGGTGTAAAAGTTCCTGCGGACGGAAAGTTGATTAGCGCCAATCGCCTGTATTTGGACGAGTCGATGTTAACGGGTGAAAGCGCATCGGTAAAGAAAGTTCAAGACGACTCCGTGTTTATGGGAACCACCGTTGCTTCCGGGCAAGCCGTAATGGTGGTTGAGAGTATTGGTGCCAAAACCAAAATGGGAGAAATTGCCCTCCAAATACAGGAGGTTGAAGAGGATACACCTCTTCAAAAACAGTTGAAGGGTTTTAGTAAACAATTGGTGACTATTATCGGCATACTTATTGCAATCGTTTTTATTGTCGGGATTGTATATCGGTTTAGTTTGGTGGAAGTGTTTACCACCTCGGTTGCCTTAGCAGTATCAAGTATTCCCGAGGGTTTAATCGTTTCTTTGACGGCAGTATTAGCCATTGGGATGCAAAAAATACTAAGGCGACGCGGACTGGTTAGGAAGCTTGCCGCAGCGGAAACGCTAGGTGGAGTTACTGTAATTTGCGTTGATAAAACAGGAACGCTTACGCAAGGGAAAATGACAGTAGTTGATTACATCGGAGACAAAAATGATTTAGCAGAGCAGGTGCTTCTGGCAAACGATCTGGATGACCCCATTGTGATTGCCGCTTTTGAGTGGGGTCGGAGTTTAATTGGGGATTTTGTTTCTGAGCATCAAAGGTTTGATAGTATTCCGTTTTCTTCAAAAGAACGATTTTTTACAAGTCTGCACAAATGGTCCAATGACCACAATAGACTTTATGTTAATGGTGCTCCCGAGTTGTTGCTTGGTTGGACAACTTTATCGGAAAAAGAAAAGCGCGATATTCTCTCTACTATTAACGACTTGACGAAACAAGGGAAGAGATTGATCGGATTTGCTCGTCGAGACGCAGCATTAAGCAAAAAAGAACTTGATGTCTCTGACGCCAAACACGATTTGGAATGGGTTGGTATTTTAGCCTTCTCTGATCCTGTTCGTCATGGTGTTAAAGAAGCTCTTGGACAAGCCAAAGATGCCGGCGTTCGCACAATTGTCATTACCGGAGATTATGCCAAAACCTCTGAATTCGTATTATCGGAATTGGGCATATCACTTTCCTCAGAACAAATTATTACAGGGGAAGAGCTAAGGGGATTTAGTAATAACGAACTGTCACAAAAAGTAAAAAACGTTCGCCTGTTTGCGCGCACGACCCCCGACCAGAAGCTAATGATTGTCGAAGCATTAAAGAAACAAGGAGAAATCGTGGCAATGATGGGAGATGGGGTTAATGACGCGCCTGCTCTTCATGAAGCAGATATTGGTATCGCTGTGGGTGAGGCAACCGATGTCGCAAAGGAGTCGGCTGATTTAGTACTTCTTGATTCTAATTTCTCTACCATTGTGGGAGCTATCGAGGAGGGACGGGTTATGTTCGAGAACATTAGAAAGATCATCCTATATCTGTTAAGTGACGCGTTTGCGGAAATAATTGTCGTATTTGGGGGTATTGTTTTTGGATTGCCACTTCCGCTAACAGCAATCCAAATACTCTGGATTAATTTAGTTTCTGATGGCTTTCCCAATCTTTCCTTAACGATTGATCCTAAAAGGGCAAATATTATGAAGGAAAAACCACGCCGGCCAGGAGAACGATTGGTCAACAAATGGATGGTTGCTCTTATCGGGTTCGTTAGTTTGGCAGCTGGACTGGCAGCTTTGGGCTCATTTGTGATTGTGTACAAGACGACCAAGGATATTGCGCTTGCCCGATCGGTGGCATTTCTTACGCTAGGTTTAAACTCTTTAGTATACGTCTTTTCGGTGAGAGCCTTAATGGTTCCTTTTTGGAAAAACCATCTCTTTGAGAATAAATGGCTTATTGCCGCAGTTCTGGCGGGGTTTGGTTTACAGATAGTTCCTTTTACAACCCCTCTTATTAGAAAGTTTTTTGGGACCACGGAGCTAGATTTAGTCTATTGGTTGATCGCGATAGGATTATCAATAGCAATGTTTTTTGTTGTTGAGGTTTTTAAATTCTTTTATTACATCAGACATTGGGATAATAAATCATTTCATAGGGTAAGTCCTGATTTTAGCCACTAAAATTGGTGACTTTTTTCAGTAAACGAACTACCTGTTTTTCTGGTTCCAGTTCTCGGTAATTATACCTCCAAACATATTCTCCTAAAAACAGGGGAAGATATTTTCTTTTGACTCCTCCTTTGGCTGCCAATTTTCTTTTCAGGTATCCCCAGAATCCTTCCAAGCCGTTGATGTGGTTTTTGCCTCGGACATACTCCCCGTCTCCGTGTTCCACGGTTCGGTGGACATATCCCTTAGCTGCCAGCCCGGTGTACGCTCTCCAGGTGTCGGAACAAACTCTGGAACCAACCTTGACTCTTTTGGCGATAATCGGCAGCAAGTCTCCGGCTTCCGTATCGTCTACCAGTCTGGCGAATACCCTGCCTTTCCTGGTTAAAATGCCAAAAACAGGCTGTTTGGTTGTTCCCCGGCCTCTTTTGGATTCCTCCCCGGTCAGGATGTCTTTCAGCAGTTGCGCTTTGGTCTTATTTTTCTTCTGGCCGCCGAGATAGGTTTCATCTACCTCTACGGTTCCGGAGAAGACTCCGGGAACGTCTCTTGTCATGGCTTTTCTGGCGATGTTGATTGCCTTCTCGACCGAGTAATGGCTGATCTGTGTTTGTTGGCTGATTGTCCGCAAACTATGTCCCAGGACAAACCAGAACAAAATCTTTTTCCAGGCAGCCCGGGTCAATCTTAGTCCGGCGATCTTTGGTGTCCATTCGTACAGACAGTTTTTACACCGTTTTTTACCCCTTCGAACCGAGTAAAATTTCCTGTTTTGACAACGAGGACAAGAATATCCTTTCATAACAGCCTATTCTAACATTGTTAGTGGCTGTTTTCAGGACTTACCCTATATTAGTACAAGACTTACGGAGCCAAATGGTCTTAATCTGACCAAAAGAAGTAAGTTAAATGGGGCAAGTTTGATATACTCTAAGTTATGACATCTTGGCAGCGAGGACTAATTCTCCTATATTCCCTCATCAGTTTGCTGACCTTCTTCAAAGGATTTTACGAATCAAAATATAAAAAGAATGCCTATGGGTTAACACCTCTCTTTCAGCCGCTGGGAATTATAGCTTGGGGGGACGCAGTAATTTTTGGCCCCTTTTGGGTTATCTCTACGTTGGCAGTATTAATTCTTAACGATTGGTATTTGTTCTTACTCGTAATCTCAATGTTTTGGGTAGTAAGAAGTGTGGGAGAAACAATTTACTGGTTTAACCAACAATTTTCGTCTAAGGTGTACGAGTGGAACAAGCCTGAAAATCTGCCCTGGCATTCAATTTTCCACAACGATTCGGTGTGGTACATACATCAAATTATTTGGCAATGCGCCACGGTGGTAGCGATTATTGCTTCTATCTATATTTCTAATTTATGGTTACAGAGCAGGTTCTAAAGTTATCTGCTAGATGGAGCTAAATTATCTTGATAGTGTTGGAAGTTTGAAGTCCTAAATAGCCGAAACCCTAGTCAACATCTTGATTTGTTTTAATCTTTCTCTCGCTTGTTCGGCCCATATCGGATTCTGAAATGCCTTTATAATACAATCAAAAGCGTTAGTCAGATTAATACTAGGATTACGGAGCTGAACTTGTCTTAATCTAACCAAATATACCAAGGGCTAGAAGCTGTAATACTAGGATTGTAGAGCTGAACTCGAAGAATATTATTATAATCTTCTTTTTCTACTAAAGCCGACCGCCATGTGTCTCCTTATTATTATGTGGGTTCTTATGACATCGTCTAAGGGTATAGATTCGATGGTTTTACCGTAATCTGACCGATGGAGTATGTTGCCATTTGCGTCCGGTCTATTTGCAATTACATGAACAACATCACTACCACCTATATATTTTCCGACATCTAAAAAAGCTATAAGTTCCGGTTCAGATGGATCAATAACAGGTAAGTCTTTCCCGAGAAACATGACATTTTCAGCCACGGATTGGGCTGGTGAAAGAAGGCCCTTAAATTCGAAATCATCCCATATTTTATCCGGGTCACGGAATATATCGGGTTGGACACCAAATTGAAATAAAGCAAACCCGTAGCAATTTGGTTGTTTCGATTCTTTTTCTCGTCCGAGTAACCTGTAAAGTAATCGCTCAATCATATGCCTCGTATTTTATCAAATTGGAAATATTGAGGGACAGACGCAGATTATCTTAGATGATAGGAAAGAAAGGGTAATCCCTGAAAACAGCCACTAACAATGTTAGAATCGTACTGTTATGAAGGGATATTCTTGTCCTAGATGTAAAAACAGGAAACTTTACGCGATTAGGCGAGGTAAAAAACGATGTCGAAGTTGCCACTACGAGTGGAAACCAAAGTTTGGCGGATCAAGACTCTCCAGGAGGAACTGGCAGAAAATCCTGTTCTGGTTTCTTCTGGGACACAGCGTAAAAGTCATCTGCCAACAAACTGGCATCAGCCATTACTCGGTGGAAAAAGCCGTCATGCTGATAAGACGGCTCATGACTAAAGACGTCCCCGGAGTGTTTTCCGGCACGGTCGAAGTTGATGAAACGTACCTTGGCGGCCAAAAGAAAAACAAGCGGAAAAGTCAGCTGAAAAAGGAAATGGAGACGGGAGAGAGTAAAAGAGGGCTGGGGACAACCAAACAACCGGTGTTTGGAATTTTAACCCGTCAAGGCAAGGTATTTGCCAAGTTAGTTGATGATACTGAAGCCGTCAGCATTCTACCGATTATTGCCAAAAAGGTCAAACTCGGTAGCCGGATTTGTTCTGATACCTGGCGAGCATATACCGGACTGGCTGCTAAGGGGTATGTCCACCGCACCGTAGAACACAGAGAAAAAGAGTATGTCCAGACAACAAACCGCAATAATCACATCAACGGACTTGAGGGATTCTGGGGATACCTGAAAAGGAAACTGGCAGCCAAAGGCGGAGTCAGACGGAAATACCTTTCCCTGTTTCTGGGAGAATATGTTTGGAGGTATAATTACCGAGACTTGAAGATAGAAAAACAGGGCAGCCGCTTATTGAAAAAGATTAACAGTTTTAGTGGCTAAAATCAGGGATTACCC
>Ga0209211_10005763_pt1 | contig 18296 bp, 9 predicted proteins | sample RifGroA2_FD_183992 | JGI IMG/M metagenome (GOLD analysis project Ga0209211, IMG submission 183992) | Groundwater microbial communities from Rifle, Colorado, USA - Groundwater A2 (SPAdes) (version 2) | ecosystem: Environmental > Aquatic > Deep subsurface > Groundwater | place: Rifle, Colorado... | reverse complement strand
GTGGTCTTGTTCAGGTTTTGCGCTTTCATTTCTTGTTCGATTTGCCATGCGATGACACGCTTGACGGCGATTGCGGTCGCTTCGTCGAGCGTCGCGTTTTCGGTCAGGAATTCGTCGAAGCTGCTACCGATATTTTTTTTGCTCATGTTCGTCTCCTGAGTTGTTTCAGCCGTTCTTTTGCCAGATCAAGTTCCAGCTTCGGTGTCTTTTGTTGTTTTTTGATGAAGCCGTGCAACAGAACCATGATGTTGCCTTCCAGTGCGAAGAGTATCCGCGCAATTCGCGTATCCAGTCTGATCCGCACTTCCCACACATCGCCATCCAGATGCGCCACCAGCGGCATTCCAAGAGGCCAGCCGAACTGCACGGTCTTTACGTCTTCGCCTATGGTTTTTTTGTCGGTCGCCGAGAGACCGCGCAACCATTCGCGAACCGGCTCGTTGCCGGAATCAGTCTTGAAGAAGCGAACTTCCAAGGTTGGCGGTTTCATGCCAGAAGCGTATCAATTTTGATTCGCAATGGCAAACTAAATAAAAGGGCCTGTTAGCCCCAAGTAGTAATGTCCCCTTTCTCCCAAATAAAAAGGTCCCCTTGAGTTTGCATTGAGTAAACTCATTGCCCGATAAGAACCATAGCGGCGGACACTTTGAAATGGACATGATGATGAGTCAAAAAGAAGCAAAACGGGGGCAGGTCATGGAGCTACTACCCACGACGTAAAACCCGTTCATGCGGGGGGGGGTTATAAGGAGAGCCTCTAAGGCGTTTCTCAGGGTTTCTTTTGTTGTAAACTGCCTGCGTCAGACATCAACCAGTAAAGGGATACCTGATGCATGATGTTCCTCAAACTCTTGACACCAATTCACCTACTCAATTCCCGGCAGAAAAGCTGGGATGGGTGAAGATCGCCGCTGTTATAACCGCCGCCATCGGGCTGGTTGTGCTATGCGGTTGGGCATTGGACATCGATGCGCTCAAGCGCCTGCTGCCAGGGCTGGTCACCATGAAGGCGAACACGGCCGCCGCTTTTGCCCTGTCCGGAATTTGCCTGTATCTGCAAACCCTGCACACGATTTCCCCGGCTTTGCTTCTGGTCAGGCGGATAGCAGCCACCTTGGTTTCGCTGCTGGGGCTGGCGACGCTCTCTGAATACCAGTTCGGCTGGAATACCGGCCTCGATCAACTGCTGTTCAGCGAGCCGCCAGGAGAAATATTGACATCGCACCCCGGGCGAATGTCCACCATCACGGCCACCAACTTCGCATTGATAGGCTTTGCGCTATTGCTCATCGAAGCCCGGTTATGGGTGGCTGCGCAGGCAACGGCGCTTGCCATGGCGATGTTTGCGCTGATGCCGCTGGCAGGTTACATTTTCGGCAATCTGACACTCACCCATATTGGCGACACTACGGCCATTGCGGCGCATACGGTGACTGCCTTCCTGATACTGGCTGTGGGCGTTCTGGCGGCAACGCGGAACCACGGCTTAATGACGTGGCTGCGCCGGGAATCGCAGGCAATCGGCCTGACAGCCTCGCTGATCATGCTGATTTTCATATTTGGCGCAGCGTCTTACAACTTTGTGCAAAAAGACAAGGCGAGCCAGTGGGTGGAACACACCTACAAGGCGCTCCAAAGCATGGAATCCTATTCCGATTCGATGCATGATTTCCTGTATCACAGCCGGGGATTCCTGATTACCGGCGACGGCCATCATCTGATCGAGGGAAGCAAGCGCCACGAAATCATGATTGCCGAATTTGCCAGGATGCGCCAGTTGGTGTCCAACAAACCGGAGCAGCGTGAACGGCTGGACGCGTTGGATGCAATCGCCCGGCAACGCATGGAACAGGCCAACCTGATAGTGCAGGTGCGGCGCGAAAAAGGCTCCATGGCTGCGGCGGCAATGCTTTTGGGCGGCCAGGGAGAAGCCTTGACCAAAGAGTTTGACGCGAAGCTGGATGAGCTGAGAGAAACGGAAAAAAGCCTGCTGAAGGAGCGGCAAAGAGCAGCCGAGATCATCAGGGCCAGCAGTTTGTTCACTCTGGGTGTTTTGCTGGCAGCCAGCATTTTAGTGCTTCTGTGGGTATTCAGGACTTCGCAGCGTGAGATCGCCGAACGCAGGCAGATAGAAGAAAAGCTGGCACAAAGAGAAGCCCTTTTCCGCAACTATTTCGACTTGGGGCAGATCGGCATGGCCATCACGTCGCTCGAGCATGGATGGCTGAGGGTAAATAACCGCTTGTGCGAAATGCTCGGTTACACGAGAGAAGAGCTGGTCAAGATGACCTGGACAGAGCTCACCTATCCGGACGATCTGGAGCCTGATCTGGTGCAGTTCAACAAACTCATATCTGGGGAGATCGAACGATACTCCATGGATAAAAGGTTTATCCGCAAGGACGGCAGCCTCATCCATACCTATCTCGCCGTATCCTGCCAGCGCAAGCCAGACGAAAGCCCCGACTATATCATCGCATCGCTCCAGGACATCACCGAGCGCAAGCGCGCAGAGGAAGATTTGCGCATCAGCGAAGAACGGCTTGCGCTTGCGACGCACACCGGAAATATCGGCGTCTGGGACTGGGACGTGACGAACAACATCCTGCTCTGGGACAATGCCATGTACCGGCTATACGGCCTCCGGCGCGGTGATTTCGGCGGTGCCTACGAAGCTTGGGCAAGCGCCCTGCATCCGGAAGACAAGACGTACACCGAGGGAGAAATTCAGGCCGCGCTACGCGGCGAACGCGAGTATGCGCCCGAATTCCGGGTGATCTGGCCAAACGGCTCAGTACACTACCTCAAGGCGGCCTCGCACACCCTATATGACGACAACGGCAAGCCCTTGCGCATGGTCGGCATCAACTACGACCTCACCGAACGCAAACTGGCCGAAATAGAACTGCGGGAAAAGGAAGAACGCCTTGCGCTGGCCACGATCCAGAACGGCGTCGGCGTCTGGGACTGGAATCTGGTCACTCAGGAGATGATATGGGACGATTCGATGTACTCGCTCTACCACATCCGCCGCGAAGATTTCATCGGCACCGAAGAAGCCTGGCGCAAAGCTCTGCACCCGGATGACCTCCATCGCGGAGACCGGGAAGTCAACGATGCGATCGCGGGCATCAAACCCTTCAATACGGAGTTCCGCGTGGTCTGGCCAAACGGGGAGATTCGCCACATCAAGGCCGTGGCCAAGGTGTTCCGCGACGAACAGGGAACGCCCTTGCGCATGCTCGGCATCAACATGGATATCACCGAGCGCAAGCAGGCCGAAGAATCCCTGCGCGCGAGCGAAGAACGCCTGCATTCCATCATCCAGACCTCCATGGATGGCATCGTGCAAATGGATGCCGATGGAATCGTCACCGGCTGGAATAGCCAGATGGAGAAGGTTTTCGGCTGGCCGCGGGCAGAGGCCATTGGGCAGGCGCTGCATGAAACGATCATCCCCCCCCAACATCGCAAGGCGCATGTGCAAGGACTGCGACATTTCCTGCTTACCGGCGAGGGGTCGGTTCTGAACAAGCGCATTGAAGTGGAGGGCCTGCACCGCGATGGCCACGCATTTCCCGTGGAGCTGACCGTCACCCCGATCAAGATGGGAGACAAATACGAATTCAGCGCGTTTCTGCGCGACATCACCGAGACCAGGCGCGCTAAGGAAGAAATTTACCGGCTTAACGCGGAACTCGAACAGCGCGTGGTGGAGCGCACTGCAAAACTGGAAGCCGCCAACAAGGACATGGAAAGCTTCAGCTACTCCATTTCGCATGACTTGCGCGCGCCGCTGCGTGCGATCAACGGCTTCTCGAAAATACTTCAGGAAGAGTATATCGACCGGCTGGATGAAGAAGGCAAACGGCTGTTGAATGTGGTCGGCGCAAACGCACAGAAAATGGGGGAACTGATCGACGACATCCTGGCGTTCTCCCGCGCGGCGCGCAATGAAATTGAGCGTTCCGTAATCGACATGAAGAAGCTTGCCTCCAGTGTGTGGGAAGAGCTGAAGCCGGAAATGGCCAGGCGCGACGTTCATCTGGAAATTGGCGACATGCCGCCCGCCGAAGGCGATCCCGCCATGATTCACCAGGTTGTTTTCAACCTGCTGTCCAATGCAGTCAAGTTCACGCAGCACCGTGCGGATGCGCGCATCGAGGTGGGTGGGCGAGCGGATGAACATGAAACTGTTTACCATGTGAAAGATAACGGCGTCGGGTTCGACATGCAGTATGCGGATAAACTGTTCGGCGTATTCCAGCGCCTGCATGGCATTGATGAATTCGAGGGCACCGGCATCGGTCTGGCTATCGTCAAGCGCATCGTGACCAAGCACGGCGGGCGGGTGTGGGCGGAAGGCAGGATTGGCGAGGGTGCGACGATTTACTTTGCTTTGCCAGTCGGTAAAGACAAGGGTAATTTGAATTCCCCGTCACCCTCGTGAATGCGAGGAATGACGGGCTAATAGATTATTCGGGTTCAGGATACAAGAGAATTGCACATGCATACCAACAACCATCTCAGCACGAACTGGCAGCGAAGATATGGCATCCTCGCTGTGGCTTGGAGCATGCTGGTGATAGGATCGCTGGTATGGGATATATACGCGGAAAAGCAGTCCACCTTGAGAACGGCCACCGCCGCAGCCATTGCCAGCATCAACAAGGATATGAGTTTCCGCAAATGGGCCACCTCACACGGCGGCGTTTATGTCCCCCCCACCGAGCAAACCCCGCTCAATCCATACCTGAAGGTGCCCGACCGTGATGTGATCACCACCACGGGCAAGGCACTCACGCTAATGAACCCGGCTTATGTGCTGAGCGAAATTCAGTCCAATTTTCCGGATGATTACGGCACCAAAAGCCATATTACCAGCCTCAAGCCGATCAACCCGAAAAACACTCCCGATGCCTGGGAAATAAAAGCGTTGAGCAGCTTCGAGCAGGGCGCAAGGGAATTGCTGGAAATACAGCAGATCGACGGGCAGTCTTACCTGAGGCTGATGCGGCCTTTTTTCGTTGAACAAGGGTGCCTCAAGTGCCATGGGCAGCAAGGCTACAAGCTGGGCGAAGTCCGCGGAGGGATCAGTACCTCGATTTCCCTGAAGTCTTTCCTGGCTCGCGAGTATGCAATCAGCGCCAATATGGCGTTGTCTCACGGCACGATCTGGCTGATTGGCCTTGCGGGTTTGGGTGTCTCGTACCGGCGCGACCGGCGCCAGGCATTGGAACGCGAAACGGCGGCAAACAATTTGCGGGCGAGCGAGCACAGCCTGAACGAAGCGCAGCGTATAGCTCACTTGGGCAGTTGGGATATGGATATCGCCAACAATGTATTGACTTGGTCGGACGAAATCTATCGCATCTTCGAAATTGACCCGGAGAAATTTGGCGCAACCTATGAGGCCTTTCTGAATGCGATTCATCCCGATGACCGCGAGCAGGTAAACAACGCCTACACCGAATCACTAAAGAACAGGACGCCTTACAACATTGAGCACCGCTTGCTGATGAAGGATGGACGCGTGAAGTATGTGAACGAAATATGCGAAAATTTTTACGGCAAAGATGGCAGACCGGTGCGCTCATTCGGCATAGTGCATGACATCACCGAGCGCAAACAGCTGGAGGAGAAGATCAATGAATTTAACCGGAACCTTGAATCGCGGGTGATTGAACGGACGGCGCTGCTGGAAGCATCCAACAAGGACATGGAAAATTTCAGCTATTCAATTTCCCATGATTTGCGCGCGCCGTTGCGCGCGATCAACGGCTTTTCGAAGATATTGCAGGAAGAGTATGTTGACCGGCTGGATGATGAAGGCAAGCGATTATTGACTGTGATCGGCGACAACGCACGGAAAATGGGTGAACTGATCGACGGTCTCCTGGCGTTTTCCCGCGCGGGGCGCAATGAAATAAACCGCTCAAAAATAGACATGAAAAAACTGGCGGCCAGCGTGTGGGAAGAACTCGGCCCTGATAGGGACGGGCGGGACGTGCAGCTATGTATCGGCGACATGCCACCAGCCGAGGGTGACCCCGCCACGATCCGTCAGGTCGTTTTCAACCTGCTGTCGAATGCGGTCAAATTCACGCAGCACCGCGCGAACGCCCGAGTCGAGGTAGGCGGTCAAACAGATGAACATGAAACCGTTTACCATGTCAAAGATAATGGCGTCGGATTCGACATGCAGTATGCGGGTAAACTGTTCGGCGTATTCCTGCGCCTGCATGGTATGGATGAATTCGAAGGCACCGGCATCGGGCTGGCCATCGTCAAGCGCATCATCGTCAAGCACAGCGGCAGGGTGTGGGCGGAAGGCAAGGTTGGCGAAGGCGCGACGATTTATTTTGCGCTGCCGAAGAAGTAGGACAGATGCTTAAAAACCACCGTTCGCCCTGAGCTTGTCGAAGGGCTTTATGTGAGTGACAGGTGGTTCGACAAGCTCAGGGCGAACGATTACGTTAACAACCCGCATGGGTGATGAAATGAACGATACATCGGCAGAATCAGATAGCGAAACCCAACTGAAGGAAGCCCTTGCGGAATCTCAAAGGCGGGAACTCGAGTTTTCGGCGTTGCTGGAAGCATCCCGCACCATCCTCGAATATCGCGATTTCTCGCAAGCGGCCAAGAGGATTTTCGATTCATGCAAGAAGCTGACCGGAGCCACAGCAGGATATGTCGCCCTGTTGAGCGAAGACGGGAACGAAAACTTGGTGCTGTTTTTGGATGCCGGGGGGTGTCCATGCACCGTTGATCCCAGTCTCCCTATGCCCATCAGGGGACTCAGGGCGGAGGCTTATGGCCCGCCCATGACGGTGTATGAAAACAATTTCCCATCCAGCCCATGGATGAAATTAATGCCTGAAGGCCATGCGCGTCTCGATAACGTCCTGTTTGCTCCGTTGGTTATCGGGGGCAAGGCAGTCGGGGTGATGGGGATAGCCAACAAACCCGGCGGCTTTACGGAAAGAGATGCCCATATAGCGACCGCCTTTGGCGATATCGCCGCTCTCTCCCTCAGCAACAACTGGGCTCTGGATGATCTGGCGAAGAGCGAGACGAAGGTCAAAAAGCTGAATGAGGAGCTTGTCCACCATACTGCCGAGATTGAAGATGCCAACAAGGAACTGGAAGCCTTCGCCTACTCGGTGTCGCATGACCTGCGCGTACCGTTGCGCTCGATAGATGGGTTCTCGCAGAGCCTGCTGGATGACTACGCCGACAAGCTGGATGATGAAGGCAAACGACTACTCCATGTGGTGCGTGACAATGCCCGAAAAATGGGGCAATTGATTAACGACATCCTCGCGTTTTCCCGCACGGGACGAAAGGAAATGTCGGTAGCGGAAGTTGACATGGAAAGCTTGGCGGGCGCTGCTCTGGATGGGCTGCAACAAGCCACTGGCGGTCGCGATCTCAGCGTGGAAATCAAGCCGCTTCCCCCTGCCCGTGGCGACTTATCCATGCTTCTTCAAGTATGGGTCAATCTGCTTGTAAACGCCATCAAGTTCACCCGGCCAAAATCCCCAGCGCATATTGAAGTGGGAGGAACAGCCGAAGGAGAAGAACTTGTATACTACGTGAAGGACAACGGCATCGGCTTCGATATGCAATATGTGGACAAACTGTTCGGCACCTTCCAGCGCCTGCACAATGCCGATGAATTCGAGGGCACCGGTATCGGGCTGGCCATCGTCAAACGCATCATCGCCAAGCATGGCGGGCGGGTGTGGGCGGAAGGCAGGCTCAACGAAGGTGCGACGATTTATTTTGCTTTGCCAAACAAGGGGGAATCATGATCGATAAGATGAAAGAAGTAGAAATCCTGCTGGTGGAGGACAACCCGAACGATGCGGAGCTGGCGATCCGGGCGCTGAAAAAAAACAACCTGGCCAACAAGCTGCTGTGGGTAAAGGACGGCGCGGAAGCGCTGGATTTCATCTTTGGCACGGGAGACTATTCCCACCGCGACGTGGTGAACGGCCCCAAGGTAATTCTGCTGGATCTGCGCCTGCCGAAGGTAGACGGGATGGAGGTTCTGCGCCGGGTCAAGGGCGACGAACGCACCAAAACCATTCCCGTGGTGGTGCTGACCTCGTCCAGGGAAGACCGGGACATCGTGGAGAGCTACCGCCTCGGCGTCAACAGCTTCATCAGCAAACCGGTGGAATTCGAAGCATTTGCCAAGACGGTATCCGATCTGGGGTTCTATTGGCTGCTGGTAAATCAACCGCCGGTGTAACGCTATTTTTCATCATATAGCGCATTGTAAGGGTGCGATTCATCGCGCCTTTTATCGGAGATATGAATAGATCAGAGCGCGATAGCTTTGCATAGCCATTCCACTAACCCATCAAAAAACGATAGGTAAGTGGCTGGTTAATCGCGCCCCTACCGGGTTATCCGATCTTTAAACCAAAATAGTTATGACACAAGCAGCCACACAAAAAGAACTGCATATCCTGATGCTGGAAGACTCGCCGACCGATGCCGAGTTGATCGAGCGCGAGCTGCGCAAGGCCGGCATGAGTTTCACCCTGAGGCGCGTGGAAACACGGGAAGCGTTTACCGATGCACTTGAGGATTTTCTCCCGGACATCATCCTGTCGGACTATAACCTGCCAGATTTCAGCGGCAAGGACGCCCTGGAAATAGCGCGACGCGATCATCCGGAAATCCCGGTGATTTTCGTCACCGGCGCGCTTCCCGACAAAGATGCCGCGAGCCTGATCGATGCCGGCGCCAAGGACTATGTGCTGAAAGACCGGCTGGCACGGCTGGCACCCGCCGTGCAGCGCGCGCTGTCGGTCGAGCATGGAGTCAAGATTAGAAAGCTGACCGAGGAGCAGTTGCAAGAGAAAACCGAACTGCTCGAGAACGTCGTCAATTCTTCCACAGACTACATTTTCGTAAAAAACCGCGAACTGCGTATCATCCTGTGCAACGACATTTTCGCGAGGGCGCTGGGCAAGACACCGGAGGAACTGTACGGCAAGACCGATATCGAGAACGGCTGGGATGCCAAGCTGGTCAAGGGTAACCCGGAGAAAGGCCTATACGGCTTCGAGCAGGACGACCTTGCCGCCCTCGCAGGCAACGTGGTGCATTCCACCAGCGATCTAGGCTGCATCCTGGGCGAAACCCGCTATTTTGATTCCGTAAAAGTTCCGCTGAAATCTCCGGATGGGAAAATTTTCGGTATGCTGTGCATCAGCCGCGATGTCACCGAGCGCAAGCGGGCGGAAGAAGCAATAAAGCTCTACGCCCACGACATGAACAAGCATGTCAAGGAGATGTCGTGCCTTAACGACATTATCACGATGTCGCTGATTAACGATTTGAGCGTAGCGCAGTTGCTCGATAAATGTGCCCGGCGCATGCCCGATGCATGGCTTGAACCGCCGCACACCTGCGCCCGTATCCGTCTCGGCAATCTGGCGTTCGAGTCTCCAAACTTCCAGGAAACAGAATGGAAACTTGTGGCAGCGATTCCCCTTGTCACAAAGGAATCCGGGGTTGTCGAAGTTTTTTACATGAATGATGGAAGCGAAGCCATCAAAGACCCGTTCCTCGATGAAGAGCGCGCCCTGATCAACTCCATCGCCATGCAGCTTGGGCAGTCGCTCGAACGCCGCAGATCGGAAGAAAGATTCCGCCTGACCGCCAAGGTGTTCGAGAACACCATGGAAGGCATTACGATCACGGACAAGGATAATCATATCCTCGAGGTCAATGACGCCTTCACCCGGATCACCGGCTATGCGCGCGAGGAAGTGCTCGGTAAAACCCCGGTTATCCTGAAGTCCGGCCTTCACGACAAGGATTTTTACGCGGTGATGTGGCAGGCGATCAATACCACCGGCCATTGGCGGGGCGATGTCTGGAACCGCAGGAAAGATGGCGAGATTTACCCGGAAATGCTCACCATCTCCACCATCGCGGACGACAGCGGCAATGTGACCAACTATGTCGGCATCTTTTCCGACATCACCCTGCTCAAGCAGCATGAAAAACAACTTGAGCATATCGCCCACTACGATGCGCTGACCGGCATCCCCAACCGGGTGCTGCTGGCCGACCGCTTGCAGCAAGCCATTGCTATTTCAAAGCGGGAGAAAAAACTTCTGGCCGTCTGCTACCTAGATCTCGATGGTTTCAAGGCTATCAATGACAGCATGGGGCATGAAGCGGGGGACCAAGTGCTGATCGAGGTATCCCGGCGCATCAAGGATACCGTGCGTGAAGGCGACACCGTCGCCCGCCTGGGAGGGGATGAATTCGTTATCCTGTTGACCGGACTGGATGCGCCGGAAGAGTGCGGAAGCAGCCTGGATAGACTGCTCGAAGCAATCGCCCAGCCAATTCCTGTTTTGGATAAGCTTTTCAAACTTAGCGCCAGCATCGGGATTTCGCTCTATCCGCATGACGACGATGCCCCCGATATCCTGCTGCGTCATGCCGATCAGGCCATGTACACCGCCAAGCAGTCGGGGCGGAACCGCTACTACCTGTATGACACCGAACACGACCAGAATACCCGCACCCGCCACGAATTCACCAAACGCATCCGGCAGGGGTTGGTGAAAGGAGAATTCGAGCTTTTCTTCCAGCCCAAAGTTGACCTGCGTTCCGGGTGGCCTGTCGGAGCGGAAGCCCTGATTCGCTGGAGACATCCGGAACGCGGATTACTCTCCCCTGCGGAATTTCTGCCCGCCATTGAAGATACGGCGCTTGATGTTGAAGTGGGCGAATGGGTGATTTCAAGCGCGCTCGACCAGCTCAGTGAGTGGCAGCAGGCCGGGCTGGTTCTGGAATTAAGCATCAACATATCCGCCTTCCACATGCAGTCGCCGGAATTCAGCGAGAAGCTGAAACAGAAACTGTCGCATTACCCCGGCCTGCCTCCCGGCAAATTGCAGATTGAAATACTGGAAACGGCAGCCCTGAAGGATATTGCCGCAGCAACACGGATCATCGAGTCGTGCCGGAATTTTGGCGTAGGATTCGCCCTGGACGACTTCGGCACCGGATATTCCTCATTGTCCTATTTGAGCAATCTGCCAATAGACACCTTAAAGATAGATCAATCCTTCATCCGCGACATGCTGGAAGACAAGGGAGATTTTGCGATTGTCCAGGGCATCATCGCGCTGTCCAGCGCATTCAACCTGAGAACCGTGGCGGAAGGCGTAGCGACAGACAAGTGCTTCAACGCATTGCTCGATATGGGATGCGAAATCGGCCAGGGCTATGTCATCGCACACCCGATGCCTGCGGGAGAGTTTTCGGCGTGGTACAAGAAAAGCTCCTCATAGCGAGGTGCGACAATATGTCACATTTTTCCCCGCGCCACACTCCTCTACAATGCCTATTTAAGGATCACATAATCGAAGACAGGGGCTATAGATCGGGCTACGCCAGACGCGGCGGGCAAAGCCCGCCCTAAGGTAAATCACTTAAGCATCACGAATTATGTAACGCTCAATAGTAATGCCGCAATCGGCTTCCAGGCACCTTGATCCAACATTTGTTTTAGGGAAGCACTGAATAAGTCCGTTCGCCCTGAGCCTGTCGAAGGGCGAACTTCGCAACTTATTGATCGTGCGCCATCTTCCGTTCATGGTTCGACAGGCTCACCACGAACGGAAGACTTATTCAGTGTTTCCTTAGTAGCTGTTTTAGTAGCATAATGCAATACGAATCCGGTGTATCCCATGAAAGCCGCCACACCTAGCCAGTATTCCAACAACCTCCTGCGCAAATACGCTTTTGTGCTGGTCGGCTGGAGCGTGCTGGTGGCAATGTCGCTGGCATGGAACATCCGACAGGAGAGGGGCGAAACCATACATATGGCCATCGCCACCGCCCGCGCCAATATCAACAAAGACTTCAGCTTCCGCAAATGGGTGGCCTCCCACGGGGGCGTCTATGTTGCACCCTCCGAGCGCACCCCGCCCAACCCCTATCTCAACGTGCCAGACCGCGATGTGGTCACCGCCACGGGCAAGGCGCTCACCCTGATGAACCCGGCCTACGCCTTGCGCGAGATGCAGAACTACTTCGGTGATTATTATGGTATCCGCAGCCACATCACCAGCCTGAAACCACTTAACCCCCATAACGCCGCCGATGCATGGGAAGCGGGCGCATTGAAACGCTTCGAGCAAGGCAGCAAAGAGATTATGGAAGTGCAGCAGATAAACGGGCAGCCCTATCTGAGGATGATGACGCCTTTCGTGGTGGAGCCCGATTGCCTCAAGTGCCATGCGCATCAGGGCTATAAAGTGGGCGACATCCGCGGCGGTATCGGCACGGATGTCGCCCTGACGGCTTATCTGGCGGATGAACGGGAACGCAACGCCACAACGATAGGGTCGCACGGCCTGATCTGGCTGATCGGATTGCTTGGGTCGGGTTTTTTCTACCGCCGCGAACGTTACCTGGACAACGAGCGTAGCCAAATCGAAGCTATTCTGCGCGAGAGCGAAAACCAGTTCCGCACCATTGCGAATTCGACTCCCATCATGATATGGATGTCGGGCACCGACAAGCTTTGCAATTTCTTCAATAAAGGCTGGCTGGAGTTCACCGGTCGCAGCCTGGAACAGGAAGCAGGCAACGGGTGGGCGGAAGGCGTACACCCGGATGACCTGAAGGGTTGTTTCGACGCCTATGTCAATGCGTTCGATGCACACCAGGAATTTCGCATGGAATACCGGTTGCGCCGGTACGATGGCGAGTACCGCTGGCTCGTGGATCGCGGGGCTCCGCGCTTTGACAGCACCGGAAAATTTATTGGCTACATCGGCAATTGTATCGACATCACCGAGCGCAAGCAGGCGGAAGAAGAGATCAAGAGCCTGGCGTTCTACGACCCGCTGACCCATCTGCCCAACCGGCGACTCCTGATGGATCGGCTCAAGCAGGCATTGGCTTCCAGCGCGCGCAGTGGCCGTGAAGGCGCACTGCTGTTTATCGACTTGGACAAGTTTAAAACCCTCAACGACACCCTTGGCCACGACATCGGTGACTTGCTTCTGCAACAAGTTGCGCAACGCCTCGAGTCCTGTATACGCGAAGGCGACACCGTTGCCCGTCTGGGCGGAGACGAGTTCGTGGTGATGCTGGAAGACCTGAGCGAGAATAATATGGAAGCTGCGGCACAGGCCGAGGTAGTCGGCGAGAAAATCCTCGTTACGCTCAACCAGCCTTACCAGCTTGCGGCGCACGAGCACCACAGCACCCCAAGTATCGGCGTGTCCCTTTTCAGCGGTTCGGGGCAGGGTCAGGAAGAACTGCTGCAACAGGCGGACATCGCCATGTACCAGGCCAAGAAAGCCGGACGCAACGTTTTGCGCTTTTTCGATCCCGCCATGCAGGCCACCATCACCGCGCGAGCCATCCAGGAGGCCGATCTGCGCCGCGCCGTCGCCGAGCAGGCGCAATTTACGCTTTATTATCAGGCACAAGTCGATTCATCGGGTCGCCTGATCGGCGCCGAAGCCCTGGTGCGCTGGCAGCATCCGGAACACGGCACGATGCTTCCCGGTGAATTCATCCCGCTCGCCGAGGATACCGGTTTGATCCTGCCTTTGGGACATTGGGTGCTGACAGCCGCCTGCAAGCAACTGGTCGCTTGGGCGGCGCAACCGGAAACATCCCATCTCACCCTGGCGGTGAATGTCAGCGCCAAACAGATCCACCTGCCGACTTTCGTCGAGGAAGTGCTGACGCTGGTCGATCACTTCGGGGTGGACCCCACAAAACTCAAGCTGGAAATCACCGAGAGCATGTTGCTGGACAATGTGGATGACACCATCGCCAACATGTCCATACTGAAAGCACGCGGAATAAGTTTCTCCATGGACGATTTCGGCACCGGCTATTCATCCTTGCAATACCTCAAACGGCTGCCGCTCGACCAGCTCAAGATTGACCGGTCGTTCGTACATGACATTGCCACCGATGACAGCGATAAGGCGATTGTGGGTACCATCATTGCCATGGCGAAAAACCTGAACCTGAACATCATTGCCGAAGGAGTGGAGACGATTGCGCAACAACAACTTCTTCAGGATAGAGGCTGCACTACCTTCCAGGGGTATCTGCTTGGAAGGCCGATACCGATCGAGCAGTTTGAGGCGCTGCTGAGACAGGGCTGATCGCTATCAGAAATAGCTCCAATAGCAGGCGTTCCAATGGGAGTATCCGTTTTTATTTTATTTGTGAAACTCCATTTGCAAGCGTAGCATATTCAACTCCAATTACTGCACTGCGCCCTTCAATCGTTTCGATCCGTTGGCGCCCGTAACCAGCAAAGAAACACCCAAATAAATACAGTTGTGCCGGTTGATTTTTGCCCTACTGCCCACCATATAGTTTCTGGATATTAGATGTGTGAGGATGCCATGCAAAACATTCGATCTGCCGCCGTTGCCGGTTTGTTTTACCCCGGTGAAGCCGATGTGCTGATGCACGATGTGCGCGCCATGCTGGCTGCCGCGCGCCCAAGTGAGCTTAGCCCGAACGGGCATGGCAAACATGCCGCCCCTGATAATGAAAACCGCCACGCCCGTTTCCCTCACCTCAATCCTCTCCCGCTAGCGGGAGAGGAGGCGATTGAATCGCTACGCGAGTTTCACGTTAAAGCGCTGATCGTGCCGCATGCGGGTTATATCTATTCCGGCGCGATTGCCGCCAGCGCTTATGCCTCACTGAAAAATATCGCATCAAAAATTCATCGTGTGGTACTGCTCGGCCCCACGCATCGCGTCGCGGTGCGCGGCCTGGCGTTACCGGGTGCGGACGCTTTCGCCACGCCGCTCGGCAATGTCCGGATTGATCTGGCAGCGGCACAAGCCATCGCGCATCTGCCGCAAGTCACGATCAGTGCACCGGCGCATGCGCAGGAGCATTCGCTGGAAGTGCAACTGCCGTTCCTGCAAAGCGTGCTGCCCGATTTCAAGCTGCTCCCATTGGCCGTCGGCATGGCCTCCGCCGAGGAAGTCGCCGAAGTACTCGAAGTATTATGGGGCGGTGACGAGACGCTGATCGTCATCAGTTCCGATCTTTCCCATTACATGCCCTACCCCACCGCGCAGCGCGTGGATAACGAAACGGTGCAATCCATCCTGAAGCTGCATCAACCCATCGCGCATGACCGCGCCTGCGGCGGCACACCGATCGGCGGGCTGATTGTCGCGGCAAAAAAACACCATCTCACGCCCCACTTGCTCGACCTGCGCAACTCCGGCGATACCGCCGGATCGCACGATCAGGTGGTAGGCTATGCCGCCATCGCCTTTACACAAGGCGAGCTGAAAAAGGAACAAAAAATATCGCCTGAGCGAAGCAACCCCTCCCGGCCTCCCCTTATCAGGGGAGGAGATGAAAGCCCCCCTGACAAGGGGGGTGGGGGGGTTGAGTCTCATGGCCGCATCCTGCTACAACTGGCGCGCAATGCCATCGCCGAACAGTTCGGCCAGGCAAAACAAAATATTCCGCAAGCCGATTGGCTGAAGCAACCCGGCGCGACTTTCGTCACGCTCACTTTGCATGGCCAATTACGCGGTTGTATCGGCAGCCTGGAAGCGCATCGCCCGCTCGCCGAAGATGTGCGCCGCAACGCCGTGGCTTCCGCATTCCAAGACCCGCGCTTCGCGCCGCTCACGGCGGAAGAATTTGCCGATGTGGCAGTCGAAGTGTCGCTGCTTACTCTGGCGCAACCGATGCAGTTCAGTGATGAACTGGACGCGCTGACGCAACTCCGCCCCAATGTGGATGGCGTGATATTCGAATACGGCAGTTACCGCAGCACGTTCTTGCCGCAGGTATGGGAAAACCTCGCGCAACCGCGCCAGTTCCTCGCCATGCTGAAACGCAAGGCGGGATTGCCCGATGACTTCTGGGCGGAAGGCGTCAAGCTGTCGCGCTATACCGTGGAAAAATGGAGCGAGAAGAAACAGTAATCGCTGATTCACGCTGGTTGATGCAATAACCCTAAAAATGCAATTCATCCACGAAAGACGCGAAAGACACGAAATAAAACAATAAATTGCAATGAATTGGCGACTCACACGTTGGGTATTCATTGGCGGTATGGAGCCCTTCGAATTTTTTCGTGTTTTTCGTGACTTTCGTGGACAACTGCTTTTTCCAAGTTCAAGGAGATTTGACATGGACGAACCGATCAGCAGCGACGAGCAATACCCGGCCAGATACTGGCACCTGCTTGATGATGGCCGCATCCAGTGCGATGTGTGTCCGCGCGACTGCAAACTCCACGACGGGCAGCGCGGCGCATGCTTCGTGCGCGGGCGCGTCGGCAACACGATGGTGCTCACCACCTATGGGCGCTCCTCGGGTTTCTGCGTCGACCCGATCGAGAAGAAGCCGCTGAACCATTTTTATCCGGGCAGCAGCGTCCTGTCGTTCGGCACGGCGGGCTGCAACCTCGCCTGCAAGTTCTGCCAGAACTGGGACATCTCCAAGTCGCGCAGTTTCGACAAACTCGCCGACCAGGCCGGCCCGGAGGCCATCGCGCGCACTGCCGAAGGGCTCGGCTGCAAGAGCGTGGCTTTCACCTACAATGACCCGATCATCTTCGCCGAATACGCGATGGACGTGGCCGATGCCTGCCACGCACGCGGCATCAAGACGGTGGCGGTCACATCCGGCTACATGCACGACCAGGTACGCCGCGATTTCTACGCCAAAATGGATGCCGCGAATGTCGACCTCAAGGGGTTTACCGATGAGTTCTATGTCAAACTTTGCGGCGGGCATCTTCAGCCGGTGCTGGATACGCTGAAATACCTCAAGCACGAAACAAAGGTATGGTTCGAGCTCACCACGCTGCTGATCCCCGGACACAACGATTCAGCGCAGGAGATCAGCGCAATGAGCGAATGGATCGTCAGGGAACTTGGTGTGGATGTACCGCTGCACTTCAGCGCGTTCCATCCCGACTACAAGATGACCGGCATCCCCCCTACCCCGCCAGAAACATTGACGCAGGCGCGGCAAATCGCCCAGGCTGCGGGGCTACTGTATGTCTATACCGGCAATGTACATAATGTGAGCGGTGACACGACATACTGCCCAACCTGCCAGCATCCGCTGATCGTGCGCGACTGGTACGAGATTCGCAGTTACACCCTCACCGCACAAGGTACTTGCCCGCAATGCGGCACGGCGCTGGCCGGGCATTTTGAACAGTTCAAAAAAGCGTTCGGGTCGCGGCGCATCCCCGTGGTGATAAAACCCCATTAAAGATACCCAACAAATTCAAGCTTTCTGGCCAATTGCTATTGATCAGCAAATGAATTTACGTGCTTGCTTCCGTGTGGTTCAAGCGCGGGTCGAACGCATCGCGCACCGCGTCGGCAAATAGGTTTGCAGCCAGCACCAGCACCAGCATGAAGCAGAATGCCGCCGCCAGCGCCCACCACACCATCGGCTCGCGCCCCATTTCCATGCGCGCCGCGTTAATCATGGTGCCAAAGCTGATCGTGGAAGGGTCGACGCCCACGCCGACATAAGACAGCACCGCTTCGGCCAGCACCAGCCCGCTGAAATCCATCACCAGCGCGATCAAAATAATATGCATCACGTTCGGGACGATGTGGCGTGTCAGGATGCGGAACGACGACACGCCGAACGCCTGCGCCGCCTGGATGTATTCCAATTCGCGCAGCTTGAGCGTCTCGCCGCGCAGCAGGCGGCACAGCCCGGTCCAACTGGTCATGCCGAGGATCAGGCACAGGAACACCAGGCGCAGGTCGGCGCGCGATGCGGAGGTGTCGAACCAGTGAGGGTGCGTCTCAATGGTGACCTGCATCATCAGCACTGCCGCCGCGATCAGCAACACACTGGGAATGGAACTCAGCACGGTATAGACGTACTGTATGACATCGTCCACCCAGCCGCGCAGATAGCCCGCCGCGATGCCGAGCAGCAACGCCAGCGGCAGCGTCACTAGCGTGGTCACCGTGCCGATGATCAGCCCAGTGCGGATGCTTTTCAGCGACAGGTACAACACGTCCTGCCCGACCTTGTCGGTGCCGAGTACGTGGTAGGCGGTGGCGAGATTGAAGGTGATGCCGATCAGGGCAAAGATGATGAGGGTAGCGATCAACAGGGCGCGCAACGGCAGCCCCCTCTCCCGCAAGCGGGAGAGGGTTGGGGAGAGGGACGTTGAGCGTAAGTTACCTTCTGTACTTTCCCGCTTCGATTGAGCACCCTCTCCCTCAATCCCTCTCCCGCCTGCGGGAGAGGGA
>Ga0209211_10005762_pt1 | contig 18296 bp, 19 predicted proteins | sample RifGroA2_FD_183992 | JGI IMG/M metagenome (GOLD analysis project Ga0209211, IMG submission 183992) | Groundwater microbial communities from Rifle, Colorado, USA - Groundwater A2 (SPAdes) (version 2) | ecosystem: Environmental > Aquatic > Deep subsurface > Groundwater | place: Rifle, Colorado... | reverse complement strand
CGCTGATCCTCCGCACCCTCCGGAAGGCGATCGCCGTGCCGCTCACGGCGAAGATCCGCGGCGGCTGGGACGCGCGCACGCCGAACGCCGTGGAGATCGCGCGGATCGCCGAGCGCGAGGGCGTCGCCGCGCTCACGGTCCACCCGCGGACGCGCTCGCAGCAGTTCGCGGGCGTGGCGCCCTGGGAGATCATCGCCGCCGTGGTGGACGCCGTGCGCGTCCCCGTCGTCGGCAACGGCGACGTCCGGAGCGTCGCCGACGCCGCCGCCATGGTGCGGGCGACGGGCTGCGCGGCGGTGATGATCGGCCGCGGCGCCCTCGGCGCGCCGTGGATCTTCCGGGGCGAGGAGGTCTCCCGCGACGAGCGGGCGCGGATCATCCGGCGGCACTGCGCGCTGATCGAGGCGCACCTGCCCCCGCGCCTGGCGCTCGTCCAGACGAAGAAGCACCTGGCGTGGTACTGCCACGGCGTGCCCGGCGCCGCGGCAGCGCGGGAGGCGCTGTTCCGCGCGCCGACCGCCGCCGCCGCGCAGGACGTCTTCTGGGACCTCTGGTGACGGCGCCGCGCTGGTTCGAGGACTTCGCCGTGGGCGACCGCTTCCGGAGCCCCTCGCGCACGCTCACCGACGCCCACTTCCTGTTCTTCGCCGGGATGACGGGCGACAACCACCCGATCCACTACGACGTCGAGTACGCGAAGCGGACGCGCTTCGGCCGGCCGCCCGCCCACGGGCTCCTGCTGACGGCGCTCACGGCCGTCGGCGCCTCGTCGCTCGCGCCGCTCCTCGAGGAGTCGATCGTCGCCTTCGTCGAGCAGACCACGCGCTTCCGCGCCCCCGCGTTCGTCGGCGACACGATCGCGCCGGAGCACGAGGTGGTCGCGCTCGAGCGCCGGCGCTCGGCCGGGCTCCTCACCCTGCGCGTGACCCTCCGCAACCAGCGGGGCGAGACCGTGCTCGAGGGCGAGCACAAGTACCTGATCGCCTACCGCCCGGCCGCGTGAGCCGCCGCCGGCCCCTCCCCTACGACGCCGTCGTCTTCGACATGGACGGCGTGCTGGTGGACTCCGAGCCGATGCACGTGGACGCGATGCGCGAGGTCCTGCGGCCGCTCGGCGTCGCGTACACGGACCGGGAGAACCGGGAGTTCTTCGGCCAGACCGACCTCGAGGTGTTCCGCGCGCTGCGCGCCCGCCACCGCCTGCCGGTGGACGAGCACGAGCTGACGCGCCGGCGCACGGCGCTCCTGCTCCGCCTGACGCGCCGGCGCACGGTGCCGATGCCGGGCGTGCCCGAGGTGCCCCGCCGGCTCCACGCGCACGGCTACCGCCTGGCCGTCGCCTCGTCGTCCGCGCCCGAGCTGATCCGCGCGACGGTGGACCAGCTCGGCCTCGCCCGCGAGCTGCGGGAGCAGGTCTCCGGCCTCGCGGTGGGTCGGGGCAAGCCGGCGCCCGACGTCTTCCTCGAGACCGCGCGGCGCCTGGGCGTGGCGCCCGGACGGTGCCTGGTCGTCGAGGACTCGCGCAACGGCCTGCTCGCCGCCCGGGCCGCGGGCATGGCGTGCGCGGCCGTGCCCTGCCCGGCGACGCGCCACGAGGACTTCGCCGAGGCCGACTTCCGCCTCGCCGCGCTGCTGGAGCTGCTCCCGATCCTCCTGCGCTAGCTAGTCCGAGCGCCCGCGCGCCGCGACGTCCCAGACGGCCTCGACCGTCCCGCCGCGGAGCGCGTAGATCCGGTCGTAGAGGTTGATCGTCGGGTCGCAGTGCGGCGGGAAGAACTCGATGCGCTCGCCGAGGCGCGGCGCCCGCGTCGGGTCGGTCACGCTCAGGCGCCCGTGCTCGTCGCCGGCGAACGCGTAGGCGACGCCCGGACGCTCGACGGGCTCGGGCGGGAACGGCTTGTCGGTCGAGAAAGCCTTGAGCCCGGCGTCCACGATGGCGCGCTCGGCCGTCGGCACGCTCACGACCGTCGCGACGACCGTGAGCGCCATCGCGAAGTCCGTGAGCGCCGGGCCGCCGCGGCCGCCGATCCGCCGGTACTCGAGGTCCATCACGCAGTAGGAGCCGGCCTGGAGCTCGGTGAGCCCCGCCAGCTCGACGTCGATGTCCCACGTCCCGGTCGAGCCGCCCGCGACGATCTCGACCGGGAGCCCGGCCTCCTCGCAGAGGCGGCGCGTCTCCATGAGGGGGGCGAGCGCCGCGCGCGAGGCCTCGCGCCGCGCCTCCCAGCCCACGACGTGGGCGCAGTGGCCCGCGTAGCCCTGGAGCCCGCGGAAGCGGAGCGCGCGCTGGCCGGCGACCGCGCGCGCGAGCGCGAGCGCCGGCGCGCCGGGCGCGATCCCGGTGCGCCGGTTGCCCACGTCCACGTCCACGAGCACGCCGAGCGTCACCCCCTCGGCGGCCGCCTCGCGCCCGAGGTCGGCGACGTTCTCCAGGTTGTCCGCGACGACCAGCGTGTCGGGCGCCTCGGCGGCGAGGCGCAGGAGGCGGCGGACCGCCGCGGGCGCCACGACCTCCGTCGTGATCAAGAGCCCGCGCACGCCCGCGCGCGCCATCACCTCGGCCTCCCCGAGCTTGGCGCACGCCACGCCGAGCGCGCCCGCGGCGACCTGGCGCCGGGCGATCTCCGGGCAGCGGTGGGTCTTCGCGTGGGGGCGCAGGCGCTTGCCGGCGCGCCGCACGTGCGCGGCCATGCGCTCGAGGTTCCGCTCGAGGCGGTCGAGGTCGAGCAGCAGCGCGGGCGTCGGGACGTCGTCGCGGGTCATGGCGTGGCGCCCCAATCTACCATGCGATAGACTCGGCCCGTGCCCGGCCGTCCGTACCTCCAGATCCCGGGGCCGACGCTCGTGCCCGAGCGCATCGTGCGCGCGATGGCGCAGCCGATCATCGACCACCGCGGCCCGCGGTTCGCCGCGCTCGTCGAGGCCTGCCTCGCGGGCCTCAAGCGCGTGTTCCAGACGCGGTCGGGCGAGATCGTCCTCTACCCGGGCTCGGGCACGGGCGCGTGGGAGGCGGCGATCGTCAACACGCTCTCACCGGGCGACCGCGTGCTCGCGTGCGTGAACGGCCACTTCTCGACGGGCTTCGCGCGGACCGCCGAGGCCTACGGCGTGGACGTCGAGCGGCTCGAGGTCCCCTACGGCGAGGGCGTGCCCGCCGACCGCCTCGAGTCGCGCCTGCGCCAGGACGCGGCGCACGATCTGGCCGCCGTGCTCGTCGTCCACAACGAGACGTCCACGGGCGTCACCTCGAACGTCGCCGCCGTCCGCGCGGCGCTCGACGGCGCCGGGCACCCGGCGTTGCTCCTCGTCGATACGGTCTCGTCGCTCGCGTCCATCGACTTCCGCTTCGACGCCTGGGGCGTGGACGTGGCACTCACCGGGCCGCAGAAAGGGCTCATGCTGCCGCCCGGCCTGGCGATCCTCGCGGTCAGCGCCCGCGCCCTCGCGGCGAGCGAGAAGGCGCGCTGCCCGCGCGCGTACTGGGACTGGCGGCCCGTCCTCGAGCGGAACCGGCGGGGCGAGTTCCCCTACACGCCCGCGACCGTTCTCCTCTTCGGGCTCGCCGAGGCGCTCCAGATGCTCGAGGAGGAGGGGCTCGAGAACGTGTTCCGCCGTCACGCGCGGCTCGCCGAGGCGTGCCGGCGCGCCGTGCGCGGGCTCGGGCTCGAGATCCTCTCCCGGAACCCCGCCGAGCACTCGAACACCCTCACCGCCGTCGTCATGCCGGAGGGCTTCGACTCCGACGAGCTGATCCGCCGCGCGTACGCGACGCTCCAGCTCTCGCTCGGCGTCGGGCTCGGCGCGGTGAAGGGCCGCGTGTTCCGGATCGGCCACCTCGGGAGCCTGAACGAGCTGGACCTGCTCGGCGGCCTGGCGGGCGTCGAGCTGGCGCTGCGCGACCTCGGCGTGCCGGTCAGGCTCGGCGCCGGCCTCGCCGCCGCCGAGGCGTACCTGCTCGCGTCGAGCGGCCCGGCGTCGCCCTGAGCGGGCACGCAAACACGGGTTCGAGTCCCGTATTGCGCCGGAGGGTCAGGCGGTCTTGGCGCGAACTACGAGATCCACGTCACACTCGAGCACTCGAAGCAGAGTGACGAGCTGGTCGACCGATTTTCGGTAGTTGGTCTGATCCAGCAGACGGTAGAGTTGAGCGGCAGAGGTCCCTAGTCGCCGAACGATCTCTCGCCTGGACAGTGGACTCGTCTCGATCCGCTTCTGCGCCTCGAGCGTCAGCTTGTAGAGCAGCAGATCCCTCAGATGCGCCGGATCCTCGTTGTACTCGAGAACTTGTTCGACATGCACGGTTCCCGTTCGACCTGAACGCAGCTCGTAGGTGAACCCCTCTCGTCCCACCTCCGGATCAACCAAAACGCGACGCACCGGATCTCCCGCGCTCGGCGCCGGCTCGCTCTTCGCATAGGGAAACGCCAGCGTCTTGCCGGCAAGCCGGACGTCAAACGCCTTCTTCCGGTTGTTGTACTGAACCGCGCGGATCTTCATAGTCGGCCCTCGCGCTCAAGCGTTCCGATGAGCTCTTGGACTCGTCGCGACGCTTGCCCCTTCATCGCTTTCTTGTGATCCAGGTCCCACTTCACCACAAGCTTGCCGTTCCGGTAGACGTGGACGTGACGAGGAGGGTGATCGCCCTTCCAGCTAAGGAAGACATACCCTCCTCGTCGAAGCTTCGCCACTGGTCCAAACCGTTATCATGAGAGGTAACGGTTCGTCAAGCGCGGCGCCGCGGGCAGTCAGGGCCTGCCCCTCAGGGCCGAGGCTGCTGCGCTGTCACCAGCCCGCTGAACGGGATCGGCGCGAACACGTCTGACGATCGAATCCCGTTGGGGCCACCACAGTGTGCCCTTTCACGAGCCGAGGTACGCCTCGATCCACATCTCGAGTGTCCGGTCGTGCCACTCCGGATCGCCAATGATGATCGAGCGACGCTCCTGTCGATAGCGGACGCGAAGGAGGTCCGCATCGAGCGGAACGGCCTTGGCCATCGGTGGATCACGCGGCGTAGCGGAGCGCATCCGCCGTCCAGTCCGTCAAGAGATTCCAGTGCCTGGCGACGTCGGACCGATGCTCGGCAAGCCAGCGGCGCTCGGCCTCGGGCAGCGATGCTCGGCAAAGAGTGTCTTCGCGGGCCAGACGACTGCGTTCGAGCTGGCCTTCGAGATCGGACAGCGCGCGAGCCTTCTGCTTGTCGTCGGCACGGTCCGCGAGGCTGCGGGCCAAGCTCACGACAAAGCCGAGGCGGTTCTGAAGATCACGCACCTTCGCTTCCCGCACGACCCAACTCCAATCGAGGGTCCAGTACTGCAGGACGAGCCAGGGGAGCGCCTCGACGAGTCGCGGCTCGAGGTCGTCCTGGGCGAGCGCGGTCAGAAGAACCTCGCCCGGGTTTTTCGGTCTCCAGGCCCGAGCGCGCAGGTAGGCGAGCCCGGGGTAGCCCAGGCCGGCGAGGTCCTTGGCCAGCGTCGCCGCGTCCACCCGGGCGGGGAATTCTCGCCGCGAGCGCGGGACAGCCATCGGCGCGAGGTCGTAGAGCTGGGCCACACGCAGAGCCAGCTTCGGCGTCAGGGGGCGCTGGCCTCTCTCGAGCATGGCGAGGTAGGGCTGGGACACGCCGAGACGGGCAGCCGCCCGGACTTGGCTCCAGCGCTTGCCGAGCCGCGCAGCGCGAAGATCGCGACCCTTCATGACGACAGACTATCACACGCCTGTGATAATCGTCACCGGCAGCGCCGATCGGGCCTCACTTCTCCCCCGCCTCCGCGGTGAAGGCGGCGAAGGTCTCGCCGGCGATCACGAGCTTGTTGATCTCCGTCGTGCCCTCGTAGATGCGCAGCGCGCGCACCTCGCGGTACAGGCGCTCGACGGTCTGGCCGACGGTGACGCCGAGGCCGCCCCAGAGCTGGACCGCGCCGTCGACCACGCGCTGCGCCGCTTCCGTCGCGTACATCTTGGCCATCGAGGCCTCGCGCGTGACCCGCGCCGCGCCCTGGTCCTTCGTCCAGGCGGCGCGGTAGACCAGGAGCGCCGAGGCGTCGATCTCGGTCGCCATGTCGGCGATCCGGGCCCGCGTCAACTGGTACTCGGCGAGCTTCCGGCCGAACACCTGGCGCGCGTTCGCCCGCCCGAGCGCCTCGTCGAGCGCCCGGCGGGCGAAGCCGAGGGCGGCGGCGGCGACCGTGGCGCGGAACACGTCGAGGTTGGCCATGGCGATCTTGAAGCCCTGGCCCGGCGCGCCGATCAGGTTCTCCCGCGGGATGCGGCAGCGCTCGAACTTGAGCACGCCGAGCGGATGCGGCGCCATCACCTCGACGCGCGCCGGCACCGTGAAGCCCGGCGTGCCCGCCTCGACGACGAAGCACGCGAGCCCCCGGGTGCCCGGCGCGTCGCCGAGCCGCGCGATGACCGTGTACTGGTCGGCGATGCCGCCGTTCGAGATCCAGGTCTTCAGCCCGTCGAGCACGTACCCGTCGCCCTCGGCCACGGCGACGGTGCTGATGTTCCCCACGTCGGAGCCGGCGTCGGGCTCGGACATGCCGAGCGCCGCGATCTTCTCGCCCCGCGCCACGCCCGGCAGCCAGCGGCGCTGCTGCTCCGGCGTGCCGTGGAGGCTGATCGGGCCGGAGCCGAGGCCCTGCATGACGAAGGCGAAGTCGGCGAGGCCGTCGTGGTAGGCGAGGACCTCGCGCGCCAGCGCGAGCGAGCGGACGTCGAGCCGCTCGTGGGCGCCGCCGCCCGCGGCGGGCACCGTCAGGCGGAGGAAGCCCGCCCGGCCGAGCCCCCGCACGAGCCGCCGGCACGCCTCGTCCACGTCCGCGTGAGGCGGGGCCGTGGCGTGCGTCGCGGCCCACGCCCGGAGGTCCGCCGCCAGCGCGCGGTGCCGGTCGTCGAAGAAGGGCCAGGCGAGATAGCTCCGGTCCGGCATCTCAGTCGCCTTCGAAGACCGGTTTCGCCTTCGCGACGAAGGCGCGGTACGCGCGGCCGTAGTCGCGGGTCTGCATGCAGATCGCCTGGGCCTGGGCCTCGGCCTCCACCGCGGCGTCGATGTCGAGCGACCACTCCTGCTGGAGGCAGGTCTTCGTCATGGCGTGCGCGAACGTCGGCCCGTCCGCCAGCTCGCGGGCCAGGGCCTGCGCCTCGCCGAGCACGCTCTCCGGCGCCGCCAGGCGGTTGAAGAAGCCCCAGCGCTCGCCCTCCTCGGCGCTCATGCTGCGCCCCGTGTAGAGCAGCTCGGCGGCCCGGCCCGCGCCGATGATGCGGGGCAGGATATTGCACGCGCCCATGTCGGCCCCGGCCAGGCCGACCCGCACGAACAGGAAGGCGGTCTTCGTGCGCGGCGTGCCGAGCCGGAGGTCGGAGGCCATCGCGAGGATCGCGCCCGCCCCCGCGCAGATGCCGTCGATCGCCGCGATGATCGGCTGCGGGCAGTGCCGCATCGCCTTCACCAGGTCGCCGGTCATGCGGGTGAAGTTGAGCAGGCCCTGCATGTCGTCGCTCTCCTGCATCCGCACGAGCGGCCCGATGATCTCGTGTACGTCGCCGCCGGAGCAGAAGTTGCCGCCCGCGCCGGTGAGCACCACGGCCTTCACGTCCGTGACGTAGCAGAGCGAGCGAAACGTGTCGCGCAACTCGGCGTAGGACTCGAACGTGAGGGGGTTCTTGCGCTCCGGCCGGTTGAGGGTCACGGTGGCGATCTTGCCGTCGACGGCCAAGCTGAAGTGCCGCGGGCTGAAGTCCTTGGCGAGCATCGCGGTGTCCGCTCCTTCGCCGGCCCTCCTGGCGCGCGCCAGCGCCGGCTGCTCGAGATGTGAACCCGTCCCTCTCCAGGCGACCCTCGTCGCCCTCCGGATCATAGCGTTTCCGCCGGGCAAGCGGGGAGGCAAGCCTCGAGCGCGGCGTCGACACCCTCATCGGGAGGACCTGGTTAGTGCGGACGAGTCAACGGCGCAGCGCGCGCTGGAGGGCGCGCTGCTGGATGCCCTGGACCACGTCGTGCTGGAGGTCGGGCCGGCGAGGCTCGGGGCGCACCGCCTCGCGGACGAGCCGCTCGGTGCGCTGAGCCTGCTCGACCTCGGCGGCGTCGCGCTCGGCCTGGCGCACCGCTTCGTCCATCTTGATCGGGGGGCGCACGACGGCGCGCCGGGCGCGCTCCTCGCGCGACACCTCCTGCTGCCGCAGCTCGAGCGGCGCCGGGAGGGGCGTCGCCTGCGCCGCCGCCGTCGCGGGCCAGGCCGTCACGATCACCACCGCCGTCGCGAGCGCTCCGCGCCACGTCAAGCGCCTGCCCCCCTCAGCGAAAGCCTACACCCACCCTGGCCCGCTGACATCTCGGGCACCAGCTGAGGGCGACGCCACGAGTCGCGAACGCAGGCGCGGCTTCAAGGAACGAGCCGCTAGGGTTCGAGGCTCACCTGGTCGGACAGCTCGTTGGTGTCGTCGGGGCGCCGCGGGAAGTGCGCGGCGAGCGCCTGGGCGAGCTCACCGATCGCGGCGACGATCGCCTCGCGCGGGGCGTTCGCGCGCAGGCGCTCGGCCATCCGGTCCCTCACGGCCTCCCAGTGCGCGGCGCCGACGCGGCCGTGGATGCCCTCGTCGCCGACGATCGCGAAGCGCCGGTCCAGGACGGCGAGGTAGACCAGCACGCCGTGGCGCTCGCGCGTCCGGTGCATGCCGAGCCGGGCGAAGACCGCGCGGGCGTGCGCGAGCGGGTCGCGGCGCCGGCCGAGGAGTGCCTGCGGCATCCGGCGCTCGAGGTGCACGCGGATCTCGCCCGACGTGCCGCGCTCGGCCTCCGCGATCGCGCGCGCGGTCGCGTCGAGGTCGTCCTCCGAGAGGAAGCGGCGCACCCACGCGGGCCGCCTCGCCATCACCAGCTCCCGCTCGCGCCGCCGCCGCCCGAGCTGCCGCCCCCGCCCGAGAAGCCGCCGCCGCCGCGGGACCAGCCTCCGCCGCCCGACCATCCACCGCCGCCCCAGGCGCTCGATCGGTGCCAGCCGCGGCGGCCGGCCGTGAGGCCGCGCGAGCGCGAGGCCTCCCAGGCGAGGCCCCCGAGCACCGCGGCCACGAGCAGCAGGAAGGCGAGCCCGTAGACGGTGGCCGCCCGCTCGCTCTCGCGCTGGCGCCGCCGCCACGCCTCCGCGTCCCGCCCGAGCTGCTCGCCGCGCGCGCGGGGCGGCGCGATCCGCGCGTAGACGGCGTCCACCGCGCCCTCGAGCCCCGCCGCCCACTGCCGCTCGCGGAACCGCGGCGCGATCACCTCGCGGACGATGCCTGCGGCGACCGCGTCGGTGACGACCGGCTCCAGGCCGTAGCCGACCTCGAGCCGCAGCTTCCGGTCCGCGACGAACACCACGAGGAGCACGCCGTTGTCGAGGCCCTTCCGCCCCAGGCGCCAGCGCTGGAAGAGGCGGTTCGCGAAGTCCTCGAGGTTCTCGCCCTCGAGCGAACGGAAGACCGCGATCGCCATCTGGGCGCCCGTCGCGCGCTCGCGCTCGGCCAGGCGCGCCTCGAGCCGCTCGCGCTCGGCGGGGCGGAGCAGGTTCGCATAGTCGTTCACGCGCCCGGTGGGCGCCGGCGGCAGGACGAGAGCGGCGAGGAGGAGGACGGCGGCGAGCAGGCTAGAATTTCACCTTCGGGGCCGCGGCGGCGTCGGGCGCCGCCTCGAAGAACGCCTTGGGCGGGTAGCCCGCCAGCCCGGCGACGAGCGAGCCCGGGAACAGGCGCAGGCGCGTATTGTAGTCGCGCACGGCCTCGTTGAAGCGGCGGCGCTCCACGGCGATGCGGTTCTCGGTCCCCTCGAGCTGGGACTGGAGCGCGAGGAAGTTGGCGTTCGACTTGAGGTCGGGGTAGCGCTCGATCGTGACGAGCAGGCGCGAGAGCGCGCCCGAGAGCTGGTTCTGCGCGGCCTGGAAGCGCTCGAGCGCCTTCGGGTCCGCGAGCGCCTCGGGCGTGAGCTGGATCGCCGTGGCGCTCGCGCGCGCCCGCGTCACCTCCTCCAGCACCGTACGCTCCTGCGCGGCGAAGCCCTTGACGGTCTCGACGAGGTTCGGCACGAGGTCGCTTCGGCGCTGGTAGACGTTCTGCACCTGCGCCCACTTCTCGCTGACACCCTGGTCGAGGACGACGAGCTGGTTGTTGACCGAGACCGCCCAGCCGCCGACCGCGAGGATCAGCACGACGACGACAGCGAGCGCGATCAGGAGGCCGCGGGCCATAGCGCTCCGATTATACCCGCGCGTCGCGGAATCGAGCCGCGCCCCGGGTTCCCCGGGGCGTGTGCGAGCGTTGGGGGGCTTGGGGGGCGCCCGGAGCCCCCCATGAAATCAATCGCGCCAGCGGCGCGCGAGGTCGCCGTAGGCGTCCACCCGGCGGTCGCGCAGGTAGGGCCAGATCCGGCGCACCTCCTCGCTCCGGCCGAGGTCGAGCTCTGCGACGAGCACCGCAGGGTCGTCCGCCGCCTCGGCGAGGATCTCCCCCTGGGGGCCCGCGACGAAGCTCGATCCCCAGAAGCGGATCCCGTCCGTCCGGCCCGAGGGGTCGGGCTCGTGGCCGGTGCGGTTGGCGACGAGGACGCAGAGGCCGTTGGCGATCGCGTGCGCGCGCTGGATCGTCCGCCACGCCTCGCGCTGGCGCGCCTGCTCGGCGGGGTCGTCCTCGCTCGACCAGCCGATCGCGGTCGGGTAGCAGAGCAGGTCGGCCCCGCGCAGCGCCATGAGCCGCGCGCCCTCCGGGTACCATTGGTCCCAGCACACCTGCACGCCGAGGCGGCCGGCGGCGCTCGGGACCGGCTCGAAGCCGAGGTCGCCCGGCGCGAAGTAGAACTTCTCGTAGTAGCCCGGGTCGTCGGGCACGTGCATCTTCCGGTAGAGCCCGGCGAGCCGGCCGTCGGCGTCGAGGACCGCGGCGGTGTTGTGGTGGAGCCCCGGCGCGCGGCGCTCGAAGACCGAGGCGACGAGGACCACGTGGAGCTCGGCGGCGACGCGCGCGAGCGCCTCGGTCGTCGGCCCGGGCACGGGCTCGGCGAGATCGAAGAGCGCGGGGTCCTCGGTCTGGCAGAAGTAGCGGAGCGCGTGGAGCTCCGGCAGCAGCACGAGCCGGGCGCCGCGGCGCGCCGCCTCGCGGATCCCCGCGACGCCCGCCGCCAGGTTCTCGTCGCGGCGCTCGCCGCAGCGCTGCTGCACCACGCCCACCGTGAGCGTCCGGCTCGCCATGCGCTCAGGCCTCGGCGGGCACGACGCCCGCGGGAAGCTGCATCGTGACGCAGTGGAGGCTCCCGTACTCGCGGATCAGCGGGCGGCAGTCCACCGTGACGACCTCGCGGCCCGGGAAGCACCGGGCGAGCGCGGCGCGCGCCCCGCCGTCGGCGGCGTCATTGTACCCCGGCACCAGCACGGCGCCGTTCGTGATCAGGAAGTTCGCGTAGCCCGCGGGGAGCCGCCGGCCGTCGGCGTCGAGCACGGCCGCGGGCAGCGGCAGCGGGACGAGGGCGTAGGGCCGCCCGTCGGGCCGCCGGAGCGCGGCGAGCTCGCGCGCCAGCTCCGCGAGCCCGGCGTGCTGCGAATCGCGCGGGTCGTCCGACGCCTGGTAGGCGATCGTCCCCGCGTCGCAGAAGCGGGCGAGCGTGTCCACGTGGCCGTCGGTGTCATCGCCCTCGAGCGCGCCGTGCTCGAGCCAGAGCACCCGGCGGGCGCCGAGCCAGCGCTGGAGGGCGGCTTCCAGATCCCGCAGCCCCAGCCCGGGATTCCGGCCCGGCGAGAGCAGACAGCTTCGCGTCGTGAGCACGGTGCCCCGGCCGTCGCCCTCGACGCTCCCGCCCTCGAGCACGAGGTCCACCGACTCGAGGGGCGTCGCGCCGAACGCCCCCTGCGCTGCGAGCCTCCGCGTGATCAGGTCGTCGAGGTCGGCGGGGTACTTCCCGCCCCAGCCGTTGAAGCGGAAGTCGAGCAGCGCCGGCCGCCCGCCGCGCAGCACCGTGAGCGGGCCGTGGTCGCGCGCCCACGTGTCGTTGGACGGCGCCGCGTACGCGCGCAGGCGCCGCGGGTCGCCACCCGCCGCGGCGATCGCGCGGCGGACGCCCCCGGCGCGCGCCGCGTCCGGGCAGGCCACGAGGACCGTCGTCCGTCGCGTCAGCTCCGCCGCGATGAGAGCGAAGCATGCCTCGGCCTCCGCGAGCTGGTCGCGCCAGTCGGTCGCCTCGTGCGGCCAGGTCATCAGGACGCCGCTCTGAGGCGCCCATTCGGGCAGGAGGCCGTCCGGCGGCGTGCTCACCCCCCTATGGTATAAGAAGGGCGCCATGAGCCAGGACCGGCTGGCCGAGTACCGCGTGAAGGCGCACAACACGGCCGCCGGCTCCGAGAACGAGATCCACGACGACGCGGTCGCCCGCCGCCACGGCTTCCGGGGCGGCCTCGTGCCCGGCGTGACCGTGTACGCGTACCTCACGCGCCCGCTCGTCGAGGCGCTCGGCCGCGCGTGGCTCGAGCGCGGCACCGCCAGCGTCCGCTTCCTCAGGCCCGTACTCGACGGCGAGGAGGTGACGGTGACGGGCGCGATCGCCTCCCGCGACGCGCGCAGCCTCACGGCGGCGCTGAGCGCCTCCACGGCCGCCTCGGGCGAGTGCGCGGCGCTCGAGGCCACGCTCCCCGCGGGCACGCCGACCCCCGTCAACCTGACGCTCTACCGCGAAGCACCGCTCCCCGCCGAGCGGCCCGCGGCGAGCCGCGCCCACCTCGCCTCGCTGGACGCGCTCGGCACGCCCGTGACGCTCTACGACGCCGCGTGCGCGGCCGAGTACCTCGCGCGCGTCGCCGACACGCTCGCCCTCTACGGCGGCGCGGGCGGCCTCGTGCACCCGGCATTCTTCCTCGACCAGGCCAACCGCGCGCTCGACAGCAACGTGCGCCTCCCGCCGTGGATCCATACGCAGAGCGTCGTGCGCCACCTCCGCGCCGCGCGCGTCGGCGACACGCTCAGGACCCTCGGCCGCGTGCGCTCGCTCTTCGAGAAGAAGGGGCGCGAGCTGGTCGAGCTGGACCTCTGCATCGTCGCCGGCGAGCGACCCGAGCGACCGCGCCCCGTCGCCCACGTGCTCCACACCGCGATCTACCGCCTCCCCGCGCCCGCCGCCCGGTGAGGCGCACCCCGCGCCGTCCGTCCGGACCGGCCCGCGCCCGTCACCCTGATTTGGCCTACCCGGCTCGGAACCCGATCCTTCGTCGCGGGCTCGCTGGCGGCTGCACGAGCTCGCGGATGGCTCGGATGATCGCCTTCAACTCGTGGTCGTGCGCACCCACGCGCTGCTCTAGCTTGGCGAGCCGCTCAGACAATTCGGCCTGGCCCGCAACCCATGCGCGGAGCCGCAGGAACGCACGAACGACGAAGATGCTCATCTGGACGGCGCGCGGGCTGTTGAGGACCGTTGCGGCCATGACAGCCCCGTGCTCCGTGAACGCCAGGGGCGCATACTTGATGTTCTGGCCTCGCTTCAAGATCACAGATTGTGATCTTGAACGCAGTAGCGCGCCCGCCTCCGCCCGTGACAGGCGGAACGCGAAGTCGGGAGGAAAGCGATCTGCGTTGCGCTTGACGGCCTGATTCAGCGCGCGAGTCTCGACGCCGTAGATCGCGGCGAGGTCCGACGCGAGGATGACCCGCTGCCCACGCACTGTCAAGATGAGCCGCTCGACCGCGACGATCTGGTTACGCGCCATGCCCGAACCCTCTCAGCCTTGCTGCCATAGACGTTCGCGCCATGTTACTCCACGCCGGCGAGACAGGGCGCTGCGAGTCGTTGCTTCGGCCCGGGGGGCGTGCTAGAAGGGTCCATCTCGAGGAGGAGCCCCGATGGACCTGAACTACTCCCCCGAGGACCGCGCGTTCCGGACCGACGTCCGCCGCTGGCTCGAGGCGAACGTCCCGACGGGTGAGCTCGCGACCCTCGAGGCGCGCAAGGCGTGGCACCGCACGCTCTACGAGGCCGGCTACGTCGGGATGCTGTGGCCCAAGGCGTACGGCGGCTGGGGCGCCACGCCGATGCAGCAGGCGATCGTGCAGGACGAGATGGCGCGCATCGGCGCGCCGCCGCCCATCAACGGCCTCGGCATCGGCTTCATCGGCCCGACGATCATCGTGCACGGCACCGACTGGCAGAAGGAGCGCTACCTCAAGAAGATGCTCACGGCCGAGGAGATCTGGTGCCAGCTCTACTCGGAACCGAACGCGGGCTCCGACCTCGCGAGCCTCAGGACGCGCGCCGAGGACCAGGGCGGCCACTTCCTCGTCAACGGCCAGAAGATCTGGACCTCCGCGGGCCCCATCGCCGACTGGGGCATCCTCCTCGCCCGCACCGACGCGAAGGTCGCCAAGCACAAGGGCATCTCGTGCTTCCTGCTCCACATGCGCCAGCCCGGCGTCGAGGTGCGGCCGCTCAAGCAGATCACCGGCCACTCGCTCTTCAGCGAGGTCTTCATGACCGACGCGCGCGCGGACCGGCGCGACCTGATCGGCGGCGTCGGCCAGGGCTGGGCGATCGCGCAGACCACGCTCGGCTACGAGCGCGGCGCCAACTCGCTCGGGCGCGTCACGCGCTACGCGATCGCGTTCCAGCAGCTCGTCCGCGCGGCGAAGGACCTCAGGCGCGGCGGGCGACCGCTGCTCGAGGACCCCGCCGTCCGCGCGAAGCTCGGCCGCGCGTTCGCGGACCTCGAGGTCCAGCGCTACGCGGGCCTGCGCGTGCTCTCGGCCCTGAACAAGGGGGAGCCGCCGGGCGCCGCGTCCTCGATCACGAAGCTCTCCCACACCGAGTTCGAGAAGCGCTACTACGAGACGGCGCTCGAGATCCTCGGGCCGTGGGGCCAGCTCATGACGGCGCGCGAGGAGTTCGAGGAGGTGGACACCTCCTCGGGCGAGCCCGGCACCTGGGCGACCGCGTTCCTCTGGTCGCGCGCGGGGACGATCTACTCGGGCTCCTCGGAGATCCAGAAGAACATCATCGGCGAGCGCGTGCTCGGCCTGCCCAAGGAAGTGCGCGCCGACCGCCTGAAGGCGTAGCCGCATGGACTTCGCGCTGAGCCCGGACCAGCGGCTGCTGCGGGACTCGGCCCGCGCCTTCCTCGACGAGCACGTGAAGCCGGCGAGCCTGCGCCCGCTCTGGGACGACCCGCGCGGCGAGAGCGAGGCCGTGTGGAAGGAGATGGCGCAGCTCGGCTGGCTCGGGCTCGCGCTACCCGAGGCCCACGGCGGCAGCGCCCTCGGCATGGTCGAGACGGCGGTCCTCCTCGACGAGCTGGGGCGCGCCGCCTACCCGGGCCCGTACCTGCCGACCGTGCTCGCGGCCGCCGCGCTCGAGGCGGCCGGCAGCCCGGCGCAGCAGAAGCGCTGGCTCGCCGCGATCGCCGCCGGCGAGGCGCGCGCGAGCGTCGCCCTCCTCGACGCCGACCTCGATTGGCGCCCGGAAGCCGTGGCCGCGCGCGCCGAGCCGGCGGGCGCGGGCTTCGCGCTCAGCGGGACCAAGCGCTTCGTGCCCTGGGCCCACGTGGCGAACCTGCTCCTCGTGCCGGCGCAGGCCCCCGGGGGCCTCACGCTCTTCTGCGTGGAGCCGGCGGCCCCGGGCGTCACCCTGGCGCCCGTCCAGGGCATGGACCCGGGGACGCGCTGGAGCACCGTGACGCTCGCGCGCACGCCCGTCGGCGCCGACGCCGCCCTCGGCGCGCCGGGCCAGGCGGGCCCGCTCCTCGAGGCGCTCCTGCGTCGCGGCGCCGTCGGCGCCGCGGCCGAGATGCTCGGCGCCGCGCGCCGCTGCCTCGACCTGTCCGTCGGCTACGCCAAGGTGCGCGAGCAGTTCGGCCAGCCGATCGGCTCGTTCCAGGCGATCCGCCACAAGTGCGCCGAGATGCTCCTGGAGGTCGAGAACTCGCACGCGGCGGTCTACTACGCGGCGTGGGCGCTCGACGCGCGCGCGGACGACCACGAGCTGGCCGCCTCGGTCGCCAAGGCGTACGTCGGCGACGCCGCGCGCCGCGTGTGCGGCGAGGCGATCCAGGTCCACGGCGGCATCGGGTTCACCTGGGAGTACGACCTGCACATCTACTTCAAGCGCGCGAAGGCTCTCGAGGCCCAGTACGGCGACGGCGACTACCACCGGGAGCTGATCGTCCGGCGCGTGGCCGCCTAGCCGCGCGCGCCCGTGGCCACGAGCCTGCCGCCGCTCGACGGCATCCGCGTCGCCGACCTGACGAGCTACATCGCCGGCTCCTACGCGGCGATGCAGCTCGCGGACCTCGGCGCCGACGTCGTCAAGGTCGAGGCGCCCGAGGGCGACAGCTTCCGCGAGCTGCCCGGCTTCTTCGGCTGGAACCGCGGCAAGCGCTCGATCACCGTGAACCTCAAGACCCCCGAGGGGCGGCTGATCGTCGAGCGGCTCGCGGCGCGCGCCGACGTCTTCATGGAGAACATGCGGCCCGGCGTCGCCGACCGCCTGGGCGTCGGGTACGCCCGGCTCGCGGCGGAGAACCCGCGCCTGATCTACTGCTCGATCACCGCGTTCGGCTCGACGGGCCCCTCCGCGGACCGCCCCGGCTTCGACCCGATCCTCCAGGCGCTCGGCGGGCTGATGACGCTCCAGGGCTTCGGCGGGCCGCCGAAGTACCTCCGCACGGCGCCGACCGACTACTACACGGCGGCGCTCGCCGCGCAGGCGGTCCTCGCCGCGCTCTTCGCGCGCGAGCGCACCGGGCGCGGCCAGCGCGTCGAGACGTCGCTGCTGCGCGGCGTGCTCGCGCTCCAGTCGGGCATCGCGGTGGACTACCCGGGCAAGCCCTCGCTGATCCGCGACAACCCGACGTACCGCCTCTACCAGGCCGGCGACGACGCGTGGTTCTTCCTCGCGTGCGGCAACCAGTCATTCTGGGTCAAGCTCTGCGCGGCGCTCGGCCTCACGGACCTGGCCCAGGACCCGCGCTTCGCCTCCTGGGTCCTGCGCCTGCAGAACAACCAGGCGCTCCTGCCGCTGCTCGAGGCGTGCTTCCGCGAGCGGCCGCGGGCCGCGTGGCTCGAGATCCTCGCCGCCCACGACATCCCGGCGGCGCCGGTGCAGCCGCTGCTCGACTTCTTCGAGGACCCGGCAGTCCGCCACCACGACATGGTCCACGCCTACGACCACCCCGAGGTCGGCCGGCTCCGGATGATGGGCCAGCCGCTCGTCTTCGACGACACGCCGGCGCGCGACCCGGGGCCGCCGCCGACGCTCGGCCAGCACACCGACGCCGTGCTCCGCGAGCTCGGCTACGACGACGCCACGATCGCCGACCTGCGCGCCCGGCAGGTCCTCGGAGGCAAGCCGCGATGAGCTGGAGACACGTGAGCATCGAGCGCCAGGGGCCGATCGCGCTGGTCCGCTTCGACCGCCGGGAGAACCTGAACGCCTTCAACCAGGAGCTGGTGGGCGAGCTGACCGAGGCGGCGCGGAGCTTCCACGACGACCTCGAGACCCACTACGTCGTCCTCGCCGGCGCGGCCGAGGCGTTCTCGGCGGGGGCCGACCTCAAGGACGCCGCCTCCTGGAAGGTCGCCGAGCAGACCGACCTCGAGCGCCGCCGCCGCTTCTACTCGGGCGTGCGCCTCTGCCGCGCGGTGGAGGAGATGCCGCAGCTCACGATCGCGGCGATGGAGCGCATGGCCGTCGGCGCCGGCGTGGCGCTCGCGCTCGCGTGCGACTGGCGCGTGCTCGGGCGCGAGGCATACCTCTACGTGCCCGAGGTCAAGATCGGGCTGAACCTCCAGTGGGGCGCGCTCCCGCGGCTCGTCACGCTCGTCGGCCCGGCCCGCGCCAAGCGCATCACGCTCATGTGCGAGAGGCTCGACGCCGCGACCGCGCTCGCCTGGGGGCTCGTGGACGCGCTGGCCGACGACGGCCGGACCGTCGAGGTCGCGCTCGAGATGGCGCGCACGACCTCCGCGATGCCGGCGGTGACCGTGCGCCTCATGAAGGAGGCGATCAACGCGACCGCCAACGCGCTCCACCGCGCCACGAGCTTCGCCGACGGCGACCAGAGCCAGCTCACCGGCGGCTTCGAGGCCGCACGCGCCGCGCGCGAGCGGTTCGGGGAGCGCTGACGTGGCCTGGGAGACGATCCGCTACGCGGCCGCCGACGGCGTCGCGACCGTCACGCTCGACCGCCCCGACGTGCTCAACGCGATGAACGAGCCGATGCGCCGCGAGCTGACCGAGTGCTTCACGCGCCTGGCCGCGGACGACGGCGTGCGCGTCGTCGTGATCACGGGCGCCGGGG
>Ga0209211_10005761_pt1 | contig 18299 bp, 17 predicted proteins | sample RifGroA2_FD_183992 | JGI IMG/M metagenome (GOLD analysis project Ga0209211, IMG submission 183992) | Groundwater microbial communities from Rifle, Colorado, USA - Groundwater A2 (SPAdes) (version 2) | ecosystem: Environmental > Aquatic > Deep subsurface > Groundwater | place: Rifle, Colorado... | reverse complement strand
GTGCGAAGCAACCTGATTTCCCCGGCAAGCAAGCGCAACAACGTGATAGCACTCTGGCGGGACTATCCTGGCTTTTACCCAAGCATTCTCTCGTTTGCGGACAACCACGAGCTTCGGAAGGCATCCGCAGTCGGCATGGCAGCTTTGGCAACCATTGGTGAGGGCGAGTCAAAGCAGCTTTTCAAAAAAAGCCAGGCTGACTTTGCCCGGGTGTCAGGAACGATGTCCGGGGCAGAGGGAGGCTGGGGCGAGGGGCCGGGCTATTTCCAGTACGCAATGAGCCTGGGTTTCCCGTTCATGCGCGCGCTTGCGAACGCAGGCGGGCCCGATTATTTTGCCCAAATCCGGCCAATAAACGACTGGGCCTACAATATAACGCTGCCAAACGGCCTGCTGCCAAATTACGATGACGCAGAGCTTTCGCCAATGCCCTGGCAGCTTGCAGACGATCGGGCAAGGCGGCAGCAATACCTCTGGCACTGGGCAGAGTCCTCCTCGCCGTACTCTGGCTCGCAGGGTGAATTGGCGCCTGACACAATTGCAGCTTACGACGACTCGGTGCAAGCCGTTATGCCCGCCTACCCCGAGCTTACGCTGATGGAGGATACCACCGGCGCGGTCTTCCGCTCAGGAAGCGGGATGAACAGCACATACCTCCTGTTTCTTGCGGAAAACGGCGCCGCAGTGAGCCCTGAAGGCCACGAGCACCCGGACGGCTTGGGGCTGGTTGCCTACTCGAAAGGGGCAGTTTTCCTGCACGATTCAGGCTACCTTGACTATACACGCCATGGATTGGTGAATCAACCGCAGAACCACAACGTGCTGCTTGCCGACGGAATTGGCCAGCCGCAGAAACACATATTTTCTCAATATGATGATGGAACCAACGCTTATCTGACAGGTGGGTTAAAAGGCCCTGCAGGAAGCGCTGCAAGCGCACGAGCTGAGTACGCAGGCGCCAGCTTCAAGCGCACCGTCCTCTTCTTCGACAGCAGCTATTTCATTATTTTCGACCATGCATCCTCTTCATACGAGCGCAACTACACCGCGCTTTTCCATACAGGCTCGCAGGATGCAAAGCTGATTTTCGAAGGCAAGGGGGCATTCTGGGCATACGGCAGCAACGCAATTGCCGGCATTCTTTCAGACAAGCAAATAGGGCTTTTCAGCCAGAACTTTTCGAAGCAGGGAAGCATTGCGCTGCAGAAGACGGCGAGTTTGGAGAAGCACGGTAAAGAGGCACATTTCGTGACTGTGCTTCTGCCCGATGTTTCGCTTGTGCAAAGCTTCAACTCATCTGAAACCGAACAATACATCCTGATGGGCGTGGGGCTGCAAGGCGGCGGGGAAGATTGGATTCTTTACTCAAAACAAGGCGGCGAGGTTTCAGCAGGCGGCATCCGAACAGATGCAAGCTGGATTGTTGTGAGGAAGATTGCAGGCGAGGCGCCGATGTACATGGCGCAAAACGGCTCTTTTGCAGAATTCGAAGGCAGCGTGCTTTTTGGCGTGAGAGGCTAACGGATTCCTGCGTACAGGAGTACGGCAGGGCATTTGGGCGCGTGAAAAATATGTGCAAATACTCTAGGAAGGGCCGCACTGCGCCAGCATGGAATAAACGTCAACGTCCTTTTCTTTGTTGTTTGCTCCACCATCAGCAGGCTCTTTTTGTATGACCTGCTCAATCGGGCTAGCAACAGTCTTCTTAATGTCGCCTGACGAGATTTCCTTGTAGAAGAAAAGTGCGAAAAAGACAATCACGGGCGCCAACACAGCCGCAGGCTCCAAGTAAGGCTTCAATGCGCTGCCGGCGTTCTTCAATGCCCCAATGAAGCTCGTATATTTTTCTTCTATCCAACTGCCTATCGGCTTTCTCTTTGGCGCAATCTGAAGAGGCAATGGCTGTCCTTCCGCTTTGCCGTATGCGCCCTCAGCAGCGGACTTTATTCCGAAAAACCTTCGCAGCCTGTCCACGTACGCCCCAAGCAGGGGCGCAGCTGCAGGCGAATATGCCACAAACAGCAAGGTGCCAATCAATGCCTTTTTCAAGTCAATTTTCCCTTCTTGAATGATATTTCCGACGATATTGGAAACAGTATATACTGGTGTCCTAAAGGGAAGATACGCAATCAATTCAGTGAAATATTTTCTAGTCTTGCTGCTCTGCTCGGTGGTTCCGAGCAGCTTGTAGACCTTTTCCCTCCACATCCCATACCACTTGCCGAGTATTGTGCTGTTAGCTGAGATAGAGACAGATCTTGCTACGGCAATTCCCATAGCTCCGAGGCCTGATGCAATGTCAATTATGCTCCCGACGACCACGTAATAAGAGATAATTCCTGCTTTGTCCACTCTAGCCACTTTTTTGTTCGAAATCCCTTCTGCCAGGGGACTTTGCAAAGAGAGCTCGTCCTTCAGGCTCGCCCGTTCGGCTTTTCTTGATTCCATGCGCACTTTCAATTCAGTGAGCTTTCTGATAAGCACATTTCTCTTGGGGCGATTCTGAGGGCTGCCAGTAGAAGTTGTCTCAACAGTATTGTTGTATTTCTGCATGGGAGAATCGCCTATCAATCGAATTATATGTGGTTTTACTTATAAATATATGTTTATTATTTTCTGGATTCGAGGGCATCTCTAAGCTGAAGTAGGTGCAAAAACAGTTCCTGCCTCACTCAAGCAATGATGTGCCCCAAGCCCATCAGTTCTGAAACAACCCCATTCTGTATTTTGAACAGCGGCCCAACTGCAAGGAATGCCAAAAGATGAACGCCATTATGCACTGACAAATTCCTGCTGCCGCTGACTCTCATTTTGCCAAATCCAGTATTGTCTTTCTCAATCCCGTGAAAACCCTCATTGACGCTGCGCGTGTGATATTTCTTCAGAAATTCCAGAGTGTCCTTGATGTCCATTATCCTGTTCCTGAAAAACATCCCGAGAAGTTCAAGCTTTCCATGCCTGTACAGGAACTCTATGAGCTGCCGCAGACTTATGAATTCAGGAGGTAGCCAGCCATCTTCCTGCCGGAATTTTTGATATTCCCGTCTCAACGCTTCCTCTGTTGCTTCGGGATGATAGACGTCACTGACTGCGGGATTTATGAAAAGAGGGCAGCCGCGCATGTTCATGTGGGCATGGTTTTCAAAGCTGCCATAATTCCCATCAGCAACACAGTCCTCTGCCACTGTCCCAAGATTCCGTTCTGCCTCTTCTATGAGTGGAAGCAAGTAATTCCCATCATAAGCCACGCCGTCTGAATTGTCAAAATTCAGGGGCAACCCATGCTCAACGTCAAGGAGGAGATGGCATTTGTGCATCCTTATCTTGTAGTGCGGATTGAACCTTGCATCCGGGTCTTCCCTTGTGGATTCTATTGGCGTGGAATCCTGCCCAATATGCTTTCCAAGAATGATGCCAAATGGGACAAGGAGAAAGCGTATTTTTCTGACGCAAACCAGGAACAGATGCTTCCAGCCATAGCCGCCCACCCTGATTTTCTCCCAGTGCCAGATTGTCTTCTCAGAGGGCAGCTCTGAAAACCCAAGGAGCGCTGCCTCCTCTTGGTGCATTGCAAGATACCTCATTATTCCTGTAAAGTTCTTCCGTTTGAGTATCCTGAAAATGTCCAGCTTGAGCATGGCGACGCGGTCAAATTTCTTCCAGCGCCACGCCTCTGCATAGAATCTCGTCAGTTCTGCCCTCAAAAACTCAAGGTCAAGGATGGAGAGCAAAGTGGCAAGCAGGTATGAGCCAATAGAAGGCTTTTTCTTTTCTGTTTCTGCCATTTCACCGCCTCTTGCAGTGTCAATGCAAGTGGCACGCAGTCCCGCCCTTCAGTCGCTGGGCGGGCTGCATTTATTGTCGCCGAGGTTAATTGGGAGGAGAAAAAGCAAAACACTTTCTATTCGGAAAGCAGCTTAGAGATGCCCACCGCACGGTCCTCTTCGCGGAGGAAGTGTTTTAACTAGTTGGAGGCAGAATAATGCCATGTTGCTTTGCCAGGTTTCGGTGAATTTTGGAGCGCAGAATCTGGACCTCAATTCGCAGCTTGGGGCTGGGCTGAATCTTTTTGTTTCGAAAGACACTGTGATAAATTATGTATTGAATATGACTGGAAGCCAATTGGCGGAAATCCCTTTCCTGAAGAACTGGCAGTTGATAAAAGACTGTTTTGAGGATAGGAGCAGGCTGGTGCTCGAGTACCTTTACAATAAGGCTTATGGACAGGCAAGCCAGCAGATGAATAATGCCACCCGCGATGCGTTTTATGGGCTTTATGTTGATGGCTCACCTTTGAGGTTCAAGAATGCCGAAGGTTTCCTGAAGTTCAATGAAGTGCTTGGCAAGGGCATGAGCGAGCGCGAAAAAGTCGGGCTGGTGGCTTTCTGGCTAGGGGATATGGGCCGGCACTATAGCTATTCCAGAATGAACGATACGATTGGAAGATTCTTCAAAGAATATTCGGGGCAGGATGCTTTAAATGAATATCTCCAGGGCAGGGATATGGGAATATGTGGGGACATCAATGGTAATGCTGCTCGTATTCTTACTGGAAGACTGGGGTTTGACCAGAGCCCGGTTTCCATATTCACCACATCTATTGGTCACGTAGTATCGCTGTTAAAGGGCAGAGAGGAGTACTATCTGGTCGATTATAGCAAGGCTGAGTCCCTTGGCAAGAATCTTGACCTTGCACTCGACAGGGTCCTGACTAGTCGGGCTTTCTTCACTCCTTTTGGAGGCGGAATTTTCAGAGAAATCGCTTTTGATGAGAGCGCAACCGAAAAGTTCCTCTACAATGTTATTGGGCTTGCCGAAAAGGAAGTGCAGAAAGGGTTTTCCCTTTCTTTTAGCGCTGACGGGCACGGCTCTATTGGAGGCTCGGCAAATTATTCGTTCGGAAAAATCAGGCTCGGAACTTTCATATTGAACGCGCCCCCCTCCCTGACCGACTTTGAGGGTGCATACGTTGATTACCGTGGCCAGAGCGACAACGGGAAAACGCACGAGGGAAGCGTGTGGCTGCCCAGAGTCTATTTTGCTGCAATGAGAGCGAACACCATAAACAATGCCTTTCCGCTGCTGATCGGGGAGATGATGCCTTATTTGTACAAGAACCGGATAGGGCAGAAAAACGAAATCAAGATTAATCCGCTTTCGATAGACGTTTCCGCATCCTCAGGAACCAATATCATTGGAAGGCTGACAACGACGTTTGGATTTATTCACGAACTTGGAGACGGTACAGGGACCGATCGGATTTCTGTGAAGGGCGATCTGAGGTGGGTTGCCTCTGATGAGAACCTCTATGACATTAGAAAAATCGGAGTCACCCCTAAAATAACTGCGGGATTTGTGACTGGCAAGTCTTCTGTTGAGTTGGGTTACGCGCCGGAAAGCATCGGCAATCTGGTTGACCTCTCGCTCTCGCAGGGAATGAACGCCTGGAAGCTGAATGTGCTTTTCACCCTTGAAGCCCAACTACTTGAGAAGATACCAGGGGAAAAACCACGACTGGTAAACGGAGCGAATCTGGGGGTGGTGGTCACTTTTCAGTAGTTGCATGGCTTTTTCCGCAGCAGCGGAAAATAGGCAGCCGCATTGAGCGAAAAGAAATGCGGATGCCGGGATTTTCAAGTCAGGACACTCCAAACCCGGCTGGGGTTTGGGCGGTGTCGGACTAAGGGACGGCAAAAACCTCGCGGTTTTTGACGCGAAGCGGAGCGAAGCTCCACACCGCAAGCCCCTTGGGCTGACATTTGAACCCGGACCATTGACTTTCTTTGGGATCTTTTCCCGCTTTTCCGTGGACGCTTTTTCGAGCGTGCCCATCTGGAGCGAGAAAAAGGGTCCTTGGAAGGCCAAGATACTAGCCAGGTTATACTACATCCGCAGATTTTTCTGTATTTTATCGTCGTAATGAACAAGCGCAGGCATTTCCATAACCTGGCTAGTCAATGACGATTGATGATTATTGTGGGCAATGGCTTTAAATAAGTTTCAAAAAGTCGGATTTGTTATCCGTTATCGGTGTAGAGGATTTTTCCAGTCTGGGGGTCTACGTAAACCGCCCAGCTATAAGCGCAATGCCTGCCGCATGAAAGATCGTCAAAGTACCAAAGGAATCTGGATTCGTTAGGTGTTATTCCTCCCCCAGAATTGAAATTTGAATAACCTTCGAAACTTAATCTGCTTGGGGTGCGGTTATAAGCGCTTCTCAGAGCTTCCATCGCCACCCTATAATCGCTTATCTTATATGGCGGACAGTATTCAGGATGATTTACGCAGTCCACGACATTGTAAGTACAATCCACTTTTCCCAGATGGTTGTATACTACTCTGACCTCTGCATCGGTTGGCCAAGATTTTGGCAATATAATGTCCTTGCTAAGATCAAGCCGATATTGGACGATATACTTTTCCCCATCTCCGACCTGTTCAATATTTTCTTTGCATCCGCCCCAGTAGGAGAAATTAAGCAAAAATGCACTATCAAAAGTTATTGATGATTCAAAAAGACCTTTGCCAAATTTTGAAATTAGATAGTCATCAGCTTTTTCGATATATTTTGCAGATTGATTTCCAATTGGTTTTGAAAATTGCGGCGCACCGAAATTGGGGGACCCTACCGGCCCCAATTTTTGCCCAGTATCCGTGTTGACACAGCCGATCATGAGAAGCAAACAATTCATTAGAACCGCTAATATCCAGATTTTCATGAACTTCATTTTTACAGCCCCTTTATCAAAGCCCAAAGTTGCTCAACAGCCCCTATTCAGGTGATTAACTTCTAACCGCTGCACATCTTCGAGATGGCATACTACATCCGCAACTTTTAGCGGGAATCGGGCTGCAGCCCAATCCGGTCCGCTTGGAAGATTTATTTTGGGATAAACTTATATTCCTTCGAGCTAAAGGTGAAGCGATGGAACTTCGTGGGCAGGGCGCGTCGGAATACCTCGTCTTACTCGGGGCGGTGCTTTTGGTTGCCCTGACTGTGGTGGTCCTCCTCAGCTATTTTACCGGATTTACCGGCGAGCTTACCGAGACCGAGTCCAGGACTTACTGGGCGGGCTATGCGAAGCCGTTTGCCATTTATGACGCAGTCCACAACCCTTCAGGAGGGATGTGCGGCGGCGGAGGCCAGCAGGTCGAGCTTGTGATCAAGAACGCTGACAAATACCCCCTGAACCTGACCGCGATCTACCTCAACTCTGACACCAACCTCACCATATGCTCGCCTCCGAATACTGCGACCAGCCCTCCGTTCCGCTTCGCGCCCAACGAGGAAAAGGTGGTGGCCGTCAGGGTGGCTTCCACCTTTTGCGAAGGGAAAACAAGGAACACTGTATGGGTGGTGCTGAGGTACGACAGCCCTTACATCCCCAACAGGGCGCAGAACGGCACCATCGAGCTCTATGTGAACTGCGCCTGAGCGGGGCGCAATTAAATGCCTTTCTTGCGGAAAGTGCCTTATGGCATGGAAAATTGACGAAACCGACCGCAAAATAATGGAAATCCTGCGGGAAAACGCAAGGATTGCGAATGAAAAGCTCGGGGAAAAAATCGGGCTTTCCGAGCCTGCGGCAAGAAGGAGGGTGGCCAACCTCATTTCCCGCAGGGTGATCAGGCGCTTCACTGTGGACATTGAGGAAGGGGGCGCTGTGAGCGCCCTGGTCTACCTTTCAACCTCCCCGCATGCCAGCTCTGACAAGGTTTTCAGGCAGCTTAAGGGCCAGGACGGCGTGGGAAGCGTCTGGGAGGTCTCGGGTGACATGGATTTCGCCCTGACTCTTGCGGCACAGGACATGGACGCCTTGAACAGGAGGGTGGACGAGCTTCGCGCGCTGGACTCCATCAGGAAAACCAAAACCAGCATAATCATGAAAAAATGGAAATGAAAAAATTCGCGAAGAATTTTTTCAGAAGTGGAAATGGACTTTCCACCAGGATAGCTATTTTTTCAGAATTGGAGCGAGCAACGCGAGCTTTGGTAAGATGAAGAAATGGAAGTAGGAATTCCCCTTTTTGGCGCATTTGATACATTTTGTCCCATTTGGATCGGACTTTTTAAATAAGGGGAAAGACGACTCATTGCCATGAAACTTGGCCTATGCTACACAGTCATTTCTCCCGAGAACAAGATGCTCCTTGAGGCAGCTGAAAAAAGGGGGGTTGAGTTCGTCAGGATTGTGGATGGCGAGTCTGTGCTGCAGCTCAGCGGGAAGCCGAAAGAAGAGCTGGACGTGCTTCTGCAGCGGTCGGTCTCGTATTCCAGGGGGCTGTGCCTCGCCTATTACTATGAGAAGTCCGGCTGCCAGGTGATAAACAGCTACCAGGCGGCAAAGGTGTGCGGGGACAAGATGCTCTCCTCCCTTGAGCTTGCTTCGGCGGGCGTGCCCACTCCGAAAACAAATGTGTGCTTTTCGCCCGAGGCCGCAATGGATGCAGCAGAGGACATCGGGTTTCCGATAGTGATGAAGCCTGTGATGGGCTCCTGGGCAAGGATGGTGAACCGGCTCAATGACCATGAGGCCCTTTCTATGGCAGTGGGCTGCAAGGAGGAGATGGGAAACCCCTGGCAGAAGATCTACTACCTGCAGGAGCACATAGACAAGCCGGGGAGGGACATCCGGGCTTTTGTCGTGGGGGAGGAAGTGGTCGCGGCGATTTACCGGAACTGCACAAAGGAATCGGGCTGGGTTTCAAATGCTTCAAGGGGGGGGCATCCCACGGAATGCGCTGTGACTTCCGAACTATCCGAACTCTGCCTGAGGGCGTCCAAAATCGCAGGAGAGGGCATTTACGGCGTGGATTTGATGGAATCCGGAAACGGGCTGGTGGTGCACGAGATAAACCACACGGCCGAGTTCAAAAGCTGCGCCTCTGCCACTGGCATAGACATTGCCGGCTCGATAATCGACTACGCGGTATCGCGCGCAAAAAGTTAAGACCTGGCAGGGCATTTTGGCGATTTTAGCAATAAAAGCACAATAAAACAACTAAAATAGGAATATTTCATACAAAATGTTCGATATATTGCATAAATTTGGCGGAATGCATATAAAATGAGCGATGCACAAGGACCATCTCAGGTCAGGAGGATTGATGGAATGGGAAACGCAGAATGCCCGGAATGCGCAGGGATACTAAGCCTGGCGCCGAACACCGAGGCAGGCGAGATAATGTCCTGCCCTGACTGCGGCGCGCGGCTGGAAGTGCGCTCGGTCAATCCGCCCCAGCTTGCGGCAGCGCCGAAAGTGGAGGAGGACTGGGGCGAGTGAGCGCCTGGCAAGTGGTTTAGGATGCGCATTGGAATTTGCTACACTTTAATCTCGGCGGAAAACAAGATGCTCTTTGACGCCGCAAAAAAGGGCGGGGTCGGGCTGCAGCGCGTTGTGGACAGCGAGTCGCTCCTGCCCATCACCCAGAAGGAAAGCAAGGAGCTGGATGTGCTGCTTCAGCGGTCGGTATCCTTTTCGCGCAGCCTGTGCCTGACCTATTATTTCGAAAGGCTGGGCACTGACGTGATAAACAGCTACAAAGCTGCCAAGGTGTGCGGGGACAAGATGCTCTCCTCATTTGAGCTTGGCGCATCAGGGGTTCCAACTCCTAAAACATTCGTGGCATTCACGCCCGAATCCGCCCGCCTTGCGGGGAAGAGGCTTGGCTTTCCGCTTGTGATGAAGCCTGTGATGGGCTCCTGGGCAAGGATGGTGCACAAGATAAATGACGAGGACGCACTTGACGCGGCGCTGGAGTCTCGGGAGGAGATGGGAAACCCCTGGCAGAAGATCTACTACCTGCAGGAGCACATAGACAAGCCGGGGAGGGACATCCGGGCTTTTGTCGTGGGGGAGGAAGTGGTCGCGGCGATCTACCGGAACTCGACTGAGAAGTCTGGCTGGATAACCAACACGGGAAGGGGGGGCACGGCAAGCAAGTGCGAGGTAACACCTGAATTGCGCGAAATCTGCCTCAAAGCAGTGAAAATAGTGGATGAGGGCATTTACGGCGTGGATTTGATGGAATCCGGAAACGGGCTGGTGGTGCACGAGATAAACCACACCACCGAGTTTAGGAATTCCATTGCCCCGACCGGCGTGGACATAGCGGGAAAGATGATCGGGTACGTTATTGCGAGGGCAAAAAAATAGGGGGATGCTGATCGTGGCAAAGAAAATTTCAATCATTGGTGCATCTGGCTACACCGGAGGGGAGCTTCTGCGCTGGGCTCTGATGCATCCTGAAATGGAAGTGTTCCAGATAACGTCCGAAAGGTTCGCAGGGCAATCTGCATACAAGCTCAACCCGAATTTGCGCGGCTTCACAACACTCGCCTTTTCGCCTGTGAAACAGCTGTCCACGGACGTTGACGCGATATTCATCTGCACCCCGCACAAGACAGCCGCGCCCTATGTTGCGCAATTCCTCGAGACCGGGGCAAAAATAATCGACCTGTCAGCGGACTTCAGGCTGAAAAACAAGGACACCTATGCAAAATACTATGCAGTGCATCCGCATCCCGAGCTTCTGGAAAAGGCCGTTTACGGCATCCCCGAGCTTCACCGCGAGGAAATCAAAAACGCCAAGCTGGTGGCATGCGCAGGCTGCCTTGCAACATCAGTGATACTGCCGCTTGCCCCGCTTATCAAAAACAAATTGATATTGCCCGAGGGGATAATCGCGGATTCGAAAATCGGCTCGTCCGCAGGGGGGGCGGGCTTTGACATTTCCACCCATCACCCTGAGCGAAGCGGGACAGTGCGTTCCTACAAGCCTTCGGGCCACAGGCACACAGCGGAAATAGAGCAGGAGCTTTCGGCATTGGCACTCTCGCAGGTTTCAGTCGGGCTCACCCCCCACGGAATAGAGATGGTGCGCGGCATACTTTCCACTGTGCATGCACGGCTTTCAGGAAAAGCCGCGGACATCGACCTTTGGAAAGCCTACCGATCGTTCTTTGCAGGCTCGCCCTTTGTGCGGCTGGTCAAGGACCAGAACACCCTTTACCGCTATCCTGAGCCAAAGCCACTGGTGGGCACCAACTTTGCGGACATAGGATGGGAAATCGATCCTGAAAAAGGAAGGGTAATTGTGATGTCCGCGATCGACAATTTGGTAAAGGGAAGCGGGGGCCAGGCAATACAGTGCTTCAACCTGATGAACGGATTGGACGAAAAAACCGGCTTGTGGCACCCGGGGTTCCACCCGCTTTAGTGATTCCCATGCTTGTGCTCAAAATCGGCGGCAGCATGGCTGAGAGGTCAGGGCGCCTCGCAGAGGAAATTGCGGCCTTGGGAGAGAAAATTGTCATAGTGCACGGGGGCGGACCGCAGGTCAGCGCGCTTGAAAAGGCCACTGGAAGGGAGTCGAGATACGTTTTTTCCAAGGACGGCTTCAAGACCAGGCATACCGATTCGGGCACAATGGAGAATTTCGTGATGGCGGTTGGCGGAGGGGTGAATTCCCTGCTGGTGAGGCAATTTCGCAAGGCGGGCGTGAACGCCGTTGGAATTTCGGGCGCAAGCGGCATAGTGTTTGCTAAAAGGAAAATTCTGGTGAGCTTTGAAAACGGCAGGGAAAAAATCATACGCGATGATTTTTCCGGGAAAATCCAGGAAATCGATTCTGCCCCCCTGCTTGCGCTCTTGCAGGCCGGCTTTGTTCCCGTGGTATCCCCCATTGCGCTTGGCGAGGAGTTCGAGGCATTGAACGTGGACGGCGACCGCGCGGCTGCTGCAATGGCGGGCAGACTCAAGGCCGAAAAGCTCCTGCTGTTCACTGACGTGGAGGGCTTTTTTTCTGATTTCCCGAATGGGTTGGTAAGAAGCGCAAGGAAATCCGACATTGCGGAATTCCAGAAAAAAGCATCCGCAGGCATGAAAAGGAAGCTGGTTGCCGCAGGGGAAGCGCTTGAAGGCGGCGTGCAGGAAGTTGTCATCTGCTCGGGCCTGGGGGAAAATCCCATGAAAAAAGCGCTTGAAGGCGGCGGGACGCACATTACAAAGTGATTGGCGTGGACACAAACGAAATAATCGGGCTTGAAAAAAAGTACGAGATGAACCTCTACCCCAAGCGCGGCATAGCCCTGGCAAGAGGGGAGGGCGAGTTCGTATGGGACACGGAAGGCAAAAAGTACATCGACTGCACCACCGGAGTGGGAGTCGCAATACTGGGACATGCGCACCCTTCGGTGATCGCAGCAATTGAACGGCAGTCCAAGGCGCTGATGACCTGCTACCAGCCCTTTTGCCATGAGGAAAGGGCCAGGCTTGAGCAGAGGCTGGTTTCTCTTTTCGGAGTTAACGGAAAGGTAATGCTTTCAAACAGCGGCACAGAGGCAGTGGAAGCCGCGCTCAAGCTTGCGCGCAGGCATACCAAAAGGAAGGGATTTGTTTCGGCAATGAACGCCTTCCACGGAAGGAGCTCGGGGTCGCTTGCGCTCACCTTCAAGGAAAAATACCGCTCGCCCTTTGAGCCGCTGATTGGGCCGATAGCCCGCGTCCGCTTCAATGATGCTGAATCGCTGAAAGGCGCGGTCAATTCCGATACAGCCGCGGTTTTCCTGGAGCCTGTGCAAGGCGAGGGGGGAATCCGGCCTGCAAGCCAGGAATACCTGAAGGCTGCGCGCGACATCTGCACTGACAGGGGCGCGCTTCTCATTATGGACGAGGTGCAAAGCGGCTGCGGCAGGACCGGCAAGTTCTTCGCATTCGAGCATTTCGGGGTGCAGCCTGACATTGCCTGCCTTGCAAAGGGCTTGGGCGGAGGGATGCCGATCGGGGCCACAATTGCCAGGGATGAGGTGGCGACGTTTGGCCCAATGGAGCACGGAAGCACGTTCGGGGGCAATCCGCTTGCCTGCGCTGCAGCCAATGCAGTGCTGGGTACAATTGAAAAGGATAGGCTGCTTGAAAAGGTGGCTTCAGACGGCGAGTATTTGTCGCATCGGCTAAAGGCTGCACTTTCCTCAAAATCCGAATTCCGAGAGGTGCGGGGCATGGGGCTCATGGTTGCAATAGAGCTCAAGGTCCCTTCAAAGGAGCCGCTTGCCTCGCTTGTGCAAAACGGGGTGCTGGCGCTCCCCGCAGGCGAGCAGGTGATCAGGCTGCTTCCGCCATTCATAATATCCCGGGCCTCGCTTGACACTGTTGTGCAAGCCATTGCAGGTGTTGTAAAATGAAGAGCATGGATACAGTCGAATTCCTGGACAGGCTGATTCAGACTCCAAGCCCGTCCTTCCACGAAAGGAAGGCAGCCGAACTCTCTTTATCCTACCTCAGGCAGTTCTCATTCGAGCGCGCGTGGATTGACGCGGCGGGAAACGCTGTTGCAAGCAACTACGCGCATAAAAAAGGGATGCGGCCAGACCTTCTCCTGTTCGGCCACCTGGATACCATTGCCTCGCCCATGCCCTACTGGCGCGAAAGCGACAAGATACACGGAAGGGGCGCGGTGGATGCCAAGTCCTCGCTTGCAGCCCTTTTTTCAGCGGCAGGCACGGCGGACGTCCCTTACAGGCTGATGGTTGCCGGAGTAACAGAAGAGGAGGCGACGACTTCAAAGGGGACGCACCACCTGCTCACCTACGCGAGGCCGAAAATGGCGATTAACGGAGAGCCTTCGAACACCAACGGGGTGACCGTGGCATACAAGGGCAGGATGGTGGTGGAATGCCGCACGCACGGCAAGGCCTCGCACGCTGGCATGGCATCGGAAAACCCGATTGAGAGGACCTTTGAGTACTACGCCAAGCTGCGCGAGCATTTCCCGCTTCACAAGAACCGGTTCGAAAACGTGATACTCAACCTCACGCACATATCGGCAGGGTCGCAGGACGCGCTCAATGTGGTGCCGGAAACGCTGGATTTTTTCATAGACGTAAGGCTTCCGCCCTCGATGAAGAACAGCGAGGTGGGGAATGTTTTCAGGCGCCTTGCCCCGCAGGGCGTGAGCGTGAAGGTGCATGAGAGCCTGCCCGGAGTGGAAACAGACGTCAACCATCCGCTTTGCCGCTCATTGGTGGGCGCGATACGCGACGCGGGCCTTCCCCCCCGCTATGTGAAAAAGCACGGCAGCGCGGACATGAATGTCACCATGCACGCAGGGATACCCACCATTGCATACGGGCCGGGGGACTCGTCACTGGACCACACGCAGCACGAGTTCGTGCTCTTGAAGGATTACGAAATGGCGATAGGGGTTCTGAAAAAGGCGGCAAAAAACCTCGAAGTTTATTTTTGAAAAAATCAGACGCTCCTTATGAAATCCTTGAATATCTCAACGAGCCTGAGGTAGTCTGACTTGGAGACCCATTCCTTGTCGGTGTGCTCGCCTCCTGAAAGGGGCGCGATTGACATTGTGGGCATGCCGGATACGGCGAGCCTGTTGTCGTCCGCAACCGAGGTGCCGTACACGAACGAGACGCCGCCTGACTTTTTCTTTGCGGCCTTGGCAAGGAGCTTCACATACTTGTTTTCCTTGGGTGTCACGTAGGGGGCAAGGTAAGGGGTTGCCCTTTCCTTGAGCCTCACGGTTATCCTCTTCCCGTCAATCGCCCTGAACCTGCCTTTTTTGTAGAGCTTTTCTACGAAGCGCTGCGTTTCGGAAAGCGCGCTTTGGGGGGTCTGCGGGCTGACCAGGTGCCTGTCCAGCTCGATTGTTGCGCTGTCCGGGATGGAAAGCGAGGTGCTCTCTGCCGAAAGCTTGCGGACGAACTGTGTGGGCTGGGGAAGCAGCTTGTGCGAGCCAAGGTTTCCATTCAGCTGCTCAAGCTCCTCGACCAGCCGTGCGGATTCCACTATTGCCGAAATGCCATTTTCCCTCTGCGCGCCGTGAGCCGAGCGGCCCGGGACGAATATTTCAAGAACGCACCTGCCCCGCCTTCCAAGCGTGATTTCCCCTGTGCCCTTTGATTCGCCCTTGGCAGTGGATATTTCGCCCGACACCACGGCATCCACCCCTTTCAAAAATCCGCTTTTCACAAGCTCGTAAGAGCCTGCGGAAATGTTTTCCTCATCCACGCAGAATGCGACCCTGATACGCCTTTCTGTTTTCTGTTCGCAGGCCTCCAATATTGCGGCCAGGCCGGACTTCATGTCCGCTGCGCCAAGCCCGAATATCCTGTCCCCCTCCTCGCGGGGGAGAAACGGGCTTCCCATCCACTTGCCATATGGAGGAACGGTGTCCATGTGGGCGTAAAACAGAATAGGCCTTCCGCGGCTTCCCCTCTCTCCGATGACATTGGACCTGCCGTCCGAAAGGGTCACCCTGTTGGTGGAAAAGCCGATTTGGCGCAGCCTCTCGTCCAGGTAGGAGGCGATTTCAAACTCGTTTCCGAACACTGAATTTATCGAGATTAGCTTCTTGAGAACGTCGACAGGATGCATCTTGCCACCTTACTTCCAGCCAGGGTATGGGGCCGCAAACACGTTGAGACTCTCCATTTTCCCAAGCGCGCCATCGTAGTCCACGCTCCTAACGCTTTTAATAATGCAGTGCATGCCAGTTCGCCCGGTCCTGTTTTGTTTTATTGAAGCGGCCTTTCCAGCCAATGCAGCGTCGCCATAAGCGGATTACGCCAATAATGAGATTATCTTTTCCACCATTTCGCTGGTTTTTGCGCTGCCGCCAACGTCCTTTGTCTTTACTCCGAGTTCGTAGCACTTGAGGATGGCTGCGCTGAGTTTTTCACCTGCGAACTTTTCCCCGATGTGCTCAAGGAGCATGGCAGTGGAAAGAAGCATTCCTGTTGGGTTCACGACATCCAGCCCTGTGTATTTGGGCGCGGAACCGTGCACTGGCTCGAAAAGCGCGTGTCTTTCACCGTAGTTGCCGGATGGTGCCATGCCCAGTCCTCCGATGAGCGCGGAGGATTCGTCCGAAAGTATGTCGCCGAAGAGGTTGGTGGTGACAATCACCTGGAACTCTTGGGGGGATTTGACAAGGCGCATGGCTACTGAGTCAACGAGTGCGTCTTCGCAGGCTATGCCCTGATAGCCGCTGGCTACTCTGCGGGCTGTTTCCAGGAATAATCCGTCCGTCATGCGAAGAACGTTTGCCTTGTGCACAATCGTTACTTTTGAAAACCCTTTTCTCTTTGCGTACTCGAAGGCAAAGCGCGCAATCCGCTCGCTGGCGTTCTTTGTGATTACGCGGGTGGCTGTTGCTTTGTCGCCTTGCTGCGATTCAATGCCGGAATACATGCCTTCGGTGTTCTCCCGGACTATGGCAAAATTCAGCTGGGGGAAAGGCACTGGAACGCTTGGAAGAGAATGGATTGGGCGGAGGTTGGCGTACAATCCCAGCTCCTTGCGGAGAGCGACTATGGCACTCTTGTAATTGGGGATGCTTGGAGGGGTGGTGACTGCGCAGAATAGTATGGCGTCCGAGGATTTGGCAAGGTCGATTGTTTGTTGCGGGAGGGACGTTCCTTCCTCCTGGAATGCAGCATAGCCAGCCTCCCCTTTCACCCATTCCACTTTTGCAAGCGAATCCACTGCCCTGCGCGCATGCGAAACCAGCCCGGGGCCAACCCCGTCGCCTTCAATGTAGAGGATTGTTTTCATGCTGCCGCCCTCAGGAAACCAGGCGCCCAATATCATCTATCTTGTGATTCTTGAGGAATTCTAGGATGCCGCCTTGCTCCTTGAGCGCAAGAAGCATTGGGGAGATGGAAGCTGGAGTTCTTGCGCCGGTGGTCAGATTGACTGCCTCGTCATTCTCAATTTTCAGCTGGTGGCTTTCCTCAACGTCCTGGGCGAATTTCTCATCGACAACCACCAGCACCAAGCCCTGGTTGATTGCATTCCTGTAGAATATGCGCGCAAACGAGGGCGCGAGAATTGCCTCAATGCCGCACTCCTTAAGCGCACTCACCGCTGTTTCACGAGAGGAGCCGCATCCGAAATTCCTCCCAGCCACAATGAAGTCGCCCATCCTTACGTTCGCAGCAAATTCCGGCCTGTGCTCTATGAATGCGATTTTTGCAAGCTCGCGCCTGTCAGTGGTGATGTTGTGCCTTCCAGGAGTGATGAGGTCGGTGTTTATCGAGTTTCCGAATTTCCAGACGCGCATAATACCAGCTCATTTGAGATATGCCCTTGGGTCGGTTATTTTCCCAGTCAGGGCGGATGCTGCTGCTGTTGCAGGCGAGGCAAGGTATATTTTCGCCTTTGGGGAGCCCATCCTGCCTGTGAAATTCCGATTCGAGGTCGAAACGCAGACATCGTCATCGCCAAGCACGCCCATGTGCCTTCCCAGGCATGCCCCGCAGCCAGGCGGGGCTATTGTTGCGCCCATTTTCGAAAATTCCATGAGAAAGCCGTTGAGAAGGCCCTGCTCGTATACTTCGCGGCTTGCAGGCGTGACTATGAATTTGACGCCCTCCTTCACCTTCCTGCCCTTCATTATCTTGTAAGCCACTGCCAGGTCCTCTATGCGGCAATTTGTGCACGAGCCCAGGAAAACCTGCGTTATGGGCGTGCCCTCCATTTCCGACACTGGCACGTCGCGGTCAATGTCAGGCGGGCAGGCGAGAGTGGGCTCTGTTTTGGAGATATCAATGTCAAGCACGCGCTCGAATAGCGCATCATCATCCGAGCGAAGCTCTTTGAAGGGCTGGTAGCGGTTCTGCCGTTCCAAATAGGCGCGGGTTTGGGAGTCGGCTGGCACTATGCCTGTCTTTGCCCCGATTTCCGCGCACATGTTGGTGAGCGTTAACCGCGAGGGAACGCCGAAATCCGGAATCGCGCTGCCTCCGAACTCCACGACACGGTAGTTCGCGCCCTCGCTTGAGAGTTCTTTCGCAATGCCGAGTATGACGTCCTTGGGGTAGGAGCCCAGCGGCAGCTTGCCTTCCAAGTTTATCCTGATTGTCTGCGGCACGCGCACCCAGATTTTTCCGGTTGCCATTGCTACAGCTGCGTCTGTGGAGCCAAAGCCCACGCACATCGCGCCAATACCGCCGCCGGTGGGAGTGTGCGAGTCCGCGCCAAGCAGGAAGGTATTCGGGTAGGTATAGCTCTCTGCCATCACCTGGTGGCACACCCCGTCGTAGTGGATTTTAACCCCCTGCTCGCGGCAGAAGCGCTCTATCTTGCGGTGCATCTCCGCCACCTGCAGGTTTGGCGCAGGATAAGCGTGGTCGAAGAAGATGAATATTTTTTTTTGGTCGAATACTTTCGCAGCTATCTGGCGGAAAGGCTCGATTGCCCACGCGGTCGTAGTGTCGTGCGCAAGCACGTAGTCCACGTTGATGACCGCCATGTCCCCTACCGAAAGTGGCCTTCCGGCGT
>Ga0209211_10005754_pt1 | contig 18326 bp, 20 predicted proteins | sample RifGroA2_FD_183992 | JGI IMG/M metagenome (GOLD analysis project Ga0209211, IMG submission 183992) | Groundwater microbial communities from Rifle, Colorado, USA - Groundwater A2 (SPAdes) (version 2) | ecosystem: Environmental > Aquatic > Deep subsurface > Groundwater | place: Rifle, Colorado... | reverse complement strand
GATTTTTCCGCAAATTTCCCGGTTGACCGTAACACTCGCTTCCTTGACCCGCTGAATGACCACCCGCATGCCGAATCTCTCGTCAAAATGGAAAAGGCTCCCTGCGGAGCCTTTTCTGAACTGACACCACCGATTATAGGATCCGATGAGATGCTATTTAGCTACTCAACAGGATCAATAGGTTCTAAATCGTCAATCGGAAACTCGCCCGAGCCATTCCCATCAGGCTTGATAATCCTAGATTGATCAGGTGGGCCAGGACTTCTGATCAGCTTGAACGCTCCCGGCGAAGAGCCTGTGACCTGAGCCAGAAAACGCTGAATTTCGTCGCTACGTGCATATACTAATTGGCGACAGGCTTCAGCACCATTAGCTCGGAGTGGGAAGATCCCTTGCTCCGCAAGCATACTTGCCACCTTCCCTGATGAGCGCCCCAAGATAGCGGCGAGATCGCGCCCGAAAATGTAGTTCTGCCGAAACAGCTCAACCTCGTCTCGATGCACCCGCGAGCCAATTCGCTCCTTGTCATTCTCAAGCCGCTCGATGTGCACGAATCCATAGTGGGTCAGCCAGTATGCGACTTGCTGCTTCACTTCGAGGATGCGGGCCATTTCCAGGACAGTGACCCAGTTTGATTGGCCGGTACGCAATCGTTGCTGGAGTGTCCGCAGCTGAGCCACGTCAAATACCCAGCGACGGATACCTCGATCTGCACCCAACATGGCTTTGGGCATGAGATCTCCATCTTTGACAGCCTCGACCAACGTAACGATTTCCTCTCCCGTCCACGTCCAGAACTGAAACACATGGCCGAGCGAAACCTGATGCTCATCCGGGATGCTCACTATGGGCAGATCTTTCCCAAATGCCAGAAGCGCTTCAACCTCTCCGCGAGGAACAGACCACGGAAGATTCACTTTCTCGTAGATCCGTCTCGCCGTCGGAAAAAGCAGTCGAAGAATCCGTTGCATGCGAACTTTGCCAATCCCGAGGAGAGACATGGCATCACTCATTGTCATCTCGCCGGAAAGATCAGCACAGATCTGCTCAAGCTGATCATGGCGCACCAATAGAAACTTTCGTCCCTTGGTACTGATCGATTCCTGCCCCTCCAGGCGGCCTTCACTAATCAAGTAACGCAGCCGCGCCATCGAAATCCCCAGGGTATCAGCAGCGATACTCCCCGAGATCCACCGAACATTCCGTAGGAGTTCGGCCGTTAAACGGCGATTTCGGCGAGCAAGTCCACCTTTCCAATGCTCGGCAAGCCAGATTTCGAATGCATCCCGAACCGGAAGGAATGCGCTTTCCTTCAATCCCTTGTACAAGTAGGCATACGCTTGATGAAAAAGGCCCTTGAGTCCTGTCTTCTGTCCCGTCGAGCTGTCCTGTAAGAGACTGAGCGTGTCATGGAAGCGATACGGCCAATCCCCCAGCAATTCTGCAGCCCGCGAAGAAATCGCCCAGGACACCTCCATTCGACCCGAATTTCTCAGCTTTAACGGCTTTGGGTTGGCCTGTGGGTCCATATAGCCGCCCATGTAGCGAACCACTCGTTGGGTCTGTTCAACATCCAGGCCCGACAGAGGAGGCTCGGCGTTGTCTGGCCCACCCAACAGCTTAGTTTCGAGGAGGCCTGAAAGCGTCTGCAGTCGGACAGGTGCACCATGTGTCACCTCCTGCCGCAAGTCGGAACCACATTCGCAACGTAGCAAGGCATCGCGATTCCAACTGAGTGGCTGACTGCAAGAACTACATTGGTCTACCAACCAGATTCCATGATGGGGGCAAACATCATGGAAGTAGAGTTCCCAGCTGGCCCGCCATGTCGGATCTTCGCTCAGGCACAGCGGACAAAACCTAGCATAGCGCCGGTTCCATATTCGTCCATTTCGCTGGAGCATATTGGTCATCCGCGTCACATGGCGATGCAAATCAGGATCCAACATGGCATCAGGTAGCAAGTGATGTCGCACAAGCCAGGCGTGCTCATAGCGAGTCCCAACATGCTCCAGCTCGCCCAGTAACATGCAATTCGCCTCCGCTAGGCGCAATAGGTAGCCCTGAGGCCCCTCCTGCCGACCCGGCGGCGGACGTAACAACAGCAAAGGGTCGCCATCGGCGAAGTTTGATGGATAGGTATCAGCCATTTCTGCCGCCTCCCCGTGAGAAATTCATCCCAAGCTTGCGTGCAACCGGGGAACCGACTGGATCTTGCCGGGTGTGAAGATAAAACACCTCACCGGACCGATCCATCGCCCTCAGCGGCGATTCGAAATGGAAAGGGTTGAGACGATCAGGCACATCCCGCCAGACCCGATTCCGGAAACCTGCCGCAAAGGTTTCGAGACCCAGTTGCTCAACGCCGGCCATTGTTGCTGCCGAGATGCTCCCTTCAAGAATCTTGACTACGTAATCGAGGAGCCCATAACTGGCCACGTGAAACCGCCTCGCCAGATTAGCCTCATGCAAAGGCGTTTCGGCCGACAATGGCAAGGCGCTACCGAAAGCCTTGAGAATCCCTCGAAACTCCTGAAAATCCTCCTCGTCCTCAAGAGAAAACGGTGTGATCCGAATCCTCTCGGAAAACCTGCGAGCCAGTTGTTCGTTGCTGTTTACGACATGTTCAGCCGTTGGCAATCCACAACCGACCAGCCCGACTTTTGTACCTTCGAGAAAATTCTTGAGCCAGTCCGTAACATCCCGAAAGGCTGTCACGGTGGGCGTGTAGAAGAGATGATGGAACTCATCCAGGATGAGCACTTCCACGCCGCACTTCGCAAAAAGCTCGTAGATCATGGTGGTTTTTTCCGGAGCAGTTGCCCGGTATACTTTTTTGCGGCCCAATGCCTCGAGAATTGCCCCTGCTAGGCTTCTAGCAGTTGGCGAGGAAGGGACGGATACCAGCAGAACCGGGATATGGGTACGATCTGCCTCGTGCAGACGAGGAAACTCACTGCAATAGCTGCGGACAATCGTGCTTTTGCCGGCACCGGAAGGTCCGGTCAGCAACAACCCACCACCGGTGCCGTGGGCTCGCCGTCGCAAGTGAAGCTCCGCAATTGGAAACATCGCCGCCTTGAACCGCCGATGAGGTAGTGGCGGAATCACGATCTTGAAACCGTATAGCGCGGTTTCCTCTCCGTGATTTTCCGGCGCAAAGCGAGCCATAATTGAAATAGGATTCATGGTCAGCCCTCCCCACCCAGTTGAAAGAAATCCGGCAAATCGTCATCCAGGCCGGACGGCAACTTAGGCGGCTTCGTTTCCTTGCCAAGTTTTAAGGGCTGACGTGCTTCGGCCAGGGCATCTTTCCCATTCAAGACCGACTCGCTGTCGTGCATCAAATAGGTAGCCCCTGACTTTCGTGACACCATCTTTTTGTGTTTCAGCGCATCCTTAACCAAGGCTTCGATTTCGGCCCTCGCCTGCAATAACTGAGGTGACAGACAGTGATCACCGAAGCGCTTGCGGGCATGCTCGCGAACCAGGCGATGAATATCCCGGGGTAGATTTTCGGCATACTCGGCAAGCTTCGCGAGCACCTTGATGTACTCCTTGTTGAAGGGATCGAAGACATGGATATGAGCCACGGTGTCCTCGTAGAACTTGATCATCACGGGTAGGTTTTCACCGGAACGACGGCGGATTGACTGCAGAAAATCCGAGTTGTACTGCATACCGTCCAGCTCAATGCCGTAGTGGAAGAGCGTCCGCTTCGCCGGGATACCGCTGATCACTTCTAGTTGTTGCGGAAAAACCGGCAACTCAATGATCCGCCGATCAGCCGACTCCAACCAGCTATCAAGAGGACGACCATCAAGCCCGCGATGTACCGAGACGTTGTAGATTTCGACCACCCATTTGGTTAGCAAATGGACCAGGGCCTGCATGTCGATGACCGCCTTGTCCTCGGCCGGATAATCGCCCCGCTGATCCACGTTAGAAAACACCGTTCCAGGGAGCCGGTGGATCAACCCCATGTTCATGGTCCGGAAAAACCTCTCGATCGAACCTTTGTGCTGCGGCGTTTTTGAACCACAGAACAAGATCTGGATGCCCATTTCCAGGCAGGCCGATTCGAGGGCGTCCGAGTGCAAATCCATCCCGTTGTCCACCGCAATTAATTCCGGAATGCCGTGGGCTGGCCAGGTGCCCTTGATGTCAGGGAAACGCGCCAGCCATTCATCCTTTGGCAGGATGGCTCGACGTAGGCATTGCAAGACCCCATGACTGGAAGGTGCATTGAAACTCACATAGAAGCCAACCACCATCCGCGAATGCCGATCAATCGCCATGGTCAGCCACGGCCTACCAAGCGGCAGGTTGGTCAGACTATCGACGACGATCAGGTCCAGTGGCGTGTGATCAATTTCGATACGTTCCAGGACGCTGCCAACCTTCACATTCCCGAGTGCAGCACGGTATTTGATTCGCGCTGCTTCGGCTCCCTCGCGGGAGGCGTCGACCAGATCCTGCTGGAGATTCTCCAGCCATCGGTAGATGGTGGATCGAGCGGGACGCTTGATTCGTTCCTCTGCCGGCAGTCCGTTATTGATCGCATCCACCCGGCGAAAAACCTCCTCAGCGACTGCTAGCTTCGGCAGCTTTTGGTTCGTCAGGTATACCGCCGAAATCACCTCTTCGAATAGCTGATAGCGGCGTTTTGCTTTCGGGCCAGAGGAAGGCTTGTTGTGAGGAATCAGGCAAAGCACACTTTTGGAATGCCGATACCGACGCCACCAGGTCTGGACCGTCGCAGGACATGGTGGATAACGATCTCCAAGCTGAGATGCAATATCAGCAATCAGCGGGCGCCAGCGCTCAGGGCGGTAAGGTGTGTTCTCTGGATCTATGGTCTGAAGGTAGCGCAGTCTACGTTGAGCTTCCTTTTGCTGTTTCTCCGGATAGGTGCCCAGATCTCGCGGCACGGCCAAATACAGGGCATTCGCCAGGGAGCCAAGTGAGTCTTGGTCGATAACCCACGTCTGGGATAACCATCGAGAACGAATTTCTTGGTCGCTGAGATTTAGCAGTTCGCCAGTATCGGATTCGACCTGGATTTTCCCGGTCGCCAGCCGGCGACGAATCTGCCAACAGATTTGACCTTCCTTGAAAACCAGACCGACTTTAAATGAGGTACGAAGCATGGCCATCCCCCTGTACGATCTGGACCAACGTGTCGCCAGATAGCGGCTGATTCAAGTCGCAATCGAGAACCCCTTGGGCCAGCAAACGCAACAGGGCATCGCGGCCAATGCACTTTTCGGCACGTTCAAATGTAACGATTCCCTCACCCATTAATGTCAGTAACTCCCGAGAGAGCAGCAATGGGCGCTTTGCTCTGCCCACTAAGTAAAGCAGTGTGCGGACGTTGCTCAACAGCGGTTCGCACAGAAGCTCCTTTTCCGTCACCAACCGGAAGTCTTGCTGGTGCCGGTTGTAATGGGCAGCGATTGCCTGAAACTTCGATTGGATTTTCGGCTTAGCCAGTTGGTAGGTCGTTTTGACCTCCAAATGGATCGCGACCCCGTCAAACAACACCACCTCAAAATCCGGGTAGTAGTCTCTGATGAGCTCCCCATCTGCGTACTGGATGAGCACCGGTTGCTCCCGATACGACAAAACTCCTCGGGAGAACTCCAACAGATTGATCGCAGCCAATTCCAGCAAGGACTCCCAAGCCACCATGCGCCCTAATTTTCGAGAGGGGAAATACCCCCGAAACCTCCGCCCACGGCGGGTTACAACCTTTCGTGAAAGCATCATCTTTCTCCTGGCGGCAGGCAACAGAAGCCCCTACGCCCGCCGCGTATTTCAAAAACCGATCAAATTTCGAGACAACACTGCACCGTCAGCCAGTGAAAAACGGGCTGTTGTCTCGGTAATTTCGTAGGGGTTAGGCTTGACGCCTCAGGTGCGGGAAGAAGATACTTGGCTCGTCAATAGCGGTACAGCGTCACGCAGCGAGGGCAGGCCTAACCGCCTGCCCTTTTCTGTTTACATGGTGTGCCCCTCCTTTTTAGCGGCCGACGCGGCTACTTGTGGCTATCCCCACAAACCTGGGGAATGGATAATGCAATCTGGATCAATTGGATCTGCAGCGGATTCAAGTTGCCGAGTTTGGGCACCAACTGGTGAATCATCTGAAACTCTGTATCGCTCGCACAACGAGGAATCGAGAACTGCCTGCGTGAAGTTTTCAGCGCATCATCCAACTCGGCCTGCTCCTGCTCATTGAGAGACAGCCCACGGATTAGTCTCGTAATGAAATCTTGCCGAGGCGGCCCTTTTTCTCCACGTTCAAGTGCCGATAGGTAGCTGGGTTCATAGCCAAGGTGATGGGCTAGTTCTTTCTGACGATAGCCCCGATTCCCGCGAATCCTCTTCAAAAAGTGTGCGAACGGACTCATCCTCTGCTCTCATTGATTTCTTAAAAATTTTACCCTTGGAGAAGAGAGCATGGAATCAGAAAATCAACTTATCTTGTTGATTTATTTATACTTGTTTGCATCTATCTATAGGTACAAACATTATTGATGAGACATTCTGCAAATTTCCAACAGCGGCGTTTTTTCCACGCGTTTCGTACTTGACCTGGCTCGCGACATAGCCAATGATAGGCATCAGGAACATATCCAATGAACCGCCACCACCTCTCCCCTCGCGTCAGCAATATAGCCACCACGAATACCGTGGCGGTCACGACCGCCAATTCCCGCGCGGGGAGGATGAACACTTGATGCAATAGCACCCAAGCATTCCCGGTTCCACCTTGAACCCCGCCAGGCTACCCGCCAGCGGGGTTTTTCATTTTCCGGCCACAAGCCGGGTTAGAGAGGCAAACCCATGGACCACCTGATCACCAACTCCGCCGCAACCAGACAAACGGCGCAGAGAGAAGCACCACCAGGCTTTCAGATTCACCGACAACAAGGCAACGCCGCGATGCTGCTGCCGAGCGACCTGGTCAAGCAAATGCAGCAGGAAGCCTCTCTGCAAGCATCCGACGAGAACACGAACGAAGAGGAAGCACCGCTGGAAGCGTGCATTCCTGAACCGGCCCCAGTTGCCACGACGCCGCTCGTCCCCGTTTTCAAGCGAGAATCGATTGACCGGGCCATCATGACGATCATGGCTGGTGATGATGAGAAATCCGGTCAGATTCTGCCGACGCTGGAAGATGCGAAACGCGATGAAGGCTATCGGCACGCTCTGTCGGGCAAGGTGACGCTGTCCCATATTCGCGATCATCTTCAAAACGTGGTCAGCGAAATGCCGAACTTTGCTTTGGCAGCGGATGCCTTGGCGGCAGAGTTGGCGTTGGCAGTATCCGGCCCGAGCAACGAATTCCGCGTGACCCCCATGCTCTTGCATGGAGCCCCGGGGATTGGCAAAACGCGCTTCGTTTCCCAGCTCGCAGCGATCCTCGACGTCGGTTTCGACAAGCTATCCATGGGCGCGGCCTCGGGTGCTTTTGAACTCTGTGGCGTTGCACGTGGTTGGGGAACGACACGACCAGGCAGAATTGCCAAACTTCTGGCCCGGGGAGAAAGTGCAGCGCCGGTAGTTTTGTTGGACGAGATCGACAAGATGGGTTCCGATCCCCGGTTTCCGGTGATCCCGACGCTGCTCGACCTTCTCGAGCCCGATTCGGCACGACATTTTCGTGATGAATGCCTGGAGCTCGAGTTTGATGCGAGCCGGATTATCTTTGTTGCAACGGCCAACGAGATTCATAGCATCCCCGGACCGTTGCGTTCGCGCATGCGCATGATTGAAATTCTGCCGCCAACGGTGGAGCAGCGCTTTCAGGTTGCCACCCGCATTGCCGGCGGCTTCGAGGATCGCTTTGGGGTAACGTTTAGCGAAGATATCCTGAACCAGATTGCAGTGAACCAGGATATTGATTTGAGAGGCGTACAGCAGATTCTTCGGCAAGCAGCCGGTCGGGCCTTGATCGAGAACCGTCAAATCACGAACGACGATTTGAATTTGCCTGTCGAAATTGTGCAAAGGATGGGATTTTTATGAAGTTCGCGCTCTACTCGGATTTGCATCTTGAGCTTGGCTTGTGGGGGCCGCCTGCGCTCGATGTCGACGTTGTGATCCTAGCCGGCGACGTGGCAAGTCACACGCACGGCCTGGCATGGGCGGCCAGTGCGTTTCGGCAGGAAATCGCTTCCCCGGCGGTGCTGTACGTGGCGGGCAATCACGAGTATTACGATGCGCATCTGGGCCTGCTCGATCAGCTACGCCAGCCCAAGTGGGAACAGGCGGGGGTTCAGTTCATGGAGAAGCGCGTGATCGAGATCGGCGGCGTTCGCTTTCTCGGATGTACCCTGTGGAGCGCCTTTGATCTGCATGGGGCCGATAAGGTTGAGGCCTATATGGCCATCGCCCGACGAAACATCAATGACTATTGGGTGATCCAGGCGCATGGCGGTACTCGTCTTGAGCCGCGAGACACCCTGGCACTCCATCGAAAGGCCGTGCGCTGGCTCGATACCGAGCTTGCCAAGCCGTTCAATGGCAAGACGGTGGTGATCACGCATTTTGCGCCGCACCGTGGATGCGTAGAGCCGAAGTACGAAGGCAGCGATTTCTCGCCTTACTTCGTCACGGATATGTCCTGGTTGATGGCCAAGCACCGGATTTCCGTCTGGTGCTACGGGCACACGCATGGCAATATGGACTTCGAGGCTGAAAACGGCTGCCGCGTGATCTCAAATCAGCTTGGTTATCCAAGTGAGCGCGTGCGCGCCGACAATGGCTTTCGGCCAGACTTGGTGATCGAACTATGATTCTCTTCCTCGACTTCGACGGCGTGCTGCACCCGGAAACCATCGAGCGAGAATCAGAACTTCTTTGTTGCCGCACACACCTTTGGGCTGTGCTGGAGGCAGTGCCAACCGTGGAAGTCGTTTTCACCACGACCTGGCGGCGTAAACACCGCCTTGAGGAACTGGTAAGTCTCGTCACAGCGGGTGGTGGCGAACATCTCGCCAATCGCTTTGTTGGTGCGACACCGGAAGTTTTGCGGAACGAGTTTGGCGACACGTACCGCAGTCGGGAAGTGGAGTGCTTGGCTTGGTTGCACGGCAACGGCCAATCGTCGCGCGAATGGGTCGCCGTCGATGATATGGCGTACTGGTTTTCGTTTCCCCAACCCCGTCTTGTGCTGATTGACCCCGCGACGGGGCTGACAGCGAATGATGTCGACCGGATCGTGGCACGGGTGCATCAATGCTGATCTTCCTTGATTTCGAACGCGCAGCCTTGGTGGGATGCGTGCTGCGCCCAGTCAACGATGGGATCGAAACTGGTAGTGGTTGCAACGATACGGCTTTTTCTTAGGTAAGACCCTCAACGAGGGCAGGAGGTACCCCGCCCTCTCAAGGTCTATCAGTAGCAAAGATTGTTGTGGAAGTAGCGCAGAGCCTTGTTCAGTAACTCTTATCGTTGAAATTTATACATCCGGAGGGCGCTGCCGCACTGTGGGAAAGATTACTGCTGTCAGCAGATTGAATTGCACCATTTGTCGCCCATCTGGTCTGACGCCAAGATTACAACCCTCAAAAGGAATATTTTTTGTATTTGTATATCATATTACATAGGTCTACGAGTACCGAATTGCCTTGATTTTCCGGATGAACCAGCCTAAGATCAAATGAATAAAGTTAAATTTAATCCGTAGGTTACGACGTTAACCTATTGTAAGTTAACGATATTTTCTGGCATCCCCCTAACTACGAGGCTCTCGTGCAACACCAAACCCCGGTCTCCTGCGCTAGTATCCATTACGATAGAGAAGCTGATCTAGTCCAAGACTTCTTGGGTTTACTCGAAGAAGGTGTATCCCCTTGGGGAACAGTGGAAACGACAACCGAATGGGATTATCGAACAGGGATCACAGACGTTCTTGCTCGGACGACCGAGGGGCATCTAGTTGCTTTTGAAGCAAAATTAACTGATTGGCGTCGAGCAACCCATCAAGCATACCGAAATACAACATTTGTTGAACGAGCATACGTAGTCATGCCTACAAAGGCAGCAGAGAGAGCTCGCGCACATGCCGATATATTTGCCAGATATGGCGTTGGTCTTTGTGCAGTTCAAAAAAATAGTGTTAGCATAATTATCGAAGCGCCTGAACTGGATGAAGAGCCACTTCTGCCTTGGATGAATAGGAAAGCACACCTATTTTTTGATGAAGCAGCTGGATGCGGGATGACGATTGCAAAAAGACATAACAACGGAAGCCTGCAGGCAGCTTGATGCCAAATTAATATGCAGCTTGGGGAGTGGCGCGTTCAAACAAGCATACTTGATTGAACAAGGCAGTAACAAATTTGCTCTTAAAATCGCCCTTGTTTCCGGTGAGTTAAAAGCTCGGTTTGAACGGGAAATTTCTGCACTCAAAGAGTGTGCTCACCCGTCAATCGCAAAGATATTCGCCTCTTACCTGATTGCATATCAAGGTAACGAATATTGGGTCATCGTCGAGGAATATTTACCTCATGGGACTCTTGCCGATGTAATGGCTAAACACCCGTTAGATGTGGGTGCAATTCGTCACTTAGGAAATACCTTAGCAGAAGCATTAGGCCATCTTTTTGAACGAAGCTTTGTGCATCGTGACATTAAGCCAGCCAATATCCTCTTTCGAACACCATCCGAGCCGGTCCTTACCGATTTTGGGATTGTACGAATGCTAGGAGAGGTGTCGTTGACCCAGGATTTCATGGCCCAAGGCCCTGGCACTCCAATGTATGCCTCCCCTGAGCAATTATTAAACGAAAAATCCGCTATTGATTGGCGCACCGATCAATTCGGTTTGGCATTGGTCTTAGCCGAATTGCTACTTGGTCATCACGCCTTCTTAGAAAATCCACAAGGGAATCCGCGTGATGCAATCAGTTTGGTTGCCAATCGTAAACCTGTACCTTTACGCACTCGCAGATTGCTAACAGACGAGGGCTTTGACTGTCTATTAAAGGCTTTATCGCCATGGTCAGTTCAGCGGTACAGAAAACCTGACGAATTTATCAGAGCACTCTCGGGAGAAGCATAAATGGGCGTTTATCATCAGATGGGGCATGATTCGTGGAATCTCGTCGGCGAAAAACCGCTTAATAATTACGCCGGCATGATATTGAGCCCCGTAAACGATTCTCCGTCAGATATTTCACAGAAACTGTCGCAACTCAAGAACCCGAGAGAGACCTTCGAAGTAATTTTAGACCCTCAGTTTTATGAGCCGCGGAGCTCTCGTGGACACCTTACTGATTGGCCTCATTTTTCAGATGACGTTGATACCGTGAATCTCAGCGATCTGAACTGGTGGGAAGAGCGCTCTGCTGCGCTTGCCTCGATAGCATCGGATATTGGGGCAGATGCGATTTGTTCGCCGGCATTTCGGCCCAGGAGCTACGACGATAATTACTATCGCTGGATCGTTGAATGTGCAAATAGGGCCCAAACCCATGCCACCAAAGCTGGCCTAGACATACTCTTGACCGCAATCGTAACTCTATCCGAGTTGGCAAAAAATGGTCGCACACAATCGATTGCATCCGTCCTTACTTCTACAAATATTTCTCGTGTATACCTTGTTCTATCGGATGATCTTGCCCCTAGAACCCAACGCACAGATGTTGAAGCATTAGCTGGTGCTATCCGTTTGATAAAGCTGCTCGAAGATGCTGGCACACAAGTGCTAGTAGCATTTAGTGGCTTAGACATGATTTTGTGGAAAGCCGCTGGGGCTAGTAGCGTTGCAAGTGGAAAATTCTTTAATTTGCGCCGGTTTGATTCTGGGCGATTTGAAGAAGAGGGTCCAGAAGGAGGACGGGTTGTTCCCTATTGGACGGATTCCGGGCTCATCACTTGGCTTCGTGAAGACGACGTTAAGTTGCTGGGAAGAAGAGGGGTTATTAACCGCGCAGAAGCAACTAAAAATCCATATTCCCAGAAAATTCTAGATATTCTTGATGCAGGCACTGGCAAACCTTGGGTTGGTCACGGTTGGAGGCAGTACCTCTATTGGCTTCAAGAAACCGAAGCCGCAATTTCTCAGGACAGCGCCGCTGTAAATTTGCTTCTAAAAACCGCCGATTCCGCTTGGGCAACTGTCAGCGACTCAGGGGTGTATTTGTATGATCGGCAGAACACAGGTAATTGGATACGCCCTTGGTTAAACGCTATCCAAACGGGACTTGATGACGAGATTTACTAAGGCCCATAAAATATTCACATTGCACATATTGAACAGGTAGCTATCAGGTCGAGAAGCAGAATTCCGCCTGGAGCTTCATTGGAAAAATAGCTCCAGGCGAAGTAATGTCTACTAAATACTGTGCTCTTCCTGAGAATCCAATTTGGGTCGCGTTCGAACGCTTTTACGTTTCGCTGTCTTTGAAGGCTGTTTTTCTTCTGCCGCTAGCAGTTGGGTATCTGCTAAATCTGGGTCATGATCGACATGGGAATTAATTTTTTCCTTTATCGCCGCAGCTTCTCGTATTGATATAACGCCGAAAAAAGCACCAATTAACATCAAAACGCAGATCGCAGCGATTACCCCGATGAACCATTTTTGTCCCTTAACGGTTTGCTGTACAAACGGCTGTAACTCTCCATCTTGGTAATTTTTGCATAGTGAATCAGCCTCGGATTTTGAGAAACCCGTGATTTTTTGGATTTCGATAGTCTCCTTGCTATCACAGCGCTTTAGTTCAAATTCCCATTTTCCCCATAGATGACGCATTGAACTGTTGTCCACGAAAAACCACACCTCTGTTACCTTTGTCTGGAGCAACGCAGATTGGTGGGTAATAGATGGAACGCTTCCGGCTAAAAGGATGGTCCAGAACACAAATCCAAACCACACACCCCGGACTTGCCCCGTCGTTGGGCATTTAATGAAATCCGGTGATTTCACGTCAATCCAACGCTTCGCCATCTGAGCACTAGATGCACTAATTTTATTTGTGTTTAGCCATGTCAACAGACGGTGTAGAGAATCTAGGGTGTCAACCTTCAAGCCATATATGAATCGAAATTTTTCCAGATCCCGATTCGTTTGGATGAACTCCTTTAGCTTTGAATCATGCACATCCATGTTTCCAGCTGCTAGCCGCCAAAGTCGCTCAAATAGGCTATGAATCGTACCCGCTCTCCACCAAAAAAAGCTGAGGAGAGCGATTACCGTTAGCGGTCCAACGAGCTTTGCAAAAAATGTGCTTTCGACAAATGCTGATATTGATTCCATTTAGGTCTCTTAAGTAAATCAACTGAACTAATGAAGTGAATTACAGCCGAATAATGATTCCGCTTTAGAAGCCCCCACATCCAGGCGCCGCAGGCCAAAACGCCTTGGGGTCGCAAGAATTGGCTCCTCTTGCCAACAACAACGTAGTAGTTGACTCGTCACGCGTTCCACAACTTCTTCCAAAACGTAACGAATAGGGATACGAGGCTCTTCTCCGGTACCATTTTTGCCGGCGGCTCTTGGGCTTTTTCAAGTGGTTGGCCTGCTCGCGCATTAACCATGGCAACGTAACGATCCATGTCTCGCCTATCTCGACGGCGCACGGTTTCGATTTTTCCGGCATCCAACTGGCCAGCTTCTATTACCTTGTTCTTGGTAATGAAGTAGTGCGACTTACAGGTGTAGTTCCAGTTACCGATCGAGGGCGATAGGCTGACGGCCCCCCCTTCCTTACGCAAGCGCCACTTAGCTGGATTCAGCGGCGTAATAACCTTTTCCCCGCAGCCGCAACAGCACAAGTGTCCAGCCGTTTCGAATTCTTCGCTAATGTAGAGCACTCCCTGCTCAAAGACGACAGGGAACTGCGTGACAAACTCAGGCCTAATGTTTTTGGTCTTCATTGTGTGACGCACTGGCTCCAAGAGCATTTGTAATTTATTACGCTCGCATTTACTTCGTCAGTGAAGAACTGCAGGTGCTGCTTATACCGGATAAGGGCCAGATTGGCATTGAGGGCATTAAGCTCGGAGAGTTGGATATTGCCGTAAACCGCCTCGTCCGCATCGTCGGCAACAGGAAGGGTATCAATCAAGTGTGCTGTACTGGGCGTAATCAGGGTGACACGCGCTCGGGCGTGCAGCTTGAGAGTGTCAGTTCTCTTATCAATCCCGATACCGACATCGATAAACGGTATACCTCGGGCAATCAAGTACCGGGCGATGAGCCCCCGAGATGGGCCATGGTCGACAGCAATGAAGACAAACTGGCAATGCTCCACCTCGTGCAAGTTCGCTTCAGTAATTCGCTCCGGATGACTCATCACCCCTGAGCGGAATTGGCCGTAGATATCCGCCAATACATCAGTCTTCTTCCTCCGTCCAAACACGATATCCATGGGCAGCGCGCTAGGAAAGCGGAAGGCGTTATGCGGCTCCAGGATGTCGTGATCGTAAAGATGGATTTCCTTCACTGGTGTTTTGGCCAACCCATCCAGGAGAAACGAGCCTGTACCACCAAGGCCGATGATTGCGACCTGCTGCAATTCCAGTTTCTGCTCGTACGCCTCCAGCCCGGCTCGAGCGCTGCTACCGTTAGGGAAATGGAAAACCGAAGGTACCGTCCGCGCAGTGAAACTCCCAATCCCGCGCACATTTTCAGAGGCATCAATGGCCTCAACATAACTGCCCAATTTGCGCACGTAATGCGACATCTTGCTGTAGTAATTGGCCAACATGGCGCTGAGCGGTTCTGTCTTATAGGACAATTGGCATCCCACCGACCGGCCCGCGATAATCTGCTTGCTGGTATTAGCGACCATGGCTACCTCCAACGAGACCCCATCGTCTCGATATGGCATCTCCCCAACAACGAACACCGTATGATCAGTAATCTGGCCGGCTGCAACTTCGTGCTCGTAGTAAGTCGAAATGAGTGAGCAATAGGCGACCGTGCGATCCTTGGTTACGTATGGAATACGATGGATGACCAAGTGCTGGCCTTCAAGACTGACGTGAAAGCCGTCATCAACCAGGCGCTGAAGATCGGGATTAAGAGCGATTGGATTTGCCGGCATCGAATTTCATTCCATTCTGCAGATCTACGGACTGGCCCGGAGTGAGGGTGCCCAAATTATTGCCGTGCTTCCAGCTGACATCGAACAGACCGAGGTCGATACCGGCAGTCGGGATGTTATCAAGTGCCAGAACCTGCTCGAAGGAGATGCGAGGTCCCTGCACTTTATAGGGGTTGGTGTTCACGAAAATCTGGAAGTCGTCGTGCGGTTTGTGTTCTTGCTGAGTCATGATTTTCCTTTTATTACTGGATAAAGTGGTTTTCTCAGCGAGGACGAGAAATGGTTTGGCGTCCTCGCTGCTGTTCAAATTTAGCCTTTCGGAGGAAATGGGTCGCTACCGTGGCTATCGCGCTCACGAATTCGCCCATCCCGACCATGAATAAGCAGTTCTGTGCCTTGGTTCTGAGCAATATCACGAGCACGGTCAATTGCTTCTTTCTGTGTGTCTACGACCACAGTCGCACGCGCGGAACCGGCCCCTTTCACCGCCCAGCCGCCATCATGCGGAACTACGTGTTGATTTCTTTTCGTCATTTCAATCTCCAGAACATGTGGATGGATGTCCGTATCGGTCACCCCATATTCGTAAGATAAATCTAACACCGAAAAAATACAACCCTTGCACTACATTTTTGTTCGGGTGTATCTTACGAGATACGCTCCCGGCTGGCGGGTGTCAGTTCGAGCGCAGAAAATTTGGAGGATAATGTCATGTCCCTAGGGGCCAAGCTCAATGAGCTTCGCATGAGAAAGGGAGAGTCGCTGCAACAAACAGCAGACATCGTAGGCGTAACCAAAACACATATATGGGAGCTTGAGAAAGGCAAGAGTTCGAACCCTTCGGCTGATCTGCTACGAAAATTAGCAGACCACTTCAAAGTTACCGTGGACTACCTCATCGACCCGAGCCGTGAAGGCCTAACAGTCGATGATGAGGCGATGGTGTTCTACAGAGACCTGAAGTCGCTCGACCCTCGAGACCAAGAAACGCTCAAGCAAATGATGGAAGTATTGAAGGGCAAAAAATAGTGACTTCGAGCATTTCCCTCGACTTGATGGAGTTGGATGGCAAGGTCCGCCCGGTCGAAATCGTTGATGAAATCCTGCGCCAGAATCCGAACATGCCTTATCCGATTCCTCTTGAGGAATTGGCAGAGGTTGTTGGCATCCAAAGCATCGGAGAGTTAGTCACCGAGGGATTCGAGGGAATGCTCATGACTAACCCTGAGAAGTCTCAGGGGGTCATTCTGGTGAAAGCGAATGCAAATCCGCAACGACGGCGATTCACCATTGGGCACGAGCTAGGCCACTACCTGCTCCCATGGCATCGCCAGCTTGAGTTCTCCTGCACTTCAGAAAACATAAGAGACTCGTCGGCTGCTCCAAACGCCGCTAGGGGGATTGAAATGGAAGCGGAGGCCAACGCTTTTGCTTCGGAATTATTGATGCCCACAGTGGCGTTCAAGAAGTTGCAGCGGGCAGGCGGGGAGCCGGATATCGAGCAGGTAGTTAAGCTAGCGGCACACTTTGACTCCAGCATCGAAGCTACAGCACGCAGATTTATGAATCTGTCTGACTATCCAGTAGCCTTCGTTTTCTCACATAAGGACACCGTCAGATACTGGGCGAAGGGTCCTGAGTTTCCTTACCTGGTAAATGTCAGAAAAGGGCAACAGCTTCCAAAGCAGTCGTCATCCCGGGAGAATGGCGATGGAATCGGAGAGATGGAAGAACTCGACGGGATAGTCTGGCTGTCTGATGAACGAGGACCGGGGTTACCAGGCAGCATTTTGGAGCAAACCCTATTCCAAAATGATGGTTACAAAGTAACCATGCTTTACGTCGAAGACATCCCCGAAGATGATGAGTACGATGAATAATCATTAGGAAAAAGGAGGCCTAGGTGAGTTGCAAACAGTACGTGGTAACGCGAGCGAGTATTGCTGTCAGAGAGAGTAGCGTTGGTCGAACGGTGGCTTCCTGCATGGACAAATTTACACTCCCGACCCAAAGCTGAAGTAGCCAGATCGGAAAAGTGGACATCCAGTAACGTCCAATGCATCCAGGCCCCTTGGGTTTTAACTGATCTCGATTTCAACTAAGTAGGCTGGTACGACCTTTTTTTTCTCCTGAAGGTCAGAAGTCATTCTGTACGCGGCAACGTCGGCGATATGGGTTTCGCGTACACGAGTTAGCTGTGCGCCGCTCGCAAAAACAACTTCCTTCTCGTTGCCGTGGTTGCCTTCCCGGCTGTAAGCATAGGCTTTTGTCTTGGGCTGCGTTACGCGGACTACCATAAGGTCCACCCGGCCAGCGTCATAGGCTTTGCCCTTCCACTCCGCGTTCCTCAAGGCTACTTGAGGGCAAAAAGATGTGGAGAACGGACGCGACGTTTTGAAAGTCGAACTGTCACTAGGCCAATGGCCGCCGTGGAACAAGAACTGGCCCTCCGCGATCTCCACACCATGAGCTTTGATAGCCGCATCCGCCAATGCCAAGCTATCTTCCGAGAACTCACCTTGGTATGAATTAAGGGCCTCGGGGACGTCGGGCGGCATCAAATCGCGTAGGCTGCGATACTCAGCGCTTGTATCGAGTGCATCGTCAATATGGCACTCCAGGCCATTATCAGCACCCTCGCGAAGCATACGGGTGGCTGCGTCAGTGTGCGTCGAGACCACATCGATAAGCTTGTCTTTCACCTCAAAGGCTTCGATTAAAGATAGGCCGTTGCTTTTGTGGAGGTCCAGTGCCTCCTCCGTGGTTGTCTTGCGTCTGGTCCAAACTTCGTACGGCGTGGCGAATACGTTCACGACGACTGCGTTCCCTCCCATGCGTCCTCTCCCTGTGTCACTTGAATTTGAATGAAATGCCTGTGCGTAAGCGAAACATTGTTGACCTTGATTGGTTCACACGCGAACGGCCGTTCTGGCCGACAAGTAGACAAGTTCTTCACCCAAAAAATGGAAAAAGCCACTTTTTGAAAGTGGCTTTATGCTGATCTAATTCCCACGAAATCTAGACTTTTGGGAAAAATCTAGACAATCGTGGGATCCTACACCGATGTCAGATGTCGACCCTGGCGCTCAAGGCGTTGGTTTCGATGAAGGCCCGACGCGGCTCGACATCCTCGCCCATCAGGGTCGTGAAAATCTCGTCGGCGGCGATGGCGTCGTCGATCTGCACGCGCAGCAGGCGGCGGACCTTCGGGTCCATCGTCGTTTCCCAAAGCTGATCCGGGTTCATCTCACCCAGACCTTTATA
>Ga0209211_10005753_pt1 | contig 18327 bp, 18 predicted proteins | sample RifGroA2_FD_183992 | JGI IMG/M metagenome (GOLD analysis project Ga0209211, IMG submission 183992) | Groundwater microbial communities from Rifle, Colorado, USA - Groundwater A2 (SPAdes) (version 2) | ecosystem: Environmental > Aquatic > Deep subsurface > Groundwater | place: Rifle, Colorado... | reverse complement strand
CGCCATGTCTTCGGCGGTTATTTTTTCTTTCCCTTGTTTTCCTATTATAACAACTTCATCTCCAATTTTAACTTTTGATTTTTGACTTTTAATTTCGGTAATGTCAATTACCGTCATATCCATATTTACCCGGCCTAAAACTTTACATCTTACTCCTTTAATTAAAACTTCACCGCAACTTGAAAAGCCTCGGTCAAACCCATGCCAATATCCTATTGGCACAATCGCCAATCGGGATAATTTTAAAGTTTTTTCCGTGAGATCATAACCGATGTAGGCGTTTTTTGGCGCGCTTTTAATTTCACCAATTATTGATTTCCATGTTAACACCGGTTTTAATTTTATGCCGGTTTGAATTTCTGATTCTTTAGTCGGATACATCCCATAAAGGCCAATTCCGACTCTTATCATGTCAAAATGCGATTCGGGATATAGCATGGCGCCGGCTGAAGCCGCAACGTGGCAAAGATAATTTTTAAAACCGGATTTTTTGAAAAGTTCGTCAGCTTTTTTAAATGTTTCCAGTTGCTTTAAGCTGACGGAAGGATAAAGACGATCTTTAGCCGCGGCAAGATGAGTGTAAATACCTTCAGGTGCAAGTTTAAAATGTTTAAGAAGTTTAATAACTTGCAGCAAATCTTTAACAAAAAATCCCTGCCGGTGCATTCCCGTATCAATTTTTAAATGGATTTTTGGCCGGTTTTTTAATGTTGCCAAATGCTTTAAGGCGCCTAAAGTTGAAACGGTTAAACTGATGTTATTTTGAGCAGCCTCCGCCATTCGCAAGGGCAAAGTGTATCCAAGCGTTAAAATGGGCTTTTTAAGACCAATTTCTCTCAATTTCAGCCCCTCAGTAATAGAATCTACTCCAAACCAATCTATCTTATTTTCGACGGTTTTAGCAAAATCAACCAGCCCATGCCCATAAGCGTTGGATTTAATAACCGCCATTAATTTTACCTGCGGTTTTATGATTTTCCGAAACTCGGAAATATTATTAAAAATCGCTTTTTTATCAACCTCAATCCAGGTCCTTAGCCGATTTTTATGTTCTAATTCCATTATTTATAAAATAACAAAAAATCACCTAATTGGAAATAGGTAATGCCGAAGATTTAAATCTTAATTATAATGAATCCATTCGGGCGGGTTTCAAATTTTTCTTTGGCGATAAATTATTTTATGAAATTTTCTTAAATTTCAATCCAGCAAAAAATTCATACATTGGTCCAGCAACCATGCCCCAACCGAATGCCCACAATAACTCCTCAACAGGAATACCTAAAATCAATAACCCGCTTATGTTGTTGAGTAACCACCAGCGATGTATTGCTTCGGGAAAAATACTTAAATATACGAGATAGCCGAAGAACATGAAAGCTCCAACCAAGAATCCGCTCATCAAAGAATCGATTAGTAAATCGCATCGGTAATAAATCATAACACCGGCAACTAATAGAAAAGCAACTAAAGAAGCGTAAATAGAATTTATGCCAACAAAGAACAGAAAATTAAAACTAAACAGGAATAGCGCAACTACTGGGAGCAAAAACCATGACCAATGATGTCCTCTATTTTTTCTTTTGGCGTAGTGTTTACCAAAAATTTCTTCATAAATGACACTACCAATACCACCTATGAAAAATCCGAAAAGAAAATCCTCGATACCAATAGCCCAACCGGTAAAAGTTTCTGGTCGCCAGTAATCTTGTAAGTACCAAAGTTCAGAAATCGGACCCGCAATACCAATAAGAAAACTAACAATCAGGATTTCTTTTCGGAGATCTTTACGATAGAAAAATAAAATTAACCAAACAGGAAAGCCAATGAGTAAGTTCCCAATGAGATACGCATATTGATAATCAAACATAACATTATGAAAAATTTTTTCCCAAAATTAAAATGCAGTTCGAGCCGATATTTTTATGGGTTCTCTGCCAGAGGCGTACAGGTTTGGCAGTTTTTATTGGTGCGGTTTAATTTAATTTCAATTTAATAATGACAAATATTTTTTAATTGGTCCAATATTTACCACGAGCATCATAAGCATCCTATAGGAATCTTATGATTACTAATAGTACTTAAGATTTAGAAATTCATTTTATGTATCCTTCTAAAACAGTCGGGATTTTTATTGTTCCGTCCTTTTGCTGGTAGTTTTCCATTATGGCGATAATCATTCTGCCAATGGCACAGGCAGTAGCATCATTCATATGAATAAATTCAGTGCTACCGTTTTTTCTTCTTAACTTTGTATTTAATCGTCTGGCCTGGTAATCGGTCATATAGTCAGAAGTATGCGTTTCTCGATATTCGTTTTGTCCAGGCATCCAACAATTAATATCAATTTGTCTAAAATCAGGTTTACCCATATCGCCAGTGCAAAGTATGATCACTTGATATGGAATACCTAATTGTTGAACAATATATTCTTGAATAGCCACAATTAGATCTTGCTCAACGAGACCATATTCCGGTTGGATAAATGTTTCCATTTCTGCTTTATCAAACTGATGTCTTCTTAAAATTCCAGTTGTATCCTTACCGTAACCTCCAGCTTCCCTTCTGAAGGCTGTTGAATATCCAATATATCTAATAGGTAAATCTTTTTCATCTATAATTTCATCCATATGCAAAGGACCAAGCGTGTGTTCAGCGCTACCGACTAACAATGCATCATCCTGTTCTAAATAATACCTTTCCTCAATAGGATCAAATCTGTCCATTTTTTTCATAATTTCTGCTTTGGCAATCACAGGCGGTATCACGGGTGTAAAAGGTTTATTAAAAGGATTACCAACCTTTTCCGCCAGTTCTCCGATTATTTTTTTGTCAGTTAATGTTTTAAAAACAAACTGAATTATGGCGAATTGCAAAAATACAGCTTGATTAAAGAGATAATTAAATCTTGAACCGGAAATTTTTGCTGCTTTTTCAGTATCAATAGAGTCATTAAGAATACCCAACTCCATGTGATTTTTGGGTTTGAAATCAAATTTAGTTGGCTCTTTAAATTTTCTTAGTATTTTATTTTTAGATTCATCCTTTCCAATTGGCGTATCCGATGAAATAATATTTGGCATTTTGACCATTAATTCTTCAAATTGCCGATTTATTTCTTTATACTTTGGTTCCAGTTTTGTAATTTTTTCTTTAATTTTTTTACCCTCAGAAATAATCATTTCTTTTCCGCTAGATTCTTTTATTTTCTTATTTAGACGATTTTTTTCGGCTTGCAGTATTTCAAGTTGTTGTTGCAATTCTAATCTTTTTTTATCTATCTCTAATAATTTTTCCAAATCCAAGTTTACCCCCTTATTTCTAATAGTTTTCTCAATTTCTTTTTTGTTTTCTCGAATGTATTTTATATCAAGCATAATATTTTTTATTCCTTGGGTTTCATTGTTGGAAATAATATTATCTCCCGCGCGGAATGCGAATTTGTTAGAAGCATTGCCAGCCGATCTATGCCAAGACCAAACCCGGCAGCCGGCGGCATTCCATATTCTATCGCCTCCAAAAAATCTTCATCTAAGCGCTGGGCTTCTTCTTCGCCCCCCGCCCTTAACTGTTCCTGGTTTTCAAATCGCCGGCGCTGTTCCAGCGGGTCGTTTTGTTCGGTAAATGCTTTTACCAATTCTAATCCTCCGGCAAAAACTTGAAAAGCATCGGCTCCCAAATGATTTCTTTCCAATGTTTTGGAAAGCGGCAGAATATCAGCCGGAAAATCGTTTACAAAAGTAGGTTGTATTAAATTTTTTTTAGCCAAGTCAAAATCGCCGAATTCTTTGATTAAATCAACATATTTTTTTTCTTTCCATTGCCCATTAAAATCAATTTTATTATTTTGATACTCAACTGCCAAATTACCGTTATTTACCCTTTTAATTAGTTGTTTGAAAAAATTTTCTATAAATTTTTTCAAATAATCAGAATTTTTATAGACAATATAGGCCTCAAGCATCGTAAACTCCGGATTGTGATGCGCGTCCATTCCCTCGTTTCTGAAATTGCGGCCGATTTCATAAACTTTTTCAAAGCCGGCCACTAAAAGCCGCTTAAGATAAAGTTCCGGCGCAACGCGCAAGTATAAATCCAAATTCAGGGCGTTTAAATGGGTTTCAAACGGCCTCGCCATGGCTCCGCCGGGAATCATTTGAAGCATGGGAGTCTCAAATTCATCAAAACCGCGCTCATCAAAAAAATTTCTTAATTCTTTTATAATTACGGAACGTTTCAAAAATTTTTCTTTCACCTCGCCGTTCATTAAAAGATCCAGATACCTTTTGCGATAACGTTCTTCAACATCTTGGAGCCCGTGCCACTTTTCAGGAAGCGGCAAAAGTGATTTAACAATTATCCGTATTTCAGAGATACGGAGAGTTTTTTCGCCTTTCTTGGTTTTAAAAACAGATCCCTTAACCTCGATAAAATCTCCAATGTCATAGACATCGATAAATTCATCGTAAGATTTTTTGCTTCTTAAATCAGCGGGACTTATAAAACACTGGATTTTTCCACTTGCGTCTTCCAGGTCAAAAAAAACCGCCTTGCCATGGACGCGCCGAGTTCTTATCCTTCCGGCGAGATAAAATATTTTCTTGGTAAGCCGCCAAAACCAGAATTTATCAAGAATCTTTTTAATTTCAAAGTCGCGCCTGATTTTCGCCGGATAAGGATTAATACCGTTATTTTTTAAACGTTCAAGTTTTTCGATTCTCGTTCGCCTTAACTCTTCTAAGGTTGGCATGTCTTTGATATCTATCCGACAATTTTAATTATTTTATATTTAACAATGCCGCCAGGAGTTTTAATATCAACTTCATCGCCTGCTCTTTTCCCCAAAAAAGCCCGCCCTAATGGCGATTCATTGGATATTTTTCCTTCTTGCGGCTTGGCTTCGGCAGAACCGACTATGCTGAACACCTCCATATTACTATTTGATTTTGTTTCTATTGTTGATCCTATTCTAACAACATCTTCGGCGCTTGGCGTCTTAATCACGACCGCATTTTTTAAAAGTTCTTCTAGTTCGGCAATGCGATTTTCATTTAGCGATTGCGCTTCTTTGGCTTCAAAATACTCGGCATTTTCGCTAAGGTCGCCGAGATCTTTTGCTTCTTGCAAACGCCTGGCGATTTCTTGGCGTTTTTTGGTTTTCAGTTCTTGCAATTCTTTTTTCAGCGTTTCTATTCCTTCCGGGCTTAAATAAGTTTGATTTGCCATAAATTTCTATAAATTTATTATTTATTCAGCTTATCATAATTTTTATTATAATACCAATAAAAAACTTCTTTGGCGACCGGAACGGCGGCCGTCGAACCTTCGCCGGCGCCCTCAACAATAATGGCTAAAGCGATTTCCGGGTTATCGTACGGAGCAAATCCGGTAAACCAAGCGTTGGTTTTTCTAAAAGTATTGGTTACTTGCGCGGTGCCGGTTTTACCGGCAACTTTGATTGGCAAGTCATTTAAAAGATAAGCCGAGCCCTCAGTAACCGCTCCTCTTAATCCTTCGCGCACCACCTTAAGCTTGCTTTCATCAACTATATTGGTCTTAATTGGTTCGGGTTTAAATTCGCGGATAATATTGTTGCTGTTATCTGTAATTTTTAAAACAAGTTTCGGCCTCCATAGAGTACCGCCATTGGCAATGGCTCCGATAGCCGACGCTAGTTGCAGGGGCGTTATTATAGTATCGCCCTGGCCAATAGAAACATTGTAAGTATCGCCGGTAAACCATCCTTCATTTTTTACCGATTTCTTCCATGAAGGATCAGGTATGAGCCCCGAGGACTCGCCGGGTAAATCAATCCCGAGATTGGACCCAAAGCCGAAAATATTTAAATATTTTTTAATCCGATCTATGCCCAGGCCCTTAATGTTTTTGTAGCCGCCGCCGATAACATAAAAATAAACGTTCGCCGAAACCGCGATGGCGCGCCTCATATCCACAAATCCATGGGCCTTCCAGTCGCGATAAGTATAAACTATATCGGGATCATACTGGTTTTCTATTTTAATATATCCCAATGTGTCATCAATTTTGGAATTTGGATCAATAATATTTTCGGCCAAAGCGGCAGAAGCCACAAATGGTTTTATAGTTGATCCGGCGGGATAAAAACCGCTTATAGCGCGATTAAAAAGCGGTTTATTTTTATCTTTAATAATTTCTCCATAAGTTTGGCTGTTAAAATCAAAACTTGGCAAACTTACTAAGGCAATAATTTCTCCCGACTTAACATTTAAAACAACGGCGGCGGCGGCGGTTGAGTTTGTTTGAATCATTTTATCGTTAATGGCGTTCGTTAAAAGTTTTTGCAGGTCGCCATCAATACTTAATTCTAAATTATTGCCGGGCATCGCTTCTTTGGCTATTAAAGTTTTTAAAATGGCATTTTCGGAGTTAACTGAAACAGCAATTTTTCCTGGCAGCCCTCGCAATTCTTTTTCATATTGCGCCTCAAGTCCGTCTTTGCCGATAAAATCCAACACTCCATAATAGGAATCGTTATTAAGATCGCCGCTTGATACCCTGCCAACGTAACCGACTACATGAGAAAAATAACCGCCATCGTTATAATCGCGGCGAGTTTCTTTGTTTATAAATATAGCGGGAAGTACGGTTGACCTGGTTTCCAAAGACATTAATATTTCTCTGTCTAAATTAGATTTAAAAAGCGCCGGTTCTGTTGAATTTTTATTTAAATTTTTTATAAAATTTTCTATTTCGGAATCATCTTTTTTAATTATTTTTGCCAATTGGCCTATCCATTTGTTTAATTCATCAACTGACTTTGGCAAATCGGCCGGAATAATCAATAAACTAAAATCCGGAGAATTAGCAGTTATGGCTTGGTGGTTGACGTCATAAATAATACCGCGAGGCGGCCGACTATGATAAAAACGAATGCTGTTTTTATTTGATCTTGACGCGTAATAATCTCCATTTTTAATTTGAAGCCAAAAAGCTCGGCTCCAAAATAAGCCTAAAATTAAAATAGAAACGGTAAAAATAATTAAAAATCCGTTATTTTTAAGCGGAGTTTCTAATTTCATCGCCAATTTTCTGTCAAGAAGAATTTCTTCCGGTTCTATTTCGCTTTTATTTTTTTTTAAATACGAATTTTTAAACATTTAATCTAAATATTTTCCCGCCTTTGGAAAATATTATCAGCAGCAGAACGGCTGTAAGCAGCAGCTCAACCGCAATTCCGCTGTTTAAAAAATAAAAACTAAATTTTTCTTGTCCTCTCGTAAGCATATTATTCACTATCCATGCCAAAAAATGGTAAAAAAACACCGCTAAGACGGCAGTAATCAAAATATTTTCACTTTTTAAGGTGAGCAACACTTTCTTTTGAAAAATAATTAAAAAAGCGGTTGTAAAAAGCAATAATAAACTGGTAACTCCGAAAGTAGAAAAGTAAACAGTGTCAATTAAAAAACCACCAAACCATCCTAAAAAAATGGCGCCGTAAATATTTTTAGTAAGTATTAAAAGCGATATTAGAACCAAAAAAATATTAAATCCCCAGCGGAATTGGTTTAAAAACGCCATCTGAAAACTGGCTAAAACAATTAAAGAAAAAGCGGTAAAAAAAATTAGAAATATCTTTTTATAGTCATTGTTCATTTAAGTATTACAAAAACATTATCAAAATCCCGAAAATCGGCCAATAATTCAATATCCGCCGTATTAAACACCTGGCTGTCTTCTGATTTTACCCGCTTAACCTTACCGATAAGAAGGCCTCGCGGCCATAAGCCGTCTGTGCCGGAAGAAATGATTAAGTCCCCTATTGCTGGTTTTTTATTTTTAGCGATAAGATCAAAAATAATATCCGAACCCAGTCCCCGCACTAATCCGGAAACATTGCCGGCAGGATTAATGGCGGCAATTTTACTGGAAACGTCAATAATTGTTTTGACTTTGGAAGTATTATAATTTACATCGCTTATTTTTCCAACCACCACTTCTCCCTTAAAAATAACCGGCATGCCGACCGCAATGCCGTCATCGGCGCCCTTATCTATTAAAAAAGAACGGTTATTTTCAAAATCTCTCCCAATAATATTTGCCAAACTGGTGCTCCAAAAATTCTTATCGGCTAAATTTAATTTTTCTTTTAAAAACGAGTTTTCTTCTTCTATCTGCGGTAATTTTGCCAATTTTCCATATAATTCAAGATTTTCCACCGCTAATTTAATATTTGATTCTTTTAACTGTCTTATGCCAAAAAAAGCGTTTTGCCAAAACATGAACTTGTTTCCAATTTGGCTAAAAATAACTTCAAACGGCCTTAATGTTCCGCTGAGATAGCTTTTGAATAATAAAACCGGCTCGCTTTGATTAAAAAAAATAATAAACGCGCTAAGTAAAAATAAAATGAAAAATATAGCCAATTTAGACCTTATCATAATACTAATTACTAATTTTTTACCAATATACTGATATTAGCCATTACTTACCAGAATCTCTCTTAAAGATTCAACGTCTTCAAGAATAATACCACAACCGCGAACCACGGCCGTTAAAGGGTCTTCGGCGAGTTTGGTCGGAATTCCGGTGGTTTGAGCGACTAATTCCGGGAAGCCGCGCAGAAGACTGCCGCCGCCGGCTAAAACTATTCCCCGAGTCATCAAATCGCTTACCAGTTCCGGCGGCGTTTCTTCAACCACTGAACGAATTTCCGAAATAATTGCGTTAACAGATGGAGCGATTGCTTCGCAAACTTCCGCGTCGCTTATTAAAATTTCTTTTGGCAAACCGCTTATTAAATCGCGGCCCCTTACCGTTGCCGTTAATTTTTCTTTTAAAGGCAATACCGACCCGATTAAAATTTTAATTTCTTCAGCGGTTTTTTCTCCTAAAAGAAGTTGAAATTCGTCTCTGGCGTATTGAATAATGTCTTCACTCATCTTTTCACCAGCAATCCTTAAATTACGCGATACCACAATACCTCCCAAAGATATTACCGCCACGTCGGCGGTTCCGCCGCCAATATCAACAATCATATTGCCGACAGCTTCCGCAATAGGCATACGGGCTCCGATAGCCGCCGCCATAGGTTCTTCCACAAGATAAACTTCTCTGGCGCCAGCATTTTTAGCCGCGTCTTCAACGGCTCGCCGTTCCACTTCGGTTACTCCTGAAGGAATACCGATCACCACTCGCGGCCTCACTAAAAAACTATAAGAGTCCTTGTGGACCTTATTAAAAAAATATTTCAACATTTGTTCGGTTACTTCAAAATCGGAAATAACCCCTTCAATTAAAGGACGGATGGCTACGATGTGGCCGGGCGTCCGGCCGATCATTTTTTTGGCTTCCGCTCCGATGCTTAATATCTGGTCGGTTTTTTTATTTATGGCCACTATAGACGGTTCGTTAATGATTATGCCGCGTCCCCTAACATAAACCAAGGTATTAGCTGTCCCCAAATCTATGCCGATATCTCTTGAAAATATTTTAAATAAACGATTGAGCATTTTTTATTTTAGAAATCTCTATTAAAGAAACTTCATTGCTGTTTCTTTGTTTAATTTCTAATGAATTTTTTGACAATGTTTTTTCACTTATTACGAGCCGGGTCGGTATTCCGATTAAATCAGCATCGGCAAATTTCTCGCCAGCCGACTTGTCATCGCGGTCATCGTATAATACTTCCACCCCTTTATCAAGAAGTGTTTTATAAATTTCCCCTGCCTTATTTTTTTCGCTTGAGAGATTGATAAAGTGAATCTTAAATGGCGCCACTGATTCCGGCCAAATAATGCCCTTGTTGTCGTTATAAATTTCTACTATAGCGCCAATAACCCTTGAAAGCCCAATACCATAAGCACCCATAATAACGGGTTTTTTATTTCCCGATTCATCAATAAAATACAAACCGAGAGCTTCAGAATATTTGGTACCTTGATTAAAAATATTGCCAACTTCTATTGATTTTTTTTCTTCAATATTTCCTTTGCATTTTGGGCAACCCCCACCATCATGAAGTTTTGTTATTTCTTTATTTTCGGCGTACTTGCATTTAGAGCACATATATATCGTATCTTCGCCGATATCTGCCAAGACCTGAAATTCGTGAGTAAACTTATTTGTGAAAACGCCTCCCGAGGCAAGCGTAAAAACTGCTTTCAGCCCACAGCGTTCAAATATTTTATGATATGCTTCGGTGACTTTAATGTAATATTCGTTCAGATTGGCCTCTGAATCATGAAAACTATATAAATCTTTCATCATAAATTCTCTTCCGCGCAAAAGTCCTGATTTTGCTCTCGCTTCATGCCTAAATTTTGTTTGTATCTGATAAGCAGCAAAAGGCAAATCTTTATATGAACTAATAAATTTAGAAGCAATGGCTGTTAAAATTTCTTCGTGAGACCAGCCCAAAACAAAATTTGGCTCTTTATCTTCTTTGCTTTTAGCAAAATAACCGACATCTAAATTCCATCTTCCGGTGGGTTCCATATATTTTTTCTCTACTAAAGCCGGCATAAACATTTCTTGACCGCCGATTGCGTTTATTTCTTTGCGGATAATATCGGCAATTTTAGAAAGCACCCGCCACCCAAGCGGTAAATAAGAATAAATTCCTGATGAATTTTTATAAATAAACCCTCCCCTTTCTAAAAGTTTTGCGTTTATCGAAATTTCGTCTTTCGGCGCTTCTCTTAAAGTTTTTCCAAAAAGTTGCGATTGTTTCATATTTTTTAATTTTTAATTTATTTGATGTGTATTTTACAACAAATCTCACTTAATAAATTTTTATTATTATCTTTCGGAAATTAGCAACGATCGTTGCTAATTTCCGAAAATTAAAAATAATCAAGTTTCATTGCTTTGCGGACTTCAGCGAGCGTTTGGGAAGCCGCGATCCTCGCTTTTTTAGTCCCCTCTTCCAATATTTTCATTACCGCTTTGGGATTTTTGGCAAACTGGATTCTTTTTTTTCTTATCGGAGTTAAAAATTTTTCCAAAACTTCTATCAGCCGTTTCTTAATGGCAACATCGCCAAGACCGCCTTGCCGATATTGCTTTTTTAATTCTTCAACCATTTTTTTATCCGGATCAAAAGCATCAAGATAAGTAAAAACCGCATTGCCTTCGACCTTCCCCGGATTTTCAACATGAATGTGTTTCGGATCGGTATACATTTTCATCACCTTTTCTCTAACAACGGAGGCCGAATCGGAAAGATAAATAGCATTCCCCAGCGACTTGCCCATTTTTGTTTTCCCATCCGTTCCCGGCAATCGGCCGGTTTTTGAGACCAGTGCTTTCGGTTCTACCAAAACCGGCTGATAAATTTTGTTGAATTTTCTTACAATTTCTGTAGTTTGTTCGATTATGGGCAATTGGTCTTCGCCAACGGGAACCAAATCCGCTTTAAACGCCGCGATATCGGCTGCCTGGCTTACCGGATATGTTAAAAAGCCGGCCGGCACATTGCCGCCAAATCCCTTTTGCTTCATTTCATCTTTGACTGTAGGATTTCTTTCTAAACGCGCCAAAGTAACCAAATTTAAAAAGTATACCGTCAATTCTGCAATTTCTGGAACAAGCGACTGGATAAAAATTGTAGAAACTTTTGGATCTATGCCAACACTAAGATAATCCAAAGCGACTTCAATAATGTTTTTTCTGATTTTTTCAGGGAAAGAGGCGTTATCGGTCAAGGCCTGCGTGTCGGCGATAATAACGTAAGTTTTGTACTTATTTTGAAGCTCCGCGCGCGCCTTTAAAGAACCAACATAGTGGCCTAAATGAAGCGGCCCGGTCGGTCGGTCGCCGGTTAAAATTATCTCCCTGCGGGAGATGTCCCGAAGGGCCATTTTTTGAGTTGACATTTTCATAAAATACCGTTAATATTATCTCACTTCTTTTACAAAATATCAATATGGAGAGAACGAAATGCCGCGACGGCTCTACCTGGTAAGACACGGCGAAACGGAAGCTAATCACTTAAAAATTATGGAAGGCAGAGGAAGGGGCGCACCTCTATACGGCAGCTCCCTAAATTTCAATGGTTTTTATCAGGCCTCTCTACTTGGTCACGCTTTAACAGTAGTTAACATTCATCATCTTTATATGAGTCCCGCGAAAAGAGCGATTGAAACCGCTAATCAAATCTGCCGTTGGTCCAGAATGGATATGCCGCTAAAAAAATCTGTATTTCCAGATCTTCTTGAAATAAACTTCGGAGTTATTGACGGATTAGATAGTGGCAAAGCTAGAGAAAAATATCCGGATTTGTTTAAAATATACCGCGAAAAACCGTCTCAAACCGTTTTCCCGGAAGGCGAAAGCGTTGTTGGAGCCTACAATAGAGTCGGCATCGCTCTTAGTGAAATAGTAGCCGAACACAATTTAAACGAAAATGTTTTAATCGTAAGTCACGGCGCGCCTTTGACATTTATTTTCATTCACATATTCAAATTTGATTTGGACAACATGTTTTATGCTATAAGACACCATAATTGCTGCCTTTCAATTATTGAATGGGACAAACCGGATAGCCCGAAGATAGTTTGTATGAATGATATCAGCCACCTAAAAAATGAGCATATTCAACGGCTTAAAAATCCGGCGCCTTCTTTTTGATCAGGTTAATCAAATCTTTTTTAACTCTATTTAAAATAATCTCGTCTTTCGCCTCAATATTCAAACGGACCAGCGGCTCGGTGTTGGAAGGCCGTATGTTCAGCCAAAAATCGGAGGTCTCAACGGTCAGCCCATCAAGCCAGTTCATTTCATAGCCCTCAAAATTTTGGGCTATTTTTTTTATAAATTCATCGGGGTTGGCCGCTTTTAAATTGATTTCGGCAATGGAAACATATTTTGCCAACTCTCTTGCCAAAACCGATAAGCTCTTGTTTGTTTGGCTTAAAATTTGGAGCATCATTAAAAAACTTATGATTCCCGAGTCGGCGTAAAAATTATTTTTAAAGAAATAGTGGCCCGAGGTCTCAATGCCTAAAATTCCGTCTTCCGCGCGCATTCTTTTCGCGACATAAGTGTGGCCTACTTTTTCGCGAATCGCCGTTCCGCTATAGGCGCGGACAACATCTTCAATAACGCGGCCGGCAACCGCGACATAAATAATTTTGCCGTAATGATTTTTCTTTAATAGGTAGCGCGCCATTAAAGCGCCGATTATCGACGGATTTACCGTTTCCCCGTTTTCGTCAACAAAAATAATCCGGTCGCCATCGCCGTCAAAAGCGCAACCGAAATGATAGTGATGGGTTTTGATTTCTTCCGTCAGGCCTCCCAAATTGTTTTTTAAAGATGGATTTGGCTCCCGATAAGGAAAATCTCCGTCCGGCGCGAAATAAAGCGGCGTATAATCAATCGGGATTTTTTCTAAAACCTTTTTTATTACCGGCCCAACGGCACCCGAGCCGGTATCAATCGCGACCCGCATCGGCCTTAATGCGTCAATATCAATAAAATTTAAAACATGGTTTAAATAGTTATTTAATATGGATTGTTCAACAATCTTTCCGCGTTCCGATTTAAATCGCGGTAATATGCTTTCTCCCGTGATTATTCTTTTTATTTCTTCAAGCCCCGAGCCGATTCCTATGAATTCAACATCTTTTTTCATCAATTTAAACCCATTATATTCTTTTGGGTTATGGGAAGCCGTTACCATCGCGGCCGGAATATGAAAATAGCCGGAAGCAAAATACGCCATGTCAACCGTAACCTGGCCGATATCCAAAACATTTATTCCTTCGTCGGTTATGCCGGAAATAAAAGAGTGCGAAAGAGCAGGCGATGACAAACGCGCGTCCCGGCCAACCGCTATTTTTTCCGGCGCTTCGGTTTCACTTTCTTTCAAATAAACGGCAAAAGCCCGGCCGATTTGATAAGCCGATTTTTCATTAATTTCCTCCGGATAAATCCCCCGGATATCGTAAGCTCTGAAAATTTTGGGATTGACCGAGTTCATGTTTATATTTATATTATAACGTATAATTACTAATTATGTCTCTAAAAATCGGTATAGTTCGAACACAATACGACACGAGTATGTCGATATGAACACAAAATTGATACCTTTCGCATTTACAATTAAACTTCCATCGCCTCGCTACGAGCGAGTTATCGTAAGCCGTAATCTGCAAGGCAGAATATTGCGATCAGCGGCACTGGAATGACCCCCAGCCCAAAAAATCGGGACTCCATAGTTATTTATATATAATATAAGGGACCCCCACACACGCCTGTGCGTAAAAACCCCCAGCACTAAACTATAAACTTTTTTCAAAAAGGTGGTCGCGTTTTGCTTGACAATGTATAGTTAAAGTGTTAAACACATGGTGCTTTTGGGGCCTGTGGATTAACCACTTTTTTATAAAGTTCATATAGTTTATAATTAAATTGATAGCAGTTTGATGGAAAAACAACAGATAGAAAAAATCAATAATTTAGTTTTATACTTTGCTAATGAAATTAAGCTTTTTTTAGGGCTTAAGAAAATGGCGAAGCTTTTTTATTTCGTTGATTTTACGTCTTATGAACTTACCGAAAAATCAATAACAGATTTGGAATACAAGGCATTTCCATATGGGCCAATGCCGACAGATTTTTATAAACATATAACGAGAATGGAAAAAGAAGGGTTAATTAAGACCGAAATTAGTAATAAAAAGTATACACCCCATACTATTAAACCCCTTACTAATAAGGTTGATATGTCTGTTTTTTCAGAAAAAGAAAAGCAAATTATAGAACAAATGAAAGAAAGATTTAAATCGTCAACGGCAAGAGAAGTTGAAATGACAGCAAAAAATGAACCTCCTTATAAAATGGTTAAATCGGGCGAAATAATTCCTTATCACCTTGCTTTTTATAGAAATAGTTTTGATGAGATGTCATTAGGCAATGAAGATTTATCTACATAAAGAAATAGATGAAGATCTTCGTCTGTGCAAAAGAAAACACTTCTACAATGGCTTAGATGAAGAGTTCCCAAGAATCTGTCGGCTTCTAAAAGCCGATGGTTTTTTACCCGGGGAATGCCCAATACATTATTTGGGAATCGAACTTGGTAATAAAATTTTACATGCCGGCATCTATCTTCCTAAAGACAATCAGGGTAAGAAAAAAGGAGCGCGAGTAGTTTACTTGAAAGAAAATGCCGACATACGAAAAATTCTATATGTTGGTGGCCATAAAGATTCGAGATATGATGATTCTCATAAATTAGTCAACTTGATAAAGGAACGGATTATATCAGATCTATTTCAAGAATGGATTGATTAATTTTGATCTGGGTGTTTTTTTAAGAGGATATAACCACAAATATTTTTTCATTAGCAACTAAAACGCGTCTGTGGCGCATGCACTCCCAGCACAAAAATGAAAAATCATTTCATAAAAGGTGGCAATGTTGATTTTTTATCTCTTTTTTATAAAGACAAAGTTTTATTTGTTCTATAAATAGTAGTTGTTGACAATGAACTCGGTAAAAAAGCTCCCAGCACTAATGGCTGTCTATTCCAAATGTTTACTGATAGTAGGCCATTGCTTTTTATTGTTTTAAGTTCAGGTTTAAGATTTGAATATACTCGATTTGTAATATGAATATTATAAACCGTTGTAACGTCTGTACCAAGGGTAGTTTTAATTGCTACTTTTGATTGAGCAGAAAGTTTTACCGCATAATTAGTTGGATTACCAACCCACACTAAATCATTATTATCATCACCTTTGGCGCCGCCCCTAACAACAAATATATTACCGACATCTATCCCTATACCGCAATCAAAAGTAAGATTTTGCGCCTGCTTATTATTAATAAAATAACTTTTTAATTTCGGTTTTAATATATTGTTTATAAAATTCATCATTTGTAATGCAGATCGAACCGCATTATTGCATTTTGAATCTCCGTAAAAAGTTGTCAAAACGCCATCACCATTGAAACTTCTTACCTCGCCATCGTTTTTAAGAGCGATTAAGGTCACCCCTCTTAAGAAAGACTGATACATCCTAGCGGCTGTTTTGAGACGAAAAGCATCTACTATTTTTGTTGATTCTTTTACATCAATAAATAACATCGCTAGTTCAACTTCTTTTCCATATCTACCGAATGCCACCTCATCAACACTAGGTATAATTCTACCCTGTACGGTTTCATAATCGCCATCGAAAAAATAATTTGTATCGTTTATTAGATTATCTTTAAAATCGGACATAATGAGCTTTAAAATAAATTAGCAAAAATCAAAACTAAAAGTGTGAAAAGCTGAATGCCGAATGTCCATATAAATTTTTGTATATAAGCATATTTCTTTTTTGCAATAATAGAATTAACCACGATTTGGCTAGCTAAATCTTTTTGAAATTGTTTGTCTTCTACTTTTTGCAACTCCTCCATTCCTAAATCTATATCTTTTTCATATGCGTTAGCTATATGTTGAAAATAGATTTTTGATTTTTTGTGTTTATTATCAAGATTTGGATATAGAATCCGAAGCCAAAAATACAGAGCGATAAGCGTAGAAATAATAGATAAAACAAATATTATAACTACATAAATATTGCCGTATCTTAATTTATCAAAATTCACAAGTTGATATAAAAACCCGGCAATATTAAATGATCCTAAAATCATTGCTTTTTGATCCGCTATCTTGATCCAGTCATTTACTTGATCAAAAGTATATTTTAAATTTTCCATAAATTTACTTTTTATAACAATAACGCTCCAAAGAGTGTATGTAAAGATTAAACAAAAAGATGCCCCCTCCACAATGGGCACCTTTTTGTTTTGTTACATTCTAATCGCTATTATATCTTACCAAATTTTTGTTTCTTTCTTTGAAGAAACAAATAGATCGCATAAATCACAATTGCAAGAATTATTAGCCCCACAAGAATACCCAACCATACATTACCTGTTCCAAAAGTCATAAAGTCGCCTATGGTCGCTACAAGCGAAGCTGGGGCTGCTGTTTGTGTAACCGTCTGCTCAGCTGGCTGTGCAGGAGCAGTAATCGGAGTTTCATTCTGCGAAGAAGCTGGAGTTGGATTTTGAGTCGTTGAAGGTTTCGGAGCAACCGCTGGTGCAGTTATGGCAAATGATACCGGCGATCCGCTTAAAGCACTCTGGCTGCTTACTTCAAAAGCCAGTGAGTTATTTCCTATCGTGATAGTACCGCTTCCCGCCTTTTTTGCGTAAAAAGAAACTGTGCCAAAAGTGGTAGCAGAAGAAAACCCGCCCGGGTAACCAGCGCTTTTAATTAATACGCCGTTGGTATTATCTGTTAGATCATAGCCGGGTTGTGTTAATGCCATCCAAGCGCTGCCGAGAGTAAAGGAATTTACCTGAAGCATATCGGCAGGATATTTCAGTTCAACTTTTTCAACATAATTGTTAGTGCCTTGAGGATTTACGGCAACCGACACATTAAAACTTTGCCCTGATTTAACACTGACACTGACTGGCGAAAGTGAAACTGTCGTGGCTGCCAATGTCGGCATTGCTAAAACCAATGCGCCGAGCGTTGCTAATGTGATTGTTAGTATAGTTTTTTTCATATTTTTATTTTGTCCAATTAGCCATTAGCGAAACGAAGTCAAAAACATCAACTTTCCCATCGCCATTAAAATCGGCAATATTACTTTGTTCTGTTTTACCCCAATTAGCCATTAAAGAAACAAAGTCAAGAACATCTACCCTACCATCTTTATTAGCGTCAACTTTCTGAGCGGCCGCGCTCAAGGGCAATGTAGGGGTTGAAGGAGTGGTTACTCCGCCTCCGCCTCCGCCTCCGCCGCTTGTGCTACCTCCACCGCTTCCATCTGCTATTGGCGTTGGGGATGGCGTTGGTGTAGTGGGTAGCAACGCCGGGATAGTCAGATTAAGTTGACTGGAATTACCATTCACAAAAACCGCCGTTTCGTTTGCTTTAATGCCGTTGATATAAAATTCCACTGTTTTTCCCGCATTCGCTCCTTCGTTATCAAGAGCAAAAAGCAAATTAGGATTGTAGCCGTAATTTCCGCCTGCAGTTACCGAGCTTCCCGCAACAGATCCGTTTATTCTTGCTTCTACCGTCCTCCCATTAGGAACCGCGATACCATCAGTAAACTTAACTGTGCCGAAGAACTGATGAGGCAGACTGGGGGTTTGGGCAAACGCGAAAACCGGCAAGAACAGGCCGATAAAAATTAGCGAAAATATTTTCGGAATCAATCTCATAAAGTTTATGATATCATTATTTATCTGTTTTGTCAATATAAGCACGGAAACCGAGGTTGTGATTTCCGTGCTGTCTTCTGACTTAGCTTAGAGATTGCTTG
>Ga0209211_10005749_pt1 | contig 18335 bp, 13 predicted proteins | sample RifGroA2_FD_183992 | JGI IMG/M metagenome (GOLD analysis project Ga0209211, IMG submission 183992) | Groundwater microbial communities from Rifle, Colorado, USA - Groundwater A2 (SPAdes) (version 2) | ecosystem: Environmental > Aquatic > Deep subsurface > Groundwater | place: Rifle, Colorado... | reverse complement strand
TTCCGATCTGCCGCCGATCAGGGCATTTTCCTCGATGCTGACCAGCAAATCATGGCTCGTCGCGAGCTGGCGCACAAGTTCAATATCCAGCGGCTTGACGAAGCGCATGTTGGCGACCGTGGCGTCGAGCGTTTCGGCGGCCTTGAGCGCGGGCGTCAGCATGGCGCCGAAGGCGAGGAGGGCTACCCGCTTGCCTTGCCGCCGCAGTTCGCCCTTGCCCACGGGCAGGGTCTCGAACCCCGCCTCCACGGCGACTCCTGGCCCGCTGCCGCGCGGGTAACGCACGGCGCTCGGGCCGCCGAGGGTGAAGGCGGTGGAGAGCATTTTGCGGCATTCATTCTCATCGCTCGGTGCCATCACCACCATGTTGGGAATGCAGGTGAGGTAGGAAAGATCGAACGCACCGTTGTGCGTCGCGCCGTCGGCGCCGACCAGCCCGCCCCTATCTATGGCGAACACCACCGGCAGATTCTGCAAGGCGATGTCGTGAATCAACTGGTCATAGGCGCGCTGAAGAAACGTGGAGTAAATGGCGACCACGGGCTTCATGCCTTCACAGGCCAGCCCGCCGGCAAAGGTAACCGCGTGCTGTTCGGCGATGCCGACATCGAAAAATCGTTCGGGGTAATCCTGCGCAAAGCGCACCATGCCGGAGCCTTCGCTCATGGCCGGAGTGATGCCGACCAGGCGCGGATCAGCCATGGCCTGATCGCACAACCAGTCGCCAAACACCTGGGTGTAGCTTGGCCGCGCGGACCCCTTGCCCTGCGCGATGCCGTTGACGGCATCGAACTTGCCGACGCCGTGGTAGAGAATGGGATCGGCTTCGGCAAGCTTGTAGCCCTGACCCTTGCGCGTGATGACGTGGAGGAATTGCGGGCCTTTCAGATTGCGCAGGTTTTGTAGCGTGGGAATCAGCGCATCGAGATCATGGCCGTCGATGGGGCCGATGTAGTTGAAGCCGAGTTCCTCGAACAGGGTGCCCGGCGAAATCATGCCCTTGACATGCTCCTCGACGCGATTGGCGAACTCCAGCACATTGGGCATCGAGGCCAGCACCTTTTCCCCGGCGCGGCGCGCGGCGTTGAAGGTGCCCCCCGACAGCAAACGCGCCAGATACTTGTTGAGCGCCCCCACCGGCTGCGAGATGGACATGTCATTGTCGTTGAGAATGACCAGCAGGTTGGCATCGATCACGCCCGCGTTGTTCAGCGCCTCGAAAGCCTGGCCGGCGGACATCGCGCCATCGCCGATGATGGCGACGACTCGTCGTTCCTCGCCCTTGTTGTGAGCGGCGACAGCCATGCCCAGCGCGGCGGAGATCGAGGTGGATGAATGGCCGACGCCGAAAGTGTCGTATGCACTCTCGCTGCGGCGTGGGAAACCGGAAACGCCATCCTTCATGCGCAGGCGCTCCATGCCGGCACGTCGACCGGTCAGCGCCTTGTGCGGATAGGTTTGATGACCCACGTCCCACACCAGGCGATCCTCGGGCGTGTCAAATACGTAATGCAGTGCGACAGTGAGTTCAACGGTACCCAGATTCGACGATAGATGGCCTCCGGTCTTTGACACCGATTCAAGCACGAACGCTCGCAGTTCGTCAGCCACCTGGGGCAACTGCTCGCGTTCCAGCGCGCGCAGATCGGTGGGGGAATGAATGTATTCGAGCAGTGGATAGCTCATCAGAAGGTCCGCTCGACGATGAAGTCGGTAAGTTCGTGCAGGCGAAGCGCGGCCTCGCCGAATGGCGCCAGTGCATCGTGCGCGTCCTGTCTCAGTTTGCTTGCCATGGCTTTGGCTTCGGTCACGCCGAGAATGTTCACATAAGTTGGCTTGTTCCGTGCGGCATCCTTGCCGGCGGTCTTGCCCAATGTGGCGGTGCTCGCCTCGATGTCGAGGATATCGTCAACCACCTGAAATAGCAGCCCGATGCGATTGGCGAAGCGCCCGAGGTTTTCCAGGGCGTCCGGCATGGCCTCGCCGCAATGAGCGCCAAGCAGCACAGCGGCGCGGATCAGCGCGCCGGTCTTGTGAATATGCATGAATTCCAGTTCGCCGATCGTCAACTGCTGGCCAACGGCGGCGAGGTCGATGGCCTGACCGCCGGCCATGCCGCGCGACCCGGAGGCTAGCGCCAGCAGATGCAGCATATCGAGTTGCCGAGCCGGAGCGATACCGGGAATCCGACTCGAAAGAATCTGAAATGCCTGTGTTTGCAGGGCATCGCCGACCAAAAGCGCGGTTGCTTCGTCAAATTCGACGTGGCAAGTTGGCTTGCCGCGGCGCAGGACATCGTCGTCCATGCAGGGCAGGTCGTCATGCACCAGCGAATAGGCGTGGATCAGTTCGACGGCAATGGCAGGAGCGTCGATTGTGTCGCTGTCGGCGCCAAAGATCGATCCGGCCGCATGGCACAGCAGGGGACGGACACGCTTGCCGCCGCCAAGCACGGCGTAGCGCATTGCCTCGTGCAAGCGCCCGGGGGCGAGTGCGGGTGCGGGCAGGGCGCCGTCCAGGGCCAATTCGGTGCGCTGCTGGATGGCGGACATCCAGGTCGAAAAATTCATATCTGCCTCAATCTTCTGCTTCGTCGCCGGCTTTCGGGTCGAAGTCGCGCAACTCATTGCCATCGAGGACGCGTATCTGTTGCTCAGCAGCAGTCAGGGTGTCCTGACACTGGCGCAACAGCGCCACGCCGCGTTGGTAGGCATCCAGCGCCTCCTGCAGCGGCATTTGCCCGGCCTCCATTGCGGCGACGATGCCCTCCAGTTCGCTGAGAGCGCTTTCAAACGAAGGAGAGTTTGTGCTTGCTGAATCGATGTCGGGAGAAGTGTTCGGCATGGTGGCCATGAGTGAAGCCTTGGCCGAAAGCGATGACCGGCGGCAAAGGAAAACCGTGAAAATAGCCTAAGGTACGCCCTCTGGTCAAATTAGCCTTTCCTGCACGGTGCGCCCGAGAGCGAAATATGGGCGATGATCGGCGACCACGACATCCTTGTAATGATCCCGGTGGTGATTGAACTGGCGGGGACAAGTCGCGGCAATGGCCTATGCAAAAAGCAACCGGAGCGTCTTGATGACAATCGAGAGCGTTGCGACGGGCGGCTTGGCAAGCTATAATCCGTCGGTTTGCCGGACGCTATGTGAATCAAGCGGTGTCCGGTTTCGATTGCCGAATTGTCTTGTTCCGGGAGCTCCATCGTGCCTCACTTTCCGCCCGCCCTTCTTGCCTTGGCCGACGGAACGGTGTTTAGCGGCAAAGGCATCGGCGCCAGCGGCAGCAGCGTTGGCGAAGTGGTGTTCAACACCGCGCTGACCGGCTACCAGGAAATCCTGACCGATCCGTCCTACTGCCGTCAGATCGTCACCCTCACCTATCCCCATATCGGCAACTACGGCGTCAATCGCGAAGACCGTGAAGCCGGTCGTATCCATGCGGCCGGTCTGGTGATCCGCGACCTGCCGCTGCTGGCCTCGAATTTTCGCAGCGAACAGACGCTCGACGCCTACCTGCGTGCCGAGAACGTGCTCGGCCTGGCCGACATCGACACCCGCAAACTGACCCGCATCCTGCGCGAAAACGGCGCCCAGGCCGGTTGCCTCGTATCTGCCAACGCGACTGGTGACCAGATCGACGCCGATGCCGCCGTTGCCCAGGCGCGGGCCTTTCCCGGTCTGGCCGGGATGGACCTGGCGCAGGTGGTCAGCGCCAAGGAATCCTATGCGTGGAGCGAAGGAGAGTGGAAGCTCGGCGAGGGGTTCACGCGACCGAAGTTTTCGACTTTCCACGTCGTCGCCTACGACTTCGGGGTCAAGCGCAACATTCTGCGCATGCTGGCGTCGCGCGGTTGCAAAATCACCGTGGTGCCGGCGAGGACCTCCGCTGCGGAGGTGCTGGCGCTCAATCCTGATGGCATTTTCCTGTCCAACGGCCCCGGCGATCCGGAGCCCTGCGACTACGCCGTGGCGGCGATCCGCGAGTTTCTCGAACGGCGCCTGCCGACCTTCGGCATCTGTCTCGGCCACCAGTTGATGGGCCTGGCCGCCGGCGGCAAGACGCTGAAAATGAAATTCGGCCACCATGGCGCCAATCATCCGGTCAAGGATCTCGAAACCGGGCAGGTGTTGATCACCAGCCAGAATCATGGCTTCGCGGTGGATCCGGCCACGCTGCCCGCCAACCTCAAAACGACGCATGTCTCGCTGTTCGACGGCAGCCTGCAAGGGCTGGCCTGGACCGACCGACCGGCGTTTTGCTTCCAGGGCCACCCCGAGGCCAGTCCGGGGCCGCATGACGTGGCCTATCTCTTCGACCGTTTTATCAGGATGATGGAACATGCCAAGAAGAACTGACATCCATTCCATCCTCATTATCGGCGCCGGCCCGATCATCATCGGTCAGGCCTGCGAGTTCGACTATTCCGGAGCCCAGGCCTGCAAAGCCCTGCGCGAAGAGGGCTACCGCGTGATCCTGGTCAACTCCAATCCGGCGACGATCATGACCGATCCGGAGATGGCCGACGTGACCTACATCGAGCCGATCACCTGGCGGGTGCTGGAAAACATCATCGCCAAGGAGCGACCGGATGCCGTGCTGCCGACCATGGGCGGGCAGACCGCGCTGAACTGCGCGCTCGACCTGGCCAAGCATGGCGTGCTGGAAAAGTACGGCGTCGAGATGATCGGCGCCTCGCGCGAAGCCATCGACATGGCCGAGGACCGCGAGAAGTTCAAGCTGGCGATGACGCGTATCGGCCTTGGTTCGGCGCGTTCCGGCATCGCCCACAGCATGGAAGAGGCGCAGCAGGTGCAGGGCGCCATCGGTTTTCCGGCCATCATCCGACCGTCCTTCACCATGGGCGGCTCCGGCGGCGGCATTGCCTACAATCAGGAAGAATTCGTCGAGATCTGCAAGCGCGGCCTGGAGGCCTCGCCGACCAAGGAACTGCTGATCGAGGAGTCGCTGCTCGGCTGGAAAGAATTCGAGATGGAAGTGGTGCGCGACCACAAGGACAATTGCATCATCATCTGTTCCATCGAAAACCTCGATCCGATGGGCGTGCATACCGGCGATTCGATCACCGTCGCCCCGGCGCAGACGCTGACCGACCGCGAATACCAGATCATGCGCAACGCCAGCATCGCCGTGCTGCGCGAGATCGGCGTCGATACCGGCGGCTCCAACGTGCAGTTCGCCATCGACCCGAAGAACGGCGCCATGGTGGTGATCGAGATGAACCCGCGCGTGTCGCGTTCCTCGGCGCTGGCGTCGAAGGCCACCGGTTTCCCGATTGCCAAGATCGCCGCCAAGCTGGCGGTGGGCTTCACCCTTGACGAACTGAAGAACGACATCACTGGCGGCGCCACGCCGGCGTCGTTCGAACCGTCCATCGACTACGTGGTGACCAAGGTGCCGCGCTTCGCCTTCGAGAAGTTTCCGCAGGCCAACGACCGCCTGACGACGCAGATGAAGTCCGTCGGCGAAGTCATGGCAATCGGTCGCAGCTTCCAGGAATCGATGCAGAAGGCGCTGCGCGGGCTGGAGGTCAGCGTCTATGGCTTCGACGAGATCGATGCCGACCGCGAGGAAATCAATCGCGAACTGGCCAGTCCCGGTCCGCAGCGCATCTGGTACGTGGCCCAGGCTTTTCGTGAGGGCTACAGCCTGCAGCAGGTGTTCGATCTGACCAGCATCGATCCATGGTTCCTGGTGCAGATCGAAGACATCATCGCCACCGAAGGCTGGATGCGTTCGCAGAATCTGGAAGACCTCGATGCGCTGACGCTGCGCAAGCTCAAGCGCAAGGGCTTTTCGGATCGTCGCATCGGCTCGATAGTCGGCGCTGGCGAGACGGCGGTGCGCGAACTGCGCCATCGTTTGAACATCCGCCCGGTATACAAGCGCGTCGACACTTGCGCCGGCGAGTTCTCGACGGCGACGGCCTACATGTATTCGACCTACGAGGAAGAATGCGAAGCGCGACCGAGCGCGAAGAAGAAGATCATGGTGCTCGGCGGCGGCCCCAACCGCATCGGCCAGGGCATCGAGTTCGACTACTGCTGCGTCCATGCGGCGTTGGCGATGCGCGAGGACGGCTATGAGACCATCATGGTCAATTGCAATCCGGAGACCGTATCCACCGACTACGACACGTCGGATCGCCTGTATTTCGAGCCGGTGACGCTGGAGGACATTCTCGAAATCGTCCATGTCGAGCAGCCGACCGGCGTCATCGTGCAGTTCGGCGGCCAGACGCCGCTGAAGCGGGCGCGCGAACTCGAAGCCAACGGCGTGCCCATCATCGGCACCAGTCCCGACATGATCGACGCCGCCGAGGATCGTGAGCGCTTCCAGAAGCTGCTGCACGATCTTGGCCTGAAGCAGCCGCCGAATCGCACGGCGCGCACCGAACCGGACGCGATCCGGCTCGCCGCCGAGATCGGCTACCCGCTGGTGGTGCGGCCTTCCTATGTGCTGGGCGGTCGCGCCATGGAAATCGTCCATGAGCAGAAGGATCTCGAACGCTACATGCGCGATGCGATCAAGGTCTCCTTCGATTCGCCGGTGTTGCTCGACCGCTTCCTCAACGACGCCACCGAGGTCGATGTCGATGCCCTGTGCGACGGCACGCAGGTGCTGATCGGCGGCATCATGGAACACATCGAGCAGGCGGGAGTGCACTCGGGCGATTCGGCCTGTTCGCTGCCGCCGTTCTCACTGTGCCCGGAAATCCAGGATGAACTGCGCCGCCAGACTGGGATGATGGCCAGGGGACTCAACGTCGTCGGCCTGATGAACGTGCAGTTCGCGATTCAGGGGCGGGGCGACGATGCAGTGGTTTACGTATTGGAAGTCAATCCGCGCGCGTCGCGCACTGTCCCCTTCGTCTCCAAGGCCACCAGCCTGCCACTGGCCAAGATTGCGGCGCGCTGCATGGCGGGGCGCAGCCTGGCGGATCAGGGCGTGACTCATGAAATCATTCCACCCTATTTTTCGGTGAAGGAAGCGGTTTTCCCCTTCATCAAGTTCCCCGGCGTCGATACCATCCTTGGTCCCGAGATGAAATCCACCGGCGAGGTGATGGGCGTCGGTCGCAGCTTCGGCGAAGCCTTCGTCAAGTCGCAGCTTGCCGCCGGGACGCGATTGCCGGCATCGGGCAAGGTCTTCGTCAGCGTCAAACCGGCGGACAGGCCGAAGGCCGTCGATGTCGCGCGCGAGTTGCACGAACTCGGCTTTGCGCTGGTTGCTACCCGTGGCACGGGCGGCGCCATTGAAGCCGCCGGCATACCGGTCGGCATGGTCAACAAAGTGGCCGAAGGGCGACCGCACATTGTTGATATGATTAAAAACGGCGAGATTGCGTTGATCGTGAACACTGTCGAAGAGAAACGCACCGCGATTGCCGATTCGCGCTCGATTCGCACTTCCGCGCTGACCGCCAAGGTGACGCTGTTCACCACCATCGAAGGCGCTCGCGCCGCCTGCGCCGGCATGCGCCACGCCGGTCTCGAAACCTATTCCTTGCAGGCCTTGCACGCCGAATTAAAAGCATGAGCGGAAAATACCCCATCACCCTGCGCGGCGCCGAGCTGCTGCGAAAAGAACTGCAACGGATGAAAACGGTCGATCGCCCGGCGGTGATAGCCGCCATCGCCGAGGCGCGCTCGCATGGCGACCTGTCGGAGAACGCCGAATACGATGCCGCCAAGGAACGTCAGGGTTTTCTCGAAGGCCGCATCAAGGAGGTCGAGGGCAAACTCGGCAACGCGCAGATCATCGATCCGGCGTCGCTGGATGCCGATGGCCGCGTCGTCTTCGGCTCCACGGTCGAACTCGAAGACCTGGACAGCGGCGCCATCGTGACCTACCAGATCGTCGGCGACGATGAAGCCGACATCAAGGCCGCGATGATTTCGCTGAATTCTCCGGTGGCGCGCGCGCTGATCGGCAAGTTCGCCGGCGATGTCGCCGAGGTGCAGACTCCTGGCGGGCGGCGCGAGTACGAGATACTCGACGTCAAGTACGTTTGAGTCTTTTCCCGGTCTAGCGCTTGCGGTTGCGGATTTCGGTGCGCGCGGCGGCCTGCTTCTTGGTTGCCGGCGGAGCGGACTTTCGCCGTGTCGCCGGCGCCGACTCTTGTGCAGCCTCATCCTTGGGGTTTGCGCGCCAAAGCACGAGCAAATTGCCGATATGCTGGACAGTGGAGCATTTGAGTGCGGTACAGATTTCGGCGAACAGGGCATCGCGCACGTCGCGCTCAATGCCGTAAAGTCGCACTTTGATCAGTTCGTGGGCCTTGAGGCAACGGTCGATCTCCGTCAGCACGGAAGGCGTCAGGCCTTTCTGGCTGATGGAAACGACAGGATTCAGGTGATGCGCGGCGGCTCTCAAGGCGCGGCGCTGAACGGGGCTCGGTTGGGGTGTGTTTTCAGTCATGGCGGGATTGTAGCGTGAGCGGGAAGATCGAAGCCAACAAGAAGGTCAAGAAGAACAAGACCACCAAGGCGTGGATCACCGAGCACGTCAATGATGCCTACGTGCAGCGCGCCAGGGTGGAGGGCTGGCGTTCCCGCGCCGCCTTCAAGCTGATCGAAATCGACGACAAGGACAAACTGCTGAAACCGGGCATGACCGTGGTCGACCTCGGTTCCGCGCCCGGCAGTTGGTCGCAGGTGGCGGCGAAGCGCGTGGCGCCCGGCGGGCGGCTGATTGCGCTCGATCTGTTGCCGATGGAGCCCGTGCATGGCGTCCTGTTCATTCAGGGGGATTTCCGCGACGACGCGGTTTTGCAAACACTGGCCGATGCTCTCGATGGTCGTCAGGTCGACCTTGTATTGTCGGACATGGCCCCCAATATGTCGGGTATTGGCATGGTCGATCAGGCGCGCGTGATGCTTCTGGCGGAACTGACCCTGGAGTTTTGCGCACAGCATCTGAAGCCCGGTGGCGACATGTTGACCAAGGTTTTTCAGGGGGATGGCTTCATGGAGTTGCGCCGCGCCCTGCAGCAGCAGTTTCAGACCTTGCAAATGAGAAAGCCGGTCGCTTCGCGCAATCGCAGCGCCGAGATTTACCTGCTGGCGCGGGGCAAGCGGGTGTAGTGGTGGGTTGTTGCGGTTTGCAGCCTGTTGCAATCGGCACTAAAATGAATTGATGCAAATTCCCGGCAGAGGGAAAGAGAGGCTTCACCTTGAATAACATGTTTAAAAATATGGCGATCTGGATGGTGATCGGCATTGTTCTGATGACGGTGTTCAATCAGTTCAACACACGCCAGACCGGCGCCGTCGGCTCACTGGAATACTCCCAGTTCCTCGAAGAGGTGAAGCAGGGGCGCGTCACCAAGGTGGTGATTCAGGGCCGCACCCTGGAAGCCACCACGACCGACGGCAAGAAGATCACCACTTACGCGCCGCCGGACTTGTGGATGGTGTCCGACTTGCTGAAGAACAACGTCAAGGTCGTCGCCAAGCCTGAGGAGGAACAGTCCTTCCTGACCAGTATTTTTGTCTCGTGGTTCCCCATGCTGCTGCTGATCGGCGTCTGGGTGTTCTTCATGCGCCAGATGCAGGGCGGCGGCAAGGGCGGGGCGTTTTCCTTCGGCAAGAGCCGCGCCAGGATGATGGATGAATCCTCCAATGTCATCACCTTTGCCGATGTGGCCGGTTGCGACGAGGCCAAGGAAGAAGTCTACGAAATGGTCGACTTCCTGAAGGACCCGACCAAGTTCCAGAAACTCGGCGGGCGCATTCCGCGCGGCGTGCTGCTGGTCGGCTCGCCCGGTACCGGCAAGACGCTGCTGGCCAAGGCCATCGCCGGCGAGGCGAAGGTGCCGTTCTTCTCGATTTCCGGCTCCGATTTCGTCGAGATGTTCGTCGGTGTCGGCGCCGCGCGCGTGCGCGACATGTTCGACCAGGCCAAGAAGGCGGCGCCCTGCATCATTTTCATCGACGAACTTGACGCCGTCGGTCGCCAGCGTGGCGCCGGCCTCGGCGGCGGCAATGACGAGCGCGAACAGACCCTGAACCAGATGCTGGTCGAGATGGACGGCTTCGAGCCCTCGGTCGGCGTGATCGTGGTGGCCGCCACCAACCGCCCCGACGTGCTCGATCCGGCGCTGCTGCGCCCCGGTCGCTTCGACCGTCAGGTGGTGGTGCCGCTGCCGGATATTCGCGGTCGCGAACAGATTCTCAAGGTGCATATGCGCAAGGTGCCGGTGGCGCCGGACATCGATGCCTCGATCCTGGCCCGTGGCTGTCCGGGGTTTTCCGGCGCCGATCTGGCCAACCTGGTCAATGAGGCCGCGCTGTTTGCCGCGCGCGGCAACAAACGCCTGGTGGACATGGAAGACTTCGAGCGCGCCAAGGACAAGATCATGATGGGCGCCGAGCGCCGCTCCATGGTGATGCCCGAAGAGGAACGCAGGAACACCGCGTATCACGAATCCGGCCACGCCGTGGTGGCCAAGCTGCTGCCCAAGACCGATCCGGTGCACAAGGTGACGGTCATTCCGCGCGGTCGCGCGCTGGGCCTGACCATGCAGTTGCCCGATCAGGAACGCTACAGTCAGGATCGTGACCGCTTGCTCTGCACCATTGCCGTCTTGTTCGGTGGCCGTATTGCCGAAGAGCTGTTCATGGGGCAGATGACCACTGGCGCGTCGAATGATTTTCAGCGCGCCACCGATCTCGCCCGGCGCATGGTGACGCAATGGGGCATGTCGGAGAGCATGGGGCAGATGGTGTACGGCGAAGAGGAAGGCGAGATTTTCCTCGGGCGTTCCGTCACCACTCACAAGAACGTGTCGGAGTCCACCATGCAGAGGGTGGATGCCGAGATTCGCCGCATTCTCGACGAGCAGTACGCCCGCGCGCGCCGTCTGCTGGAAGACAACCGCGACAAGGTCGAGGCCATGGCGGCGGCCCTGCTGGAGCTGGAAACCATCGACGCCGACCAGATCAACGACATCATGGCCGGCCTGCCACCGCGTCCGCCCAAGCCTTCCAGTGCGCCGCCGGCGCCCCGCGGCGACAGCACGCCGGGTCCCGAGCCGACCGCGCCGGCGCCGGCCTGATTTCCGATACAGCTCAGACGGGCCGCCGAAGACTTGCCGATTCGGCGGCCCGCGTCTTTTATGACACAGAATTTCCTCTGCGGTCGCTTTGTCCTCGATGCCGGGCGTCCGCTCATCATGGGCATCGTTAACCTGTCCGACGATTCCTTTTCCGGCGATGGCCAGCACGGCAATATCGACGCCGCCATTGCCCTGGGCCGGCGGCTGATCGAAGAGGGCGCGCACATTCTCGATCTTGGCGCAGAATCCTCGCGACCGGGGGCGACACCCGTGCCGGCGCAACAGGAGATTGACCGCCTGCTGCCGGTGATCGAGGCCTTGCGCGATTGCGGTGCGCCGCTGTCGATCGATACCGTCAAGCCGGAAGTGATGCGCGTTGTGCTGGCGGCCGGCGCCGACATGATCAACGACATCAATGCACTGCGCGCTCCGGGCGCCATGGAACTGGTTGCTGAAAGCCGTGCCGGGGTTTGCCTGATGCACATGCAGGGCGATCCGGGCACCATGCAGGACGACCCGCACTACAGCAATGTCGTCGTCGAGGTCGCCGAGTTTCTCGCCGAGCGCGTCGCGGCCGCCGAGGCGGCGGGTATCGCCTTGAACCGCATCGCGGTCGATCCGGGTTTCGGCTTCGGCAAGACGCTGGAACACAACATCGAACTGTTGCGCCGACTCGGCGAACTGGTGGTGCCGGGGTTGCCGCTGCTGGTGGGGCTGTCGCGCAAGTCGATGCTGGGCCTGCTTACCGGACGAAACGCGTCCGAGCGGATTTATGGGGGAGTCGCGGCGCATGTGCTGGCGGTCCTGCGCGGGGCGCGTATCGTGCGCGTGCATGATGTCGCTGCGACGCGCGACGCCCTTGCCGTATTGCAAGCTGTGGAGGATTACTGAATGGGACGCAAGTATTTCGGCACCGACGGTATTCGCGGTCGCGTCGGGCAGGCGCCGATCACCCCGGATTTCGTCATGCGCCTGGGTTTTGCGGCGGGCTCCGCCTTGGTGGCGAAGGACGGGCTGCCGGCCAACGAGCGGCCGGCGGTACTCATCGGCAAGGACACCCGCATTTCCGGCTACATGCTGGAAGCTTCGCTGGAGGCCGGATTCTCGGCCGCCGGTGTCGATGTGATGCTGTGCGGGCCGATGCCGACGCCGGCGGTGGCCTACCTGACGCGCGCGCTGCGCCTGCAGGCGGGGGTGGTGATTTCCGCCTCGCACAATCCCTACGACGACAACGGCATCAAGTTCTTTTCGGCGCAGGGCACCAAGCTGGCCGATGCGGTGGAACGGGACATCGAAGCGCTGCTGGATCAGCCGATGACCTGTATGGACTCGGCCAGGCTTGGCCGTGCGCGCCGCGTCGATGACGCCGCCGGTCGCTACATCGAATTCTGCAAGAGTACCTTTCCCAATGACCTTGATTTGCGCGGCCTCAAGATCGTGGTGGACAGCGCTCATGGCGCGGCCTATCACGTCGCGCCCAGTGTCTTCCATGAACTCGGCGCCGAGATAGTCGGCGTTGGCGACACGCCGAATGGACTCAACATCAACCACGAGGTCGGCGCCACCGCGCCCGCAGCGCTGCGTTGCGCCGTGCTGGAGGCTCGCGCCGACTGCGGCATCGCGCTCGACGGCGACGGCGACCGGCTGGTCATGGTCGATGCGGCGGGCGCTCTCTACGACGGCGATCAACTGCTCTACGTCATCGCCCGCCATCGCGCGCTCATGCGGCCCTTGGCGGGCGTGGCCGGCACGCTGATGAGCAATCTCGGCTTCGAGCACGCGCTGGCGCGGCTTGGCATCGCTTGCGGTCGCGCCAGGGTGGGCGATCGTTATGTGCTGGAAATGATGCAGGAGAAGGGCTGGTTGCTGGGCGGCGAAAACTCCGGGCACATCATTTGTCTCGACCGCCACACCACGGGAGACGGCATCATCGCCGCGTTGCAGGTGCTGGCAGCGCTGCGCGCGACCAAGGAAACCCTGAGCGAGGCCTGCGCCGACCTGACGTTGTATCCGCAGAAGCTGATCAATGTGCGCATGCCCGCCGGATTCGACTGGGCCGCCGACGCCGGCATCCGCTCGGCGGTGAAAGCCGCCGAGGCGACGCTAGACGGCGGCGGGCGCGTGCTATTGCGTCCCTCCGGCACCGAGCCGCTGCTGCGGGTGATGGTGGAGGGGCGCGAAGCCACTCTTGTAACAGGGCAGGCCGAGGCCATCGCCGCAGCCGTGCGGCAGGCCTTCGGCGAGTAGCGACGGCGCGGTTGAAAAGCGAATAATTGGTTTTATTGCGCTAACGATAAATATTTGTTATCTGGAAGACATCCGACTTGAATTTCTTGATGCGCATCAAGAAATTTATTCTCGCCGCTAAATACAATGCCCTACTGTAGGTATGGTGGTTTCTGCTTCTAAATATATCCAAGGCAACCCGGGAGGAAATATGTCAGTCGGAAAATTTATGCGCGGAATTCTTGGCGTCGCGGCCTTCAGTGCCGCAGTTCTTTGCGGATCGTCTTCAACTCTGGCTAAAGCGCCCGATGCTGCGGTAGTCAAGCAGCAGCAGCAGGCCACCAAAACGACGGTTGATCAGGTAAAGGGTTCATTGCTTCCGTCGGCTGAAGCCAAGATCAAGGCTGTCGATGTCGCGAATTGCTATAGCTGTCACAAGGACATCAAGGAATTCCATGTGGCCAGCAAGCATTCCACCGTGAACTGCGCACACTGCCATACCGACTCCGCCGAGCACCTCGCCATGGATGGCAAGGCGCCGATCGGTACCCGCACCGATCATGCCGCTTGTGGCGTTTGTCACTCCGAGCAGTTCAACTCCTTCGCGACGTTGAATTACGACTCTCCGGCCAAAATCGAGAAGGGAACGTACAAGGGACGTTCTCCGATGTTCGACAAGTTGATGGCTCCCCACGGCTTTACCAAGGAGCATGCCGAGCCGCGTAGCCATGTCTTCATGTTGGTGGATCATCTGATTGTGGATCGCGCCTACGGCGGTCGCTTCCAGCTCAAGGACTGGACCTTTATCACTGATGCCAAGAGCGCCGTCGCCAATCTTTGGGACGTGGTTCTGAAGGATCGCGAGCCGGGCAGCAACGAGCAGAAGGCATTCATGCCGCAAACGGCGACGGCCGCCAACCCGGTGTGCATGAACTGCAAGTCCTTCGACAACATTCTGAAGTGGAAGTACATGGGCGATCCGGATCCGAGGGCGAAGTGGAGCCGGGTTTCCAAGCCGGTCGAGTTTGCCCGCGACCTCAAGCACGCGCTCAATTGCTACATGTGTCACGATCCGCATTCCTCTGCACCGCGTGTCGTCCGTGATGCGCTGATTCAGGCGGTTGTCGATCGCGGCGAAGGTACCTATCCGTACGACAAGGCCAAGAGCGAAAAGCACCCGATGAAGAAGGTGACTTTCCGCGACGGTTTCCGTGCCATCGGTCTGCTGAGCAAGCCGGATTCGAACGTGATGTGTGCCCAGTGCCACGTCGAGTACAACTGCAACCCGGGTTTCGATGTCGGCACCGGCAAGCCGGTAACCATGACTGACCAGCGCACCAACCTGTTCCAATGGACCAACGTCTTCGACTACAACAAGAAGATGGTCGAGAAGTTCGGCAACTTCAAGGACTTCAAGCATGGCGCGACCGGTGCGTATCTGTCCAAGTTGCAGCATCCGGAGTCGGAAACGTACTGGATGTCGCCCCATGAACGGCAGGGCGTCGAGTGCAAAGATTGCCATATGGGCAAGATCGAGAAGAACGGCAAGACCTTCACCAACCACCAGCAGCGCTCGCCGCGTTTCATGCTCAATGAAACCTGCGTCAAGTGCCACGGTGAAATGACCGCCGAGCAGGCCAAGTACCAGATCGACTCGATCCAGAACTACACCCGTGGCAAACTCGCCAAGGCCGAGTACTGGCTGGCCCAGTTGATCGATACCTTTGGCAAGGCCAAGGCCGCAGGGGTGCCGGAGGAGGCAATCAAGAAGGCGCAGTCGCACCACGACCAGGCGCATACCTACTGGGAATGGTGGACGGCGGAGAATTCGGACGGCTTCCACAATCCTGGCGCTGCGCGCGAGTCGCTGACACGCTCGGTCAATGAGTCCCAGGCCGGTATCAAGGTACTCACTGAAGCGATAGCCGCCAAGAAGTAATCTGCCGCTATCAGACCTGCGGGGCGCGGGAATCCGCGCCCCCTTTTTTTGCCCGGTGTATTGACATCATGATTCCCGAACTAGGTCACGTTGCGCTGATCCTCGCCATGCAATTGGCTCTGATTCAGGGGGTGCTCGGACTCGTCGGCGCGGCGCGCGGCAATGCGCGCTGGATGGCGATGGCCCGTGGCGCGGTTGCCGGCCAGTCGTTGTTTGTTCTGCTCGGCTTCGCGGCCCTGGTCTGGGCTTTTTCCGTTAATGATTTCTCCGTGATGAATGTCGCGGACCATTCCTCCCGGCGTTTGCCGGTCGCCTTCAGGCTGACGGCCGCGTGGGGTTCGCATGAAGGATCGTTCCTGCTATGGACGACGATCATGGCGGGCTGGACGCTTGCGGTGGTGTTTTTCAGCCGCCGCCTGCCCGCCGACATGGTTGCCCGCGTGGTCGGCATCATGGGGCTGCTCAGTTTTTGTTTCCTCGCTTTCATTCTCTTTACATCGAACCCGTTTATGCGCCTTCATCCGCCGCCAGCGGATGGCGGGGACCTGAACCCCCTGTTGCAGGACCCCGGCATGATCCTCCACCCGCCGCTGCTCTACATGGGCTATGTCGGTTTTTCGGTGGCTTTCGCATTCGCCAACGCGGCCTTGCTCTCCGGGCGTCTGGACGAAGTCTGGGCGCGATGGGTGCGTCCCTGGACCCTGGTGGCCTGGATTTTTCTTACCCTGGGCATCATGGTGGGTTCCTGGTGGGCCTATTACGAGCTGGGATGGGGTGGCTGGTGGTTCTGGGATCCCACCGAGAATGCTTCCCTGATGCCCTGGCTTGCGGGGACGGCGCTGCTGCACTCGTTGATGGTGACGGACAAGCAAGGCAACTTCAGGGTGTGGGCGGTGTTCCTTGCCATTGGCGCATTTTCGCTTTCGCTGCTGGGCACCTTTCTGGTTCGCTCGGGAGTGCTGTCGTCGGTGCATGCCTTTGCGCAGGATCCGGCACGCGGAACATTCATCCTCGTTATCCTGGCGCTCGTCATCGGCGGCTCGCTGCTGCTGTTTGCCTGGCGAGCCAGGGCGGTCAAGGGAGGCGGCGACTTCGACCTGGTTTCGCGCGAGACCGCGATCCTGACCGGCAACGTGCTGTTGCTTGCGGCATTGGGCGCGGTCATGCTGGGTACGCTCTATCCGTTGATTCTCGACGCACTCGGTCTGGGCAAGATATCTGTTGGCGCACCTTACTTCAATCTGGTGTTCGTGCCGATGATGGTGCCTGTCCTGTTGCTGCTCGGCATTGCGCCACACATGGGCTGGAAGCGCGCGAAACTCGCTGAACTTGTCGTCGCATTACGCTGGCATGCCCTCTTTGCGCTGCTGCTGGCCATGGTCATTCCGTTCGCATTGGGCCAGTTCAAATGGCAGGCCGCGTTGGGCGCCGGGCTTGCCGGCTGGATCGTTGCGACCACCATCGGCAGTCTCGTTTCGCGCGGACGACGGGGGGAGGCGCTGCCCCTCGGTGCTCTCGGCATGGGCCTGGCCCATGTCGGCGTGGCGATCAGCATCATCGGCATGAGTTTTGTGTCCGCCTACGAAAGCGAGCGTGGCGTCGTCATGGCGCGGGGAGACAAAACGACGCTCGGCGGCTACGAGTTCATTTTCCACGGAGCCTCGGAGGTTCCGGCATCAAATTATTCCGCCATGCGGGGAGCGCTCTCGGTGAGTCTGGACGGTCGCGAAATTGCGACGCTTGCGCCGGAAAAGCGCATCTACGTTTCCTCGCGGATGACCATGACCGAAGCCGCCATCCGCTACGGATTCACGGGCGACGTGTATGTGGCGCTGGGCGAGCCCATGGCCGACGGCGCCTGGAGCGTTCAACTCCATATCAAACCCTATGTCGGATGGATTTGGGCGGGCGCCCTTTTCATGGCGCTGGGGGGTGGGCTGGCGGCCATTGGGTTGCGTACCCGGAGGATGCAAGCATGAGTATTTGGCTCGGCGTTGCGGCGCTTGTTCTCGTGGCCCTGGTATTCCTGTGGATACCCCTGCGGCGAACAGCCGGCGGTAAGCGCTGGCCCGTTTTCGGCCTGCTTGGCGGATTGCCGGCCTTGACCGTGGGTCTGTATCTGTATCTGGGTGCGCCGGAGATCATCGAGGCCCAGGCACTTATCAAGGCACAGAGCCAGTACGATGCGGACGCCATGCTGACGGCTCTTGAAAACAAGCTGAAGAAGGAGCCGGAGGACGCCGAGGGCTGGTATGCGCTGGGCCGCGCCTACATCGCCATGCAACGCATCCCGGACGCCGAGGCGGCACTGTCCAAGGCATTCCAACTGGCGCCCAGGGAAGCGCGGATGCTGTCCCAATATGCCGAAGCGCTCGCGCTCACGTCCGGCAGTCTGGAGGGACGTCCGCTGGAACTGGTGTTACAGGCGCTGGAACTCGACTACGGGGAAGAGAAAGCGCTGGAGCTTGCCGGCCTTGCCGCCTATCAGCGTGGGGACTGGGCGCAGTCGCTGCATTTCTGGCGTCGGCTCATGAAGCGGCTGCCCAAGGAAAGCGAGTTATACGAGGACATCGGACAAGCCGTGAAAATCGCCGAGGGCAAGGCGGCAGAAGCTTCGGGGCTTGGCGACCGCGCCAGGCTGGAGGCGCCGGAAAAGGTCAAGAAGCCTCACTGACGCTCATGGCAGCAAGCTCCACCCGCAGAAGATGCAACACGCGAAAGGCGAATTGAAGGCCCGCCCCCCCATCCCCCCTCACGGGGGGCTACTGATGATGCCCCTGCGGAGTGGGCTAAGCCCGCAAACGACGCGGGCAAAGCCACTCCGGATGATCGGCTCGCTTCGCTCGACTATCATCCGTTGCTCCGAACGAGTTATTTCACGCTAAAAAGTCGGCGCTGGCGGGACGGCGAAAGATGGCGTCGCGGCTGGCGCAGCTACCGCCATGACGACGGTACGCCAGCATTTTCATGTTCGCTGTGGCAGAATTGCCGTGGGAGATGGCATTCCTCCCGATGAGCCTCGGGCTTGTCGAACCGCCCGACGCTCGGGCTGATGATGCCTACGCCAGGCCCGGACGGGTCGCGTAGGCATT
>Ga0209211_10005747_pt1 | contig 18340 bp, 13 predicted proteins | sample RifGroA2_FD_183992 | JGI IMG/M metagenome (GOLD analysis project Ga0209211, IMG submission 183992) | Groundwater microbial communities from Rifle, Colorado, USA - Groundwater A2 (SPAdes) (version 2) | ecosystem: Environmental > Aquatic > Deep subsurface > Groundwater | place: Rifle, Colorado... | reverse complement strand
CTTGGGCGCCATCCTTGCAACTAACCAAAATAAATCCGTCCGGCGCCCTTTCTGCAGAGTCGAACAATCCGCCTCCGTTTGTTGCCGCGGGCGCCTTCGATTGAACCGCAGTTTTCTTGCTCTCGACCGGCTTCTTCTCGGTCGTTTTTTTCTCGACCGGCTTCTGCGGTGTATCTTTTTTCTTGACCGGAGCAAGCTCTGCACGTGCCGGTTCCATTTTCTTTTCCATCGCAGCTTCCGCAGAAACCACAGCCGCGACCGACGACACCGGTTGAAATGCTGCCTGCGGCGAGCCATTCTGCGCATCGCCTGTCTCGTCCGAGCCAGTCAGCGTCACCGCCAGTCCGGCGATCAACAACAGTGCGACACCAGCGCCGACATAGATAAAGCGCTGCCTGGGCTCTAGTTTCCCGATGTGGACAATTTGTGCGGCCACGACCTCATCCAGCCGCGACGCTGCGGCATTCCACACCTGCCTGACGCGCTCCACCGGAGAAATTGATCCGGCAGCCTTTCCGCCATCACCTGCAACCACTGGTGCAACCTTGGATGCCAGTTCGCCCGGATAACCGATCGCATATACCTCGTGCTCGCGCACATGTTTGTCGGTGCGCGAGCCCTGATAGTGAAACATCTCGGCATACTGGTGGGAAAGGCGAGAGACAGCGTCGTAATAGGAACGGGATACCAGCACTTGTCCGGCATCCGCAAATCCCATCACTCGCTGCGCGACATTAATACCATCCCCGACAATATTCGGTTGACCGTTGATATCCCGAACCAGACGAACCGGTCCGAGATTAATTCCCATGCGCACCAGCAAGGGATTGTCGGAATCCGTATCCTCATGCAGCAGACTCTCACGCAGACTCAATGCCGCCTTGAGCGCGTCTTCCACGTCGCCGAGAAAGTTGATAGCCGCACCATCCCCGGTATCGAGGATGATGCGGTCAGCGACCGGCACGTTGCGTATGGCCTCGGAAAGATAACTATTGAACCGTTCCTTCAACGAAATCTGCCCAGCCACCGACTTCTTGGAATATGCCACGATATCCAGGAAGAAAACACTACACATGATGGTCTTGTTGCCTCGGTCTTCCATTCAGGCTTCCATTGCGATGCAATTAGTTATGTTCGGGCATGAGTCAACGGCGCAGATTTTAGTGATTGTCAGCGTTTTCCACCAGCTTTAGTTTGCCCTGGCCTGCCCCGCGACGGCGTCCGTGGGCGCCCCGTTGCAGCACGCGGGCGACGTACATTATTCGCGGGCGGCTTGTGGACGGACTGAGGCGCTTCCGTATCGGCATCATCGGTGTTCAGCCCAACCCAGTCGAGCACCTGAGCCACTTCGCCCTCACCCAACTCGGCGGTCATGCCCCGCTTCAGGCGCGGCGGCAGATTGACCAAGCCGAAGCGCACCCGGATCAGACGACTGACCGGCAAGCCCAGCGCATCGAAGCTGCGCCTGACCACGCGATTGCGCCCTTCCTTGAGCATCACTCGATACCAGTGATTGAAGCCCTCGCCGCCTTCATCCTCGACCTTTTCGAACTTGACCGCACCATCATCGAGCTCGACCCCCGTATTGAGCAATTGGGCCATTTGCTCTTCGGTCATGGTTCCCTGCACGCGCACCGCATACTCGCGTTCCACTTCGAAGCGCGGGTGCATCAGTCGGTTGGCCAGATCGCCGGAAGTGGTGAAGATCAGCAGGCCGCTGGTATTGAAATCCAGCCGCCCGATGGCGATCCATTTCTGGCCGCGCAGCTTCGGCAGCTTGTCGAACACGCTGGCGCGCCCTTCCGGGTCGTCGCGACTGACGATCTCGCCTTCCGGCTTGTGATACAGCAATATGCGCACGGCATGTTCTCGCTCGCCAACGCGAATGGTGCGGCGTTCCGTCTTCACCAGGTCGCCCGCCACCACGCGCATGCCCAGCGTGGCTGGCTCGCCGTTCACGCTGACGCGCCCGGCGGCGATCCATTCTTCCATTTCGCGGCGCGAACCGAAACCGGCCTGGGCGAGCACCTTCTGCAGCCGCTCGCCGACATCCTTTTCTTCCACCACATCGTCATTAACGGGGCGTTCGTCCGGATTGCGTCTATTTTTCTTGATCATGCCATCACCTCGCGTCGTTCCAACACGGCCTGCGCCAGTGTGCCACTATCTACCTGCTCCAATTCACCACCCACCGGCAACCCTCGCGCAATGCGCGACACCGTCAGTCCCTGCGCACGCAACAAGTTGGTCAGGTAATGCGCGGTCGCATCCCCCTCGACGGTGAAGTTGGTCGCCAGAATCACCTCGCGCACCTGTTCGCGCGCGCGCTTGAGCAAACGGTCGAAATGCAGTTCTTTTGCGCCGATTCCGTCCAGCGGCGACAAGCGCCCCATCAGCACGAAATACATGCCGCGATAGCACTGCGTCTGCTCCATCATCAACAGGTCGGCCGGCATCTCGACCACACACAACACCTCAGTGTCCCGCTTGGACGAGGCGCACAGTTCGCACACTTCGAGCTCGGAGAAGTTATTGCACTTGCTGCAATGATGAATGTTGCTCGCGGCTCGCTCCAGCGACTGCGCCAGACGCAATGCACCGGCACGATCACGCTGCAGCAAATGATAAGCCATGCGCTGCGCGGACTTCGGCCCGACTCCGGGCAGGCAGCGCAATGCAGCGATCAACTCTTCGAGATGAGAGGGCATCATCAAAACGGCAGTTTCACTCCGGGAGGCAAACCCATACCGGCGGTGAATGCACCCATGCGCTGTTGCGTAGTCGCCTCGGCCTTTTTCATCGCATCGTTCAGTGCCAGCACGATCAGATCTTCCAGCATTTCCTTGTCGTCGCCCAGCAGGCTGTCGTCCAGCGACACGCGGCGGACATCATGCCCGCAGGTCATCACCACCTTGACCATACCGGAACCGGCCTGCCCCTCGACTTCGACGGTCGCCAATTCGGCCTGCGCCTTCTGCATGTTTTGTTGCATCTGCTGGGCCTGCTTCATCAGGCCGCCCAAACCACCCTTCATCATTTGCTGTTTCCTTTCTTACTGTATCGGTTTAATCGTATCGTTAATCACGACGGCATCGAGCTCGGCCTGCGCCTCGCGCACGAAAGGATCGAGCCCGATCGAATCATCCGCCTGTTGCTGCCTGAATTGTTTGTTCTGCTGCTCGACCACGGCAGGCGTCGCTGCCTCGATCTTGCCCAGAACGATGTTCAACTTGACCGGCTTGGCAAAATACTCGCCCAGCACCGCCTGCAAGCGGTCGACCGCCATCTTGGTCTGCAAATGTTTCTGATCCGGCGACAGGCACAACGTCACCTGTCCGTCGTCCAGCGATTCCAGCACGGAATGCTTGGCCAATTGCTGCGCCATGCCCTGCACGTTCAACTGCGCCAGCAACACGCCCCAGTCAGGACGACTGCCCGTCGAAAGGGAGGCCATAGCAACGGGCTCGCGACGCACGGGAGCTGCGGCGTCGGCAGCCGGAGGCTCAGCTACCGACATTGCCTGAGAGACCGACGGTTGCTCCGCAGCCGGCTGCGGAGCGGCAGCACGTGGCGCTTGCGGCTGCGCGCTTGGCCGCGGGGCGACCGGCGGCTGCGCAATAGGCGACTGGGGGGCGGCGGCAATAACCGCAGCCCCTTTCGCCGGCGCAAACGACAGCATGCGCAACAGCGTCATCGAGAAGCCGGCATATTCGTCGGGCGCGAGATCGATCTCGTCGCGACCGTGAATCGCAATCTGGTAATACAGCTGCACCTGCTCCGGCGTCAGCGTCTGCGCCAGTTCCAGCAAACGCGCACGCTCCGGCTCGTCGTCGGCAATCGCCTGCGGCACGGTCTGGGCCAGCGCGATGCGATGCAGCAATGTCGCCAACTCCTGCAACGCCGCGTCGAACGCCACGCTGCGCGACGCCATGCTGTCGGCGATCTCGACCAGCGCCAGACCGTTACGGTCGCGCAACGCCGCCAGCACATCGAACAGGTAACCGTGATCGATAGACCCCAGCATCGTGCGCACCACAGCCTCTTCGACCTTGCCGGACGAAAAGGCAATCGCCTGGTCCATCAGGCTCAGTGCATCGCGCATACTGCCGGCGGCAGCGCGCGCAACGAGGGCCAGCGCACCGGTCTCGAAAGCAATCTGCTCCTGCTCCAGCACGTACTGAAGATGACTGGCGATCAGCGCCGGCGGCAACTGTTTCAGATTGAACTGCAAACAGCGCGACAGCACGGTGACCGGAATCTTCTGCGGGTCGGTGGTGGCGAGAATGAACTTCACATGGCCCGGCGGTTCTTCCAGCGTCTTCAGCATCGCGTTAAACGCCGACTTGGACAGCATGTGCACTTCGTCGATGATGTAGACCTTGAAGCGTCCGGAGGTAGGCGCATACAGCGCGCTCTCCAGCAGTTCGCGCATACTGTCGACCTGGGTGTTCGACGCCGCGTCCAGCTCGATCAGATCGACGAAACGTCCGCTATCGATCTCGCGGCAGGCGCTGCATACGCCGCAGGGTGTCGCGGTGATGCCAGCCTCGCAATTCAGCGACTTGGCGAAGATGCGTGCGATCGTGGTCTTGCCGACCCCGCGTGTGCCGGTGAACAGATAGGCGTGATGCAGACGATTCTGCGAGAGCGCATTGCTGAGCGCCTTGACGACGTGCTCCTGCCCCGCCAGTTGCGCGAAGCTCTTGGGACGCCATTTGCGCGCGAGAACAGTGGTAGCCGACAAATTACACCGCGTCAGAAATGGTAGGCAAAACGAATCTGGCTGAAATTAATGCCTTGATTGGGCTGTTTGATGCCGCCGTTGGACAGGTGCTGATAACGATAGGCCAGATCGAACTGCTGGCGCTCGCCGAACCGCATGCCGACGCCCAGATGGTCGCCGAACTGAAACGAACTGCCGAACTGGCGATTGGCATAGATAAACGTGGGCGAGATCAGGTGGAAGCCGATTGCCCCTTCGAGGTAAGGCGCAATACCGGAAGGATGTTTCTGCTGCAGGCGGAATACCGGCGTGACACCGATGTCGGTAATGGTCTGATTGCCGACGACGCTATTGCCGCGCCAGGTACCGACAGACGCCTCCCAGGAACCGGTCACCAGCCAATTACCGTCGGCAAACCACTGCTTATTCCAGTCCCAGCCGGCGCCAACACGCGCCATGTCGGCCGCATCCCCATTGCCATACTCAACGAATACGGTATCCAAAGCGTACAGATTGCCGCTGAACAGCAACGCACCCATCAGCAAAGCGAGCTTCTTCATCACACTCCCCTGTATCCGTACAAAAAAGGAGGCGAGCCTTACCCCCGGCACTTGCGGTAATCAGCTATGGCTGCTTCCTTCCGGACCTGACCAGGTTTGCTGCACCACAATGCGGGGAGACCCGCCAATTCGTTACGACAATTCACAAGCCAACCAGCTTTGCGAACTGCCTATTCATGTCGCATGTACCGGGATCATGCCGATACGCTTGCGCCATTCCGCCGGGCCGGTGTCGTGTACGGAGCATCCCCGCACATCGACCGCCACCGTCACCGGCATGTTCTCAAGTTCAAATTCGTAAATCGATTCCATTCCCAACTCGGGGAACGCAACGACTCTTGCACTGCGTATTGCCTTCGAAACCAGATAGGCCGCACCGCCCACAGCCATCAGATAGACCGCTCCGTGCTTCCTGATCGATTCGATCGCATCCTTGCCGCGCTCGGCCTTGCCCACCATACCGATCAGACCGGTCTGCGCCAGCATCATCTCGGTGTAACCGTCCATGCGCGTTGCGGTGGTCGGCCCGGCGGGCCCGACGACTTCGTCGCGCACCGGATCAACCGGGCCGACATAATAAATGAAGCGGTCGGTAAAATCCACGCCGACAGGCAGTTTTTCGCCGCGCGCCAGCATTTCCGCGATGCGCTTGTGCGCAGCGTCGCGCCCGGTGAGCAGCTTGCCGGACAATAACACGGTCTCGCCCGGTTGCCACTGCGATATTTCCTCGCGCGTGACCGTATCCAGATTCACCCGTCGCGCATTTTCGGTCGGATGCCACTCGATATCCGGATAGTCCCCTATCTTCGGCGGCTCGAACGACGCAACGCCGGAGCCATCCAGTTCGAAATGCACATGCCGCGTCGCGGCACAGTTGGGGATGATCGCCACCGGCTTGGACGCCGCATGCGTCGGATAGTCGAGTATCTTCACGTCCAGCACCGTAGTCAGCCCGCCCAGCCCCTGCGCGCCAATGCCCAGCGCATTCACCTTGTCGCACAGCTCGATGCGCAATTCTTCCAGACGGCTCTGCGGCCCGCGCGCCTTCAGTTCCGTCATGTCGATCGGCTGCATCAACGCCTGCTTGGCCAGCAGCACCGCCTTCTCCGCGGTGCCGCCTATGCCTATGCCCAGCATCCCCGGCGGACACCAGCCTGCGCCCATTTCCGGCACTTGCTGCAGCACCCATTCGACGATGTCGTCGCCGGGATTGAGCATCCCCAGCACCGCCTTGTTCTCCGATCCGCCCCCCTTGGCCGCGATCTCCACCTCGACCTTGTCGCCCTGCACCAGCTCGACATGCACCACCGCAGGCGTGTTGTCGCCGGTATTCTTGCGCTTCCCCGCCGGATCCGCGACCACGGAGGCGCGCAGCGTGTTGTCCGGATCGAGGTAAGCCTTGTGCACGCCGGCGTTGACCATACCGACGATGTCCATGTCCGCCTCCCAGCGCACCGACATGCCGACCCGGACGAACGCCACAACGATGCCGGTGTCCTGACAGATCGGTCTATGCCCCTGCGCACACATGCGCGAATTCGCCAGTATCTGCGCCATCGCATCCTTCGCCGCCGGCGATTGCTCGGTGCGCCAGGCATCGGCCAGCGCGCGAACAAAGTCCGCCGGATGGTAATAAGAAATGAACTGCAGAGCGTCCGCGATGCTGTCGATGAAATCTTGCTGCCGAATGATCGTCATGGAATTGCCGAATGAAATATGCGCAGAGATTATCTGCAGCAACGACGATAGCGTCAATTCGAATTGAATACCGCGAACTATTGACCGACCGCCCGCGAGTGCGTAGGGTACGGATTGTTTTTAACCGCAGGAAGATTACCTTGTCCAACATCAGCAAATTTGCCGACAAGTGGGTGCTAGTCATCGACGACATGGAAGGGATGCGCTCGCAACTGCGCATGTCGCTGACCAATTCGGGATTTGCCAAACTCCATATCGTGGCGAACATCAGGGAGGCGCTCGAACGCATGGCGAGCAATCGCTACGACGTGGTCCTGTGCGACTACTCGCTCGGGGACAGCACCGACGGGCAGCAGTTTCTGGAGCACCTGCGCACCAACGACCTGATCAGCCGCAACACCATTTTCGTGATGATCACCGCCGAACAGGCCTACGAAAAAGTGGTGGCTGCCTCCGAGTGCGCGCCCGACGACTACTTGCTGAAACCCTTCACTGCAGGGCAATTCAACGCGCGTCTGGAAAAACTGCTGGAACGCCAGGAGTATTTCGCCGGCATAGACAAGGCCGCCGATGCGAAGGACTGGGCTCGCGTCATCGCCGAATGCGACAAGGCGCTGCCGGCCAGAAACAAATATTTCGTCGAGCTTTGCAAGACCAAGGCCGCGGCGCTGATGCACAGCAATCGGCTACAGGAAGCCGCCAACCTGTATCGCGAAGTGCTGGCGCTACGTCCGATCGGCTGGGCCAGACTGGGCCTGGCACGCGCACTAGCGATGCAGGGGAAAAAGGACGAAGCGCAGCAGATCGCTCGGGAAATTCTGGCGGACTCCCCCCAATTCATGGCCGCCTACGATTTTCTCGGCGGACAGCTAGCCTCGTCCGGCGAGAAAAAGGCGGCGCTAGAGGTGCTGCAGAAGGCGCGCGCAGTCTCGCCGGGAACAATGAACCGCATACGCGAACTGAGCACACTGGCCGTCAGCGCGGGCCAGCCCGAACTGGCCGAATCGGTGATGCGCCAAGCGTTGCAGAAACACAAGTATTCGCCAGTGCGGCAGGTGAACGATTACGCAATACTCTCCAAGGCGCTGACGAATCAGGGCAAAGCTGACGAGGCGTTGAGCGTCGTCGCAGATGCCCGCAAGGATTTCCGCGACGAACACAGCCAGATCATCCTGGCGGCAACCGAAAGCGTTGCCCATCGCGCCGCCGGAAACGACGAACTGGCCGAGGCCGCGCTGGCCAAAGCCATGGCCGGAGACATCAATGCGCTCCCCGCGGAGACGGTCACCGCGATCGCCGATGCCTGTTTCGCGCTGGGCAAGGAAGACGAGGCCAACAAACTCCTGCGCCACGCCATCCAGAACAATCCCGAAGACGAGACAATCAGAAGCAAGGTTCACGACGTGCTGATCGCAGCCGGCAAGGAAATCACCGAAGCCAATGCAATGATCGAAGACAGCACTCAGGAAGTTATCCGTACAAACAATGACGGCGTGCGCAAGGCGGAGTCCGGGCAATTCGACGAAGCGGTCGAATTGCTGTGCGAGGCCGCCAACCGCCTGCCTAACAACCTGCAAATCGTCAGCAATGCCGCATTGGTGATCGCGTTGGCTCTGGTGAAGAACGGCAACAACCCGCAGATGCTGGCCCAGTGTCTGCGCTACCGCGACTTGCTCGTCAAGAAATCGCCGGACTATCCCAAAATAGCCCAGATCGACAGCCAGCTCAGGCTGCTGCAACCGGCAAGAAGCAGCCAATGAACGACCTGTACGCCGCCGTCATCCACGACGTAAAGAACCAACTGGCCGAGCTGGCATTGCGCCTCGGCGAACGTGCCGATGCTCAACAGGAAATGAACATCGCGATGAATGCGGCGCGACGCCTGTCCGAGATGCTGTTGGTGATCCGGCAAGAAGCAGAACTGCTGAGCGTCAATCCGGACTCGGTGGATACCGGAGACTTTCTGGCGATCCTCGCGGCAGAATACCGCGAACTATTCCCGACGCTGGAGCTCGACATCGACACCGGACACGCTCCCGCCTTCGCTTTCTTCGACGATGCACTGGTGCGTCTGGCGCTGTCCAACGCGGTGCACAACGCCTGCCGCAGCGCCCGGAGCCGCGTCAGGCTAGCAGCCCGCGAACAGGACAAGATGCTGGTGCTGGAAGTCGCAGACGACGGCCCGGGCTTCCCTGATGCCACACTGGAGAATGAGGGAGACGCACCGGCATCCGCCAGTAGCCGCGGAACCGGATTGGGGCTGTATCTTGCGCGCAAGATCGCTGAACTGCACAAGCTGGAAGGACGCAACGGACGTATCGAACTGAGCAACGACGGCGGCGCGGTGTTCCGGATGTTCCTGCCCTGACTATCGGATTTCAACTGCAAGATTTCAACTGTAGGTCGGGCTCTGCGTGTGTTGTTGGGGCTTTAGCCCCTTACAACCACGGCGTACTCCTTGCGGGTGCTGCCCGACCACTTCGACAGGCTCGGGACAGGCATGGTGGGCAGAGCCCACCCTACGCCGCTCCCACAAAAGCTATTCTCCAGAGTTCCCCGCCAGTTCGACCTCGATAGCGGCCTCGCCCACTCCGGCCTGATACCCCGCCGCAACAGCAACACCCACCACGCACACCAGCTCGTCGCCGCAATAGACCAGCGGCAGACGTTCGCGCCGCCACGGCGGCACGCCGTGCTCCTGCATCAGATTCTTCAGGCTGCGCTTTGCGGCGTTCGGATGTGGCCGCAAGGTCTCGCCGCCGTTGCGCAAGCGTAGCGTAACCGGCGCACGGCGCAGTTTTTCGGCGCCGATCCCCGCTCCTCGCGCATCGGCGAAATGCAGTCGGGTTCCCAGCGCCGGCCAGTCCAGCTCGGCTTCGCCGTTCCACGGCAGCACCAGTTCGCGGTCGAACCCGCCCAAGGCCGGCGACACATAGACACGCTCGCGGTAGCGGTGCGCCTGCCAGATTCCGTACTCGACGCACACCGCCGCATCCTGCCTTGCCTCACACAATTGATGCAGCATATCTTCGAGTTGCGCAGTCTGCGGCATGGTCGCGCCCCGCAGATGCAGAAAATGGCGCAACAGGTTGCGGGCCCGTGGCGGCGTCAGTGCGCGCAACGCGGCGACACTCAGCGCATCGTCGAGTATCGCCCCCTCGGCATCGATACGCGCCAGATCCTCGAGCAATTCGCTGGCCTCGGCAAAATGCCGCGCACTGCGCGCCAAGGTATTGCGATAGGAGGGGAAGCGCCCTTCCAGCAAGGGCAGTGCGCGGTGGCGGAGAAAATTGCGCGGATAGCTGTCGTCGGCGTTGCTCTCGTCCTCTATCCATTGCAATCCGTGCTCATGCGCGTATTCGAGCAACGCCGAGCGCGGCAGGTCGAGCAACGGGCGTACCGCCATGGGATGCACACCGCCGGACAACGGCCCTTCGGCCTTGCTCAGGACAGGCATCGAGGCAGCGCCGCGCACGCCCGAGCCGCGCAGCAACTGCAGCAGCAGCGTCTCGGCCTGATCGTCGGCGTGATGCGCCAGCGCGACGAAATCGCAGGACTGGCGCGCGAACGCGACATGGCGCAGCTTGCGCGCGGCCGCCTCAATGCCGTGTTCACGCAGCGGCGCGATATCGACATGTTCGATATGCAACGGAATATCCAGCCCGGCGCAGAGCCCGGCGCAAAACTCCGCCCAGGCATCGGCGTTCTGGCTGATACCGTGATGGACATGCAATGCGGAAAGCTGCCACGAGAATCGCGGTGCGAGACGATGCAGCAGATGGAGCAGTACGACCGAATCCATTCCGCCGCTGAGTCCGATCAGAATGGAGCTGCGCGGCGGGATCAGCGGCTCAAGCTGTGTGGCAATCCGGTCGATGAGCGCAGGGCACGGCACGCCGTGCCCCTACACGGCGACTTCCTTGAATTTGCCATAGCTCATCAGCCTGCTGAAGCGATCCTGCATCAGGTTGGCAACCGGCTTGTTTTGCGCCTGTTTGAGCGCGTCCTGCAAGGCCTTCTTCACACCCTGCATGGTGACGGCATAGTCGCGATGCGCGCCGCCCAGCGGCTCGCTGACGATCTTGTCCACCAGCCCCAGCGTCTTCAGGCGCGTTGCGGTAATGCCCAGCGTCTCGGCGGCGTCCGATGCCTTGTCCGCGCTCTTCCACAGGATGGAGGCACAGCCTTCCGGCGAGATCACCGAATAGGTCGCGTATTGCAGCATCAGCATCGCGTCGCCCACCGCGATCGCCAGCGCGCCGCCGGAACCGCCCTCGCCTATCACCGTGCAGATGATGGGCACGCGCAGCTCGGCCATTTCATACAGGTTGCGGCCGATCGCCTCGGACTGGCCGCGCTCTTCCGCGCCGACGCCGGGATAGGCGCCGGGCGTGTCGATAAAGGTCATGATCGGAATGCCGAATTTCTCGGCGAGCTTCATCAGGCGCAGCGCCTTGCGGTAGCCCTCGGGACGAGGCATGCCGAAGTTGCGCAGGATCTTTTCCTTGGTGTCGCGCCCCTTCTGGTGGCCGATCACCATTACGCTCTGGCCGTTGAAACGGGCCAGACCTCCGACGATGGCCTTGTCGTCCGCATAGGCGCGATCGCCGTGCAGTTCTTCGAAATCGGTGAACAGGTGCTCGACATAGTCCAGCGTATAGGGTCGCTGCGGATGGCGCGACACCTGCGAAATCTGCCAGGGCGTGAGCTTGGCATAGACATCCTTGGTCAACGCATCGCTCTTCTTCGACAACCGGCTGATCTCGTCGGCGATGTCCAGCGCAGAGTCGTCCTGCACGTAACGCAACTGCTCGATCTTGTCTTCCAGCTCGGCGATGGAGCTTTCAAAATCCAGAAATGACACTTTCATATTTGCTCCCTACTTAAAACGCGGCGCGATGATACTACAGGCCACCTCTAAAAACCTACTGCGCGGCTGGCTTTCGCCCCCTTACAAACCGAAGAAACGCCTGACGGTCGCCAGCACTTCGTTATGGCGATGGTCGATTTCCCTGTGCAGGGTTTCCTCGTCCAGGTTCTGCAAGGCGCTGTCCAGCTGGGCTCGACGCGTCACCAGCACATGCGCGACTTCTTCGGCAATGGACGGGCGAGCCAGCAGGATTCCTTCGAAAGCATCCTTGTCGAGGCGGTAGCATTCCACATCTGTTTTGGCCACGACCGTGGCGGCGCGCGGCGAACCGGTCATCAGGCTCATCTCGCCGAAGAAGTCGCCTTTGCTCAGCACATTCAGGCTGCGCCTCTCGCCGTTTGGCGCCTCCAGTAACACTTCCGCCTCGCCGCTGATGATGATGAACAGCCAGTGCTGCGCGGGCGTCCCCTGTCTCGCGATGGTATTGCCCTTGGCGAACGGCGCATACCTGAGGCGTTCGGCCAGTTTCTGCAGCTCGTCATCGGTCAGTTGCGCGAACAGCTCGACGCGCCTGAGCGTCCTGACGCGCAACGCCAATTCGCGTTGATGGAGTATCTCTTCGTGCTTTTCGCTGTCCTTGATGTAATGGACGTTCTGCTCCTCGACCGCCAATTTGATCCCCGCGCGCTCCAGCGCGGTATAGATGTGCCAGCGCACCGCGCCATCAGTCGGATCGTCCACAACCAGATCGGTCAGCCAGTAGCGCAATGCATAACGCGCGCAGCCCTTGTCCATCTCCATCAGCACGCAGCTCGGTGCGGGATTCTTCGCGACGTTATTGATCTCCGCCTGCTGCACCGCGTTCTCCACCGCATTGATCACACGCGTCGGTGTGGTCTTCAGGTCGACGTTGAACCACACCCAGCGCCGCCATTGCACCGGCTGGTCGGTGCGCCGCCCCAGCACCAGGAACTTGTTCTTCATCAGCTGGCTGTTCGGGAACACCACGGTCTCCCAGTTGCGCGTCTCCACCAGCGTCGAGCGCCAGCGGATGTCCACCACCCGCCCGGAGATGTCGTCCACCTTGATCCAGTCGCCGATCTCGATGGAGTTGTCCAGCTGCAGCGCCAGTCCGCCGAGAATGTTTCCCAGCGTGTCCTGCATCGCGAATGCGACGACCGCGGTGATCATCGCCGAGGTCGCGACGATGCTGCCCAGATCCAGCCCGGCATAGCGCAAACGCACCAGCCCCCAGGCGATGTAACCGATGATGACGAAGATGTCCTCCGCGATGCGCGGCGGCGTGATCCGCACCAGCGGCAGCACGATGCGGAACACCAGCAAGCCCCACAACCGTATCACCGCGATGCCGGCCCCGATCAGCCCGGCCTCGTGCAACGCCGCGGCGGCGGCGACGAATTGCAACGCATGGATCAGGCTGCTGACGAATTGCACGAACAGGCAGGCCATGAAGAACGCCAGTGTATTCAGCACGCTCTTGCGCTCTTCCCGATGGAAATGCAGCAACAGAAACGCCAGCGCGATAGTCATCACCAGCACCGGCAGCGACTCCTCGCGCCAGAAAAACTGCATCGCCGTGTTCCAGAAAGACATGTTCACCCCTTGTGTTACGCGACCGTCATTCTACCGCATCGAATATTCGGCGAGCCGTTGCGGCCTGCGCCAGATCGCCCAGGCATCGGCCCGAGTCAACCGGAAATGGCGCATGCCGCGCTCGCCCAACACATCGAGTTGCAGATGTTCAATGTCGCCGGCGCGCAGCGCACGCCATACCGGTTGTACATAGCCCGTTTCAAACTCCTGCAAGGCAGCGCGCCAGCCGTCCAGATCGCCGCGCTGCAACGCACTGCGCAACCCGGTCCACACCAGCAGCTGCTCGCCGTCTTGATCATCTGCGCGCCACGAATCCGGCCAGCCCGCAAAACCCACCCCAGCCGCCGCCGCAAACATCCCAACCAGCGCCTCATCCGAACTGACGCCGACATAACGGCAGGAAGATTGAATATCCGCCGCACCGTTGCCCCACAGCCACAGGCAATTCACCGGTAGTTCGCCGCGCGCCTCGCGCACCTCGTTCAGCGGATGGGCATGCAACAGCATCTGCACCTCGTTGAACAACTGCTGCCAGCGCGCGCCCTCGGCCCCCTCCGGCAGCAAACCACGGACATCGCTTCCGCCTGCCTGCGAAATCGGCGCGGTGCGGATGTCCGGCTGCGCGTCCAACCGCAAATACCAGCGCAGCGGATGGGGCGCTGCGAACGTCATCCCCTGCCCGGCGAAATGCGCGTTCAGTGCCGCACACAACTGCACCGCATCATCCGCCGCCACATCGGCCAGCGGCAGCAACACCAAGTGCGTGCGACGCAACTGCATATGCGCCGGATCGGCACGCAGCCAGCATCCCTCGCCCAGCCCATCGAACGCCGCCGAAATCGCCGCGACCGGCGTATTGCAACGATCCGGGGATAGAAACAAACCACACAGCAACGTCTCCAGCGCCCCGCCCTCCAGCATCTCATGCGCACCACGCGCCAGCACCCGCTCCAGCGCAGGCAAGACAAGCCCCGCCGAGACCTCGGCGGCGATATTTTCGGGAAGGAATAAATCGGGAACGATCAGATGGACGCTACGCATGGCGGCGATTCTAACATCCACATGCGCATGCTCCGCGGACGACAGCTTCGCAATTGACAGCGGCGATGCAGCCCCATACAGTGCGCCCTCTTGCGCAACCGCCGCATACAACCGCACCGCAAAGCACGGAGCGAGCACGGCGGGCAATCAGACCAGGAGGCTGGCGCAAAATCCCTCGTCCCATCCCCTCGCCCGCTTGCGGGAGAGGGTTAGGGAGAGGGCGCTTTTCCGCACATGCGGATGTTATTTACAGGGGATAACAATTGCCGGCCTCCAGCCACCATACTCATCACGCTCGTGCGTTTAGCCGCACTCATGTATGCGCGATATTCTGGCTAGAGCAGTTTAATTCTCAAGATTACCGCTACAAAAAGAAACGGACACCGAAGTGTCCGTTTCGTATCGGTGGGCTTTTAAGCCCTTGTTGCCGACAGTCCCCACCATCGGAATACCTGATACGGTTCGCATCGTATCGAACAAAGTAGAAAGGAGCAAGCAGCTATGACAGTGAAATACAGACTTGGGCTAGATGTAGGTACAGCATCGGTTGGCGCGGCAGCGGTCTCGCTAGATAAAGAAGGACAACCGGATTCGCTAATCTGGCATCACGTGCGAATTTTCAGCGAGCCGCTGGAAAATGGACAGGCTGGCTTGGTTTCAAAGAAGGCTGGACGACGCAAAGCACGGATGCAGCGCCGCCAGATTGACCGTCGCGCTTCCCGCTTGCGCCACATTGCCCACCTCTCCAGCATGCTCGGCTTGAAGCGTGAAGAAGTCGCTCCCGATGACGGCAGTTCCCTGCCCTACCTGCGCGCGCAAGCCGCAACAGAACGTGTCGAACTGGATGACCTGCTTCGTATCCTCCTGCGCCTCTCCAAACGACGGGGCTACAAAGGTGAATTCAAGGCCAAGAAAAAAGGCGAAGTTGCGGAAGGCTCCAATGAACTCAGCCTTGCCATGCGCACACTAGCCGAGGAACGCGGCATTGCCCTCAAAGATGAAAACAACACAGGTATTACGCTTGGGCAGTATCTACTGCATCGCATGGAAAATGGCTTGCCCACCAAGCTCAAGATCAAAGAAGTCGGCGACGAGCCCAAGAACAAAAAAGCTGAAGACGCGAATGCGCCTAAAAACCTCTATGCACTTCGCAGGATGGTTGAGCATGAATTTAATGCCATCTGGGATACACAGGCCAAGCATCACGAAATACTTAACGGTGTACATGACCACAAATCCATTCGGGAACACTTTTATGAAGCGCTGTTTTTTCAGCGCCCGTTAAAGTCTGCCGCAGACCTTGTGGCGCAATGCGGACTTGAGCCGACGCTGCCACGCGCTCCTCGCGCACAAATGGCCTTTCAACGTTTTCGTATCGAAAAAATATTGGCTGATTTGCGCTGGGGAGCGGGGAAACGTGCTGAACCGCTGATGCCCGCCCAGAAAAAAACCATCCGCGACTTGCTTGACCGCAACGACAAGGTGAAATTCGAGGACATCTACGAAGCACTGGAAGGCGCAGGATGTGAGAAGCCACAAGGCAAGGGATTAAATCTAGACCGCGCCAGCCGTGAAGAATTACCCGGCAACGGCACACTGGCAGCCCTCCGCAAATTGGACAAGCACAGTAAAAAACATCACCCGGAACGCGCCGCCAATCTTGAGCCAGCTTTCCGCGCTTTAGAGGAAAAAACACAAATAGCCGTCATCAACTTTCTTGCTGAACTCGGTTCACCGGAACAACTGGATGATCCTGCATGGCACACCAGCTTCGTCAAGCGCGATGGCAAGCCGCGCCAGTTCAGCGACGCACTGATCGGTTTCATCAATCTCATCAAGGAACACGACCATTTTGACCGTCTCGGCAAAATGGACTTCGACGGTGGGCGCGCCTCCTACTCTGTCAAGGCGCTAAACACTCTCGCTGACTGGTTGGAAGAACCAAACTGGCCGGGTGATTGGCAAGATGACATGAGGCGCATGGATGAAGAAGCGGCCATTCGCATGTGTTATCCAAAGTCGCTCAACCGCAAGATCAAGCGCAGGAGCGATTTACCTGCTCCTGATTCCACTGGCAATGCTGTGGTAGATGGTTCGCTACGCCAGATTCGCTGGACAGTGAACAGAATGATCGCCGAGATAGGAAAACCGCCCGAGGAAATCGTAGTTGAAATGGCGCGTGAGATGAGTTTGGGCATCAGCCGCCGAAACGAGCGCGAAAGTGATAACAATAAACAACAAAAGTCACGGCGCGATGCCGAAAAGGAAATTCGTGCGCATGGACAAACACCCACACCATCCAAGATTCGCCGCTATTTGCTTTGGGCCGAACAAGACAAGAGCTTCTGCCCGTACTGCAACAAAACAATCAGCCTCGCAGAGGCACTATCTGGGAGCGCAACAGAATACGAACACATCATCCCGAAATCGCTCACACAGGTCGGCATGAAGAGTTCTGAAATCGTGCTGGCACACCACGCTTGTAACCAAGAGAAAGGCGACCTTACACCTTGGGAAAGATGGGGCAACACTGAGCGTTGGCAACCCGTCGAATCTGCTGCCGCAAAATTTTATGCAAAGAAACGTTACCGCAAAGCCAAGCTACTACGTCTCAAAGATTTTGAGCGTGAAGTATTAACTGATGCATCCGTGAATGGCTTTGCCGATCACCAGTTTCATCAAACCTCATGGATCGCCAAAGAAGCAACACAATGGCTGGAATGCCTGTGTCCAAACAAGGTCTCCGTTTCGCGGGGCGAATTGACCGCAATGCAGCGCCGGAATTGGAAGTTGGAAACGGTAATTCCAGAAGTGCGCATTGAAAATAACTTGCCCGTACTCGATAGTGAAGGAAAGCAAATAGAGCCGGAGGACTTTGCCAAGCTCAAGAAATATCTCGAAGGACACCCAGTCAGGCGCGAAGACCGCAAAGCCAATCCCGGTTTTGAATTTAATCGCCGCCCTGATAAGCGGCTCGACCATCGCCACCACTTGATTGATGCCATCACTCTGGCACTTACCTCGCGCGGGTTATTCCAACAAATGGCGAAAAGCTACAAGATCGCTGCCGAAAAGATGCAGCCCCGCGAAGGTGAGACTGCGGAAGACCGCGAACGCCGCCTCAAGAACGAAACACGGTTGCGCATCGAAGTACCCGAACCACCTTTGCGCAACGTACGATCTGCCGCACTCGATGCCGTGCGCGAATGCAACATCACCATCAAACCAGATCGCCAACCAGATGGGGCGTTATTCAAGGACACGGCTTATGGCGTAGCACAACGCGATGGGGAGGATAGATTGCGACTTGCTTTGCGCCAGCCTGTTGCCGGATTGGGTAAGACGCAAGGTAAGACTAGCCTAGATTCAGCACGCAAAGCGATTGCCAATATCATCAGCAATGATGTGCGGCGTATCATTGCTGATGAATTCGAAACTCGCATTGCACAGGGTATGGAAGCAGGCGCTGCGCTTGCACAACCGATTCCGCACCCACTCTATGGCAAGCCTATTAGAAAAGTACGTTGCTTTGAAACTTACGCTGAAGATGCGCAGCCCATCGGCTTCACCAGCCGACAAGGTGAGCATCGCAAATACCTTATCAATGCCGGCTATGCCTATCTGGAGTTTTATACCGATGGCTCAAAAGAACCTCGTCTTGTAAAGATTCGTGATGCGATGCGAGAAAAGGGCAAATTTTCGCCCCCCAATACAATACGAAAATTAAGTTACCCCCGGCAAAGCCGGGGGTTTATCTCTATTAGCCCCTCAAAGGGGCAAAAACGTGATGCGCCTAAAGGCGCTGGCTCACATGCCTAATTTGAGCTGATCATA
>Ga0209211_10005746_pt1 | contig 18343 bp, 15 predicted proteins | sample RifGroA2_FD_183992 | JGI IMG/M metagenome (GOLD analysis project Ga0209211, IMG submission 183992) | Groundwater microbial communities from Rifle, Colorado, USA - Groundwater A2 (SPAdes) (version 2) | ecosystem: Environmental > Aquatic > Deep subsurface > Groundwater | place: Rifle, Colorado... | reverse complement strand
TGAAGAAGAAGGGACAGAGAGCAGTTTCAAAGGGATAAAGGAGGTGATTTCAAAAAAAGGGTTATTCAGTTCCCTCTATACCGATAGAGGAAGCCACTACTGGCATACTCCGGAGGCAGGAGGAAAGCATGTCCCCGAAGGCTTTAATCGGGGAGTGGATAAGAACAATCCTACACATCCCGTTTAAATACATAACGGGACAAGGTTTGGCAGGGCAATGAGGCATCTGGGAATAGATATGATACCTGCCTACTCCCCAGAGGCAAGGGGACGCAGTGAGCGGGCATTTGGGACACATCAGGGGCGTCTTTCCAAAGAACTTGCCTATCATGGGATAACCGACATGGAGGAAGCCAATCGTTATCGGACAGAGGTATATATGCCTGCCTACAATGAGGAGTTTATGCGCCCTGCAAGAGAACAAGGGACAGCGTTTATCCAATGGATGCAATGGATGGGGACAAGCCTGCCCCCGAATGTTTCTATCGGGGGTCTGGACGACATCCTGTGCGAGCAGCATGAAAGGACAGTAAGCTCCGACAACTGTGTCAGTTTTGGAGGAAAGACCCTTCAAATTCCTACGGATGAATACCGGTGCAAGGACATAAGGGTAAAGGTAAGGGTGCATCGCTATACCGATGGAACTCTATCCTTATTTCATGGGCCCAGGAAACTTGCTGAATATGATCCGGAAGGTCAATGGAAGAGAAGGGAGAAAGAGAAGACGGAGTTGCAAAGTCCGAACCGTCATATCTCACATAGAGCAGGAAAGGCACTTCGGGCTACGCCCTCCGTGCCTTTCCTGCCAAGTCTAAAAGCGGACAATTCTATTTGTTGACAACAGAAATTAAATAGAAAATGAACTACCCCGCAGCAAGCTGACGGGGTATCAGAAAAACGTTAATTGTTGTTGATGAATTCTTTGATATTCTTTCTCTTTCCCTTGAGCCTGAATATATTTTTGAATTGTATTTTCATTCCCATACTGTCCAACCGTATTGATGAAATATCCGTCTGACCAAAACTCACCTCCCCACAACTTCTGCTTTACTTCTGGACATATTCTAAATATTTCTCGCGCCGTTATACTCTTTATCATTTGTACTATCTTTTTGGGGCTATACATTGGCACTGACTGAATCAGAAAATGCACGTGATCCTTGTCTACTCCTATCTCCAGAAATGTCACCTCGTACCGCTTGCCGATTTCCAGACATACTTCTTTTATCTTTTCATCTACCGTCTTACTAAACACCACTCTTCTATACTTTGCTGGACATACCACATGGTATATCAGCACAGAAACATTATGACTCTTATGTATGTATTCACTCACACATACAATATACCATTTTCTACGCAGCAAGCTGCGGGGAATTTACCCGAAGAGCTATTAAATAGGCCCAAAAATAGACATTGATTTTTGGGGACATTAAAAACCTTGACTTTATTCTAACAGTAGTTTAAGATAAAAAGTCTGCTGCGGGGTGGAGCAGTCCGGTAGCTCGTCGGGCTCATAACCCGAAGGTCACAGGTTCAAATCCTGTCCCCGCTACCAATAAACTTGTCCCTGCAGGTATTAAGCAGGGATTCAAGGGGTTGCAGCAAAAACTGCAACCCCTTTCTTATGTTAAACTTACTGCACACCTGAATCACATTTTCATCCCAAAAATGCTTCCTTCATATTCGCATTACCGTTTACCGTAGCGTTGCCCTTTATGGGCAACGGTTTTTCGTTGGGGTTTATCCCCAAAGATCAATGTCTATTTAGGTATTTTTTATTTTTATCTCGTTGTGATATCTTCTCTTCGCGCAGGCAATTGAAGAATTAATAAGGATTTATGAATAAGATAAACTCTTAAAGCAGCTCTCTTAGAGATTCTCACAGAATTATCTTGATTTATAAGGACTTAGAAGATAAAATATTTAAACATGAACAGCGACAAACCTTATAAAACATATCTCATAAATCTTCTGCGCTCTGCATTCAATAAATCTGGTTTTACCCTCATTGAACTCATTGTAGTAATTATCATCATCGGTTTACTTGCAGCGCTTGTTGCGCCCAGGATGTTTGGCAAGGTGGAAAAGTCAAAACAGAAGGCAGCTCAGGCCCAGATAGAACTCTTTGGCGCAGCGCTGGATTCTTTTCGTCTCGATGTTGGAAGATACCCTACTACGTCAGAGGGGCTTGAGGCCCTCAGAACAAGGCCTGCGGGTTTGGAAAAGTGGGATGGTCCATATCTTAAGAAGGAAATTCCACTCGACCCTTGGGACCACCGGTATCTGTATACAGTTCCAGGCGCTCACGGAGACTATGATTTAATTTCCTATGGAGCGGATGGTATGCCTGGTGGCAAAGGGGAAAATCAGGATATTGTGAGCTGGAAGGGATTGGAACAATAAAAAAATAATCTTAAGTTTAGAGTTGAGATCTCGGAGCGTACAATAAACGATGATGATATTTAAAAAGCAACGGACTAAAATCCAGAACCAAAATTCCGAAAATGGTTTTTCTCTTATTGAACTCCTACTTGTGCTCTTCATTATCGGCCTTTCTGTTGCCCTGTCTGTCCCTGCTATAAATACCGGCTTAAATCACCTTGAGATAAAAGGCGCTGCCAAGTATCTTGCAACAACATTAAGGTATGCCAGGAACCAGGCAATCTCAGAAAAGACCGCATATTATGTGAAGATTGACGCAATCGAGAATAAAGTAATCATACTTCATGATGACAAGCAGTTTGAAAGAGAGTTAAATATTCCCGAGGATATTATAAAGGTTGTTGATGTCAGCAAGGAAAGAATTGACCAGTCTATAAAAAGCAAAACTATTTCCTTTTATCCAAGAGGCAGCTCAAGCGGCGGAACGTTGGAGATATGGGACAAAAAAGGCCAACCTGCCTACCGTTTGATAGTGAAACCTTCTAATGGCAAGATAAAGGTCGAAACCTTATGAATAGAAGTTTTGATATTCGATATCATATATTTCTACGAAAGATGAGTTTACCACGTTACACCAGCGACGCACTACCCCGAATGGCCAGGGCAGGTCCAGCTAACCCTTTACGTGGGGATGTAACAGGGTTTACGCTCTTAGAGGTCATGGTAGCCATTGCTATCCTTGGCATAGGGCTTCTTGTAATTATTCAGCTATTTTCAGAGGGATTGCGTTCAGTCAGCTCATCAGATAATTATACAATGGCAGCCATGTATGCAAAGGAACGGATGACTGAAACTCTCACTTTGCCAGAATTGACAACAGGCATAACGCAAGGCACATCAGATGATAACAAATTCAAGTGGCGAGTCGAGGTTGCACCGCACCCAACAGATGCCTTAGGCAATAATCTGCCTTTTAGCGCATATAAGGTAAAGGTTGACGTTACCTGGCCTGGCAGGCTTACTGAAAAAGGCGTAATTTTAGAAACATTAAAGACAGTGGTGAGCAAACAATAATGTATCACTTTTCAAAAAGACAGGGGTTCACCCCGTTAGAGAATGTCGCGGACTCCTGTCCGCGGTATAAAATATTCCTTGAAGATGGTAGTATAAACCTCCTTAGAAATATGTTTTCTAACGGGGTAAAGCAACCATCTATAATCGTTAGAGAACTCTGTTCTCTAACGGGGTTCACCCTTGTAGAGGTTCTGGTAGCCTTGACCATTCTCAGCATGGTTTTATCCATTATCTTCGCAGCAATGAGTCTCGGGATAAGGTCGTGGGAGAAAGGAAGCAGCATAGAGGAAACAGCGCAGGATTTAAGGGCCCTTTCCATGAGGCTATCCAATGAAATAGGGTCTATGTACCCGTATATTATTTATATAAATGGGGCCAAAACCTATGTATTTCAGGGAGAAAGGGAAAGATTAGGATTTGTAACCACAAATGAAAATTCAATGCCCGACCTTCCCAGGGGCGGCACAAAATGGGTCAATTATTTTCTTGATAGAGATAAAGGCTTGGTGGCAAGGGAGAAAATACTGCCAGATAGCAGTGTTATGGAGGATAAGGACGGAAGGCTGACAGAGGTTGAACCATCAATAGAAGATCTCAGATTTCAATATCTTGAGAGCAGCATCTGGAATGACAGTTGGGATGCGAATGAAAAAAAAGGGTTCCCTGAGGCAATAAAAGTAAACTTAACTTTTGATGAGGGAGAACCTGTCAGTATTGTAGTGCCTATAGCCCATTCCTATAAGGAAAAAGAGGAGCGTTTATAGTGCTTAGAAAGCAGATAGGAGAGAAAGGGATTGCCTTTATAATGGTATTGTGGGTTATGGCACTCTTAACTATTCTCGTAACAGAGTTCGCCTATTCCATGCGGACTGAGGTAAGGGCTGCAAGAAACTTTAAAGAGGAGATTGAGGCATATTATCTTGCGCTATCTGGCGTCAATATGGCTATCGCAGAGATCCTTTTAGAATATGATTTTAATTATCTGGGTGAAAAAAGCGGTGTCCTCTTTGCAAAGAGGGATGGCACAAGGATGCCGCTCAATAGGGAATTCCCAATAGGCGATGGCAGGGTCTCTTATACCATAATAGACGAAGAGTCAAAGATAAATATCAATGTTGCATCCAGAGGAATGATATGGGACCTGCTCAGGGTTACTGGGATAGAAATAGAAAACAGAGATGTAATCACAGATTCTATTTTGGACTGGAGAGACATAAACCAGCTTTCACAATTAAATGGCGCTGAGGATGACTATTATTTAAAGCTCGCTTACCCCTACGAAGCAAAGGATGGTAATTTTGATACACTTGAGGAATTACTTTTAGTTAACGGCGTAACGCCTGAAATTTTCTATGGAATAAATAATGTGCCTCTTGATGTTTTTCGTGAGGAAAAAAAATCCGCCTTTAGCAATGAATATTCTGGCATAGCAGAGTATGTAACAACTACTGGGACCGGCCTGATAAACATAAACACTGCCTCTGAAAAGGTGTTAGAGGCAAGATTCGGTTTTGCAGTGGCTAATCAGATTATAGCTCAAAGGCAGGCAGGTCATTTTCAACAACCTTCATACGGCGGAATTGTGAAATCCACATCCTTTACAGTACTATCAAGGGGATATGCCCAGAATGGGCCAATATATCATGAGATAAAGGCAATCGTTGAAAGAAATACAGCCAAACCTGAGATAAAGATAAAATACTGGAATGAAAGCATATGAGGACAGCCCTTGGTATAGAAATAAGAAAAGATGTCTGGAACTTATCGTATCTGAGAAAGACTGTTTCTGGGGTCAGGATTGAGGGTTGCATCTCAATGCCAGTCAGCTCATTTCCATTTAAGAGCCCTGAAGCTGAAAAGGAGTTTCTGGATGAATTGAAAAAATTTGTCCTGGAAACCGGGCTAAAGACCGAGGAAATCATAGTTGGGTTACCCACGGAAGTAGTCATATACAAGACCTTAAAAATCCCTGCTGCAAGAAAGACAGATATTCGTCAGATATTGTCATTTGAAATAGAAAGACACCTGCCCTTTTACATTGAAGACGCATATTACGACTATCAAATCTTACGAAAAGAAGATGGCGCATTTATCGTCCTGATAGCGATTTCAAAAAAGGCTATTTTGGACAATCTTTATGGACTTTTGGAGAAGGCCATGTTGAGGCCAACCTCTTTTGAAGTTGCCCCTTTTTCTATTGCAAATGCGTTAAGCTCGGCAAACGAAATCAGCCAAAGCAGGAACATTGCTATGCTCACTGTTGGGCCAAAAGAGATAGGGATAGACACACTCCAGACAGGAATACCTATAAGCTCAAGGACCTTTCCATTGGATGGTCATGGTATTAATCAAATAGAAAAAGGGTTAAAGCTTTCTACGCTCAGCCTTGACCTCCCGCCCGCAGAAAAAAGACTGGATAAGGTTATTATCCTTAGTTCTGGAAATCTGAAATCAGAGGATGTGAAGACCGTTACAAAAAAGATGGGCATATCCGCATTTACAGAGCTGCCATTAGGCAAGATGAAGATACTGACTAATGGGATACAGCCAGAATCATTAAATTCTGCATCTATTGCCACATGCATCGCACTGAGCGGAATTGAAAAGCAAGGCATTCATATCAACCTTATTCCGCCTTCTCATAGAATAGCGGCAAGCAGATTAGAAAAGACTATGCCTCTGATATTAACAGCGCTGATTATCTTTTTAGGCATCGTAAGTATTCTGAGTATTGTTATTAAAGAAAGAATAAACCTATCAAAAATAAATAACAAACTGGAAGAAATAAGGCCTGCCCTTGAAGAGGTATACGCCATCAACCAGAAATTAACTGACATAGAGGGCAAGCTCAACAGTATTATAGGGATAAAATTGCAACACCCGAGTAAATTAGATATGATGGTCGAGCTTGCAACGATTCTCCCCCCTGATACATGGCTTACAAATTTAGAGTATAGTAAAGGCGTTGTCCATATAGGAGGATTTTCAAGTTCAGCGTCCAGTCTCCTTCCTATACTTGAAGCATCCCGGCATTTGGAGAATGTTGAATTTGTCGGCCCGATTACAACAGGCATCGAGGGTAAGGAAAAGTTCAGGATAAAGGCAAAGATTAAGGGAGCAAAACGTGGATAGTATCGCTAAGTTAAAAGACATATATCCACAGATGACAAAAAGCAAGCCCGTTCTTATAGGCGGGCTGCTTTTCGCCATCATATTATTCTATCTGCTTATTGTTAACCCTATTTATAAAGGTTATACAAATGCAAAAGAAGGCATAAAGACAAAAACGGAGTCGTATAAAAGCTCTCTTGGAATTATAAGCGAGAAAAATAGCCTTATGGAAAAATTAAATGCCGCTGAAAACAAATTTAAAGAAACAGAAAACAGACTCCTCCAGGGCGCCCGCCCGCCAATTGCAGCCGCAGAACTTCAGCAGATTATTAAAGGGATGTCGTCTATAAGAAACATAGACATCAGAGCCGAAAAGGTGCTGCAGCCGGAGATATTTGAGGGTTATATCGGGATCCCTGTTGAGATAGAATTTCAATCTTCAATGAATAGCCTAAAAGAATTCCTTTTTGATTTAGAACATTCATCTGTAATTATGTTTGTGCCTGAGATGAAGGTAAGGGTAACTAACACAATGGATCCTACTGATGTCCAGGTAAATATGGTTATTGAAGGCATTATAAAGAAAGGTGCGTCTGTTGAGGGCTAAATGAAGAGAAGATATCTGTTCATAAGCATAGTCCTTGCAGCAATAGCTATCGTGCTGGGCGTAAAGCTCTTTGAGATATGGCTTTCTGCGCCAACAGAGACTATCTATGAAGATGCGGCGACAAAACCAACTGAAAGAACTATACCGATTGGGCAGATTCCATCAACATCAGATTATCAGGCCATTATCGAAAAAGACATATTTAGACCGTCAAGGACAAAACCTGCGCCTGTTTTGGTCGAGGTCAAGCCAACACCAAGGTTCAATCTTTACGGTGTTATAATGGTTGGTGAAAAAAAGAGGGCCATTCTTGGCTCTGATGAGCCTCAGAAAAAGCCCCAGTCGTTTAAGATAGGAGATGCGGTAATAGAAGGTTATATGGTAGCTGATATTCTTAGAGATAGGGTGGTTTTGAAAAGAGGGGCAGAACAGTTGGAAATAGCGCTTAAGAGCGCATTTATTAATCTGCCATCGCCTTGGAAAAAAATAACAGGTTCGTATGGCGTGATAGGGACGGCTGCTGCTTCAAAGCAGCAGCCGTCGTCCTTTTTCCAGATTGGAGATAAAGCACCCATTCCAGGCCTGCCCCCTGCTAAGCCATCTGTGATAGTAGTGCCGGCGCCTACAAATACGAAACCACCCCAAAAATAGGCATTGATTTTTGGGGAAACTGCCCCCGATTGATTCTATCGGGGGTTAGCCAGACGAGGCGGAGGCCATCCCTGATAAAAGCACTCAGGGACATGTTTTTGCGATAAGCCCTCCCCCTTTATCCCCCTCATAGAGGGAGGCTGTGTCATAATCCTCTTTTTGTCATTGCGAGCGACCGAAGGGAGCGTGGCAATCCGACCCGAAAGGTCGTTGCGAGGGCAAAGCCCGTGGCAATCTCGAGAGTTCCCTCTCCGCTTCAGGCGGATCGGGACAAGGCTTCGGTCGCTGCGCTCCCTCGCAATGACATTATGACACAGCCTCAGGGGGAGGATACGGTGAAGAGCAAAAATGCGCCGACAACGAAGTATGCCTGTCCCCGAGTGTCTCTATCGGGGAGCAGGCAAATCGCCAGTTTGTAAAATAGCGAAGTTTTCAATCGCTATTTTACGGAAACCAAAAAAACCTTGATAATTTATTAATAACCAAGTAATATACACAGTCGAGAAAGATTAGAAAATCATATGGCAAATCAGACATATACCAGTGCTGCAAAGCATAAAATAAAGGATATAAAATCACAACTTAACATGTCAAAAAATTGGCTTACAATTGTTATTTTATCATTCATAATTATTCCGACAATTTCATATGCCCAAATGCCTTTGGATATAGCGCAACCTTCTGCACAGCCACAAACACCCCAGCAAGTAGAGCAACCAGAAACACCGCCACCTCAAGCCTCACAGCCTGAAGCCCCTGCGTCTGTTCAGCAAGGGGAACCAGGAAATATAGTGCTTAACTTTTTAGACGCAGATTTAAGGGATGTCCTTCAGACAATTGGCGAGATAACAGGTGAAAACTTCATAATAGCCCCGGGGGTTACAGCTAAGATAAGTGTGCAAACATCAAAGCCCATCTTTGCAAGGGATGTATTTGGCATATTTGAATCAATCCTTGAAGTTTATGGGCTAGCAGCAGTAAAAACCGGACCATTTTACAAAATTTTAACAAGCGCCGCGGCAAAACAGAGAAGTATTGAAATCATGCATGGAAAAAATGCAAAGGGCTTGCCTGCAGGAGATAATATAATAACTCATATAGCGCCCATTGAGTTCATATCTGCCAATGACATCCTCCCAATACTTCAGCCTATGCTATCCCCTGCTGGAAGCATTATCATCTATCCTAAGACAAATACGATGATAGTTACAGACATACTCTCCAATATAAAAAAGATAATTGAGATTACAGAAATTCTCGATGTAGATGCCTTTAAGAGAATGAATATACAGGTATTTGCTCTTAAGAATAATGCTACAAAGACCATCCAAAAGGAGCTCACTGATATTATAGCAACACTTGGCATTGACTCAAAACAACTATCTCTTATCCCTCTGGAGAGATTAAATAGTATTGTAATATTTTCTGCAAGCGCTCAGCTTATGGGTTCTATTCGGGAATGGATAGAAAAACTCGACCGCGGTTCTGGCGAAGGTATTATCGCTCCAACTCGCTTGTATTATGTCAAAAATGAGAAGGTATCCAGTATAAAGGCAATACTTGACCAACTATTTATTCTCAAGCCGCCCCCCCCGGGAGTAAATTTTGAGGGAGAAATTCGTCTATATTCCTATGACTCAGCTAATGCGTTATTAATCCAGGCAACACCTAATGATTATAATATTATTATGGAAACCATTAAGCAGTTGGACCGTCAGCCAAGGCAGGTGCTTATAGAGGCAATCATTGCTGAGGTGTCACTTTCTGAAGGAACCAATTTGGGTATTCAGTGGTCTCTGCTTTCAGGCGGTGAAAATGCGCAAGGGCCAAATCCCAGCATTATAGGAAGCAGCAGTCTTAATATGGGCTCACTGCCATCCCCCACCTCCATCGCGCCTCCTGGCGGGCTATCTTTTCTCGTTACAGACTCCAGAAGATTCTTTGGCATTCTGCAGGCATTGGCGTCAGAAGGCAAAGTAAATATACTCTCTAATCCTCACATCGTCGTAAAGAACAATGAAAAGGCATTTATAAATGTTGGCAAAGACATACCTGTGGCTACTCAGGCGCAGCAGACAAGCACTACCGGAACTGCTGGGGTAATTCAAAATATAGAATACAGGAAAACAGGCGTCCTTTTAAATGTTACCCCTCAGATAAATGAGGAGCGAGGCGTTTCCCTGCATATAAAACAGGAAGTAAGCGACATCGCTGAAAATGTTACAGTTGGTCAGTCGGGTTTTACCTATCCATCATTTACGAAAAGGGAAACTGAAACAACAGTCGTAACAAAGGATGGAGAGGCTCTACTCATAGGCGGTTTAATAAAAGAAGACCGGCGAGAGGATTATAAAGGCATACCGCTACTAATGAATATACCCATCCTCGGATATCTCTTCCGTTACACTACATACTCCACTACCAAGACAGAACTGGTTATATTGCTACTTCCACGAGTCATAGAAAGCAATGAAGAGGCTGTAAAGGTGACAGATGAGTTCAAACAACGGGTTATAGAGATGCTCAAGGACTGGGAGGTAAAAACGCCGGCAGCATTACAGGAAAAACAACAGTGATTTCCATCAACATGCTTTTCAATTAGATATTACCTTCAATTATTCCAAACTATAGTGAACGACTTAAATAAGTTGACATCCCATAGACTGTCATTGCGCGGAACATTGGTTAGACAGCCGAGACGGCTGTCCTAAACAACAATCGTAACGCGGGATTCTTGGCATGAACTTGTAGCGCAGGGGTTCATCCCCCGCTGGAAACAGCCGACCACAAGGGTCGGCGCTACAATGATTTACCATAAACAATATGGGGGTTGTCCCTGTCTAAAAAAAAATTAATCAAATCAATGTGCCGTGGAGCCCCCTCATCATGGCTATGCCACCGAAGGCAATAAGTATAAAACAGAACGCGATAATTGCCAACCATGCCATTCTTATTCCACGCCAACCCATTGTTACGCTTAGATGCAGATATAAGGCATAAACAACCCATGATGTCAGCGTCCATGTCTCCATGGGGTCCCACGCCCAATATCTGCCCCATAAGCCATATGCCCATAATGCGCCGGCGCCCATTTCAATAGTAAGTCCTGCAAAACCAAAGATTATAACCCTGAATATTAAATCATCCAGCACTTCCGGCGATGGCAGCCATTTCAACACCGCTTTACCAGTGAAACGCGGCGCCATATGCCTTATTATATATAAGAGAGCAACCACCGCGGTAAAGGCAAAGGCGCCGTATGCAAGCCACGCAAATGTCACATGCACCCAGAGCCAGTTGCTCCGATACGGGGGCGGAAGAGGTTCTATACCTATACCCTGGTTCATAATGCCGTAACCCAATATCATCAGAACAGCAGGAGAGACAACTATCCCCAAAATCTTCAAACCGGGAACCCATCTGCCTGCCAAAATAAATATCAATGCTATAAACCAGGTTGATAAAAGACCATGTTCGTATGGCCAGAGAACCGGCGGATGACCTGATTCTATCCATCGGACAAGTATCGTTGCGGAGTGTGTGCAGAAACCTATAAGCCAGCACTTCCATGCATACAATTCCTGTCTCTCATTCTTGAATACGGCCCTCCAGAGGAAGAGCAATAAACTCACCACATACAAAGAGATTGTCACCCAGAGAAATACGCCTTCAAGCACCCTCATAAGTCCTTAGCCTTCTCCCTCATATATTTTTCCGCCGCTACTTCATTTACCTTCCATCTTAATGCCTTTTCAAGAGGCAGATATCTAACCATAAGCCCACCGGCAATCAACAGCCATCCTGTAAAAATCCCCCAATAGGTCGGGTCATTCAGCACCTGCAGAATTGCAACCTGCTGAAGGTCAGCAAATTCAAGGCTCAAGCCTTCAAATTCTGCCTTTTCTCCTTTTTTTAATACACCCTTCCATATCTCCTTGAATGGATTATCCTTGTATATAATTCTTAAACCGAAGGCAGGATTCTTTGGATAAGGTGAACGGCTGCCATATAGATTACCTTCCTTGTACATATCAGGAAAAAATCTTGTATATACCTCCATGCCAGCCTCTGGTATCTCAAACTTGTCCTCTTCGCTTGTTGCATTGGACAAATCCAGAAACTGGCTGAATAACACGTGCCCATCCTTATCTTTCAGAATATATTTTGGCGAAAATGACCCACTATCTAACATAAATTGATAGCCGCCCAACCATAGAGGGGCATTTATCCTGACCGCCTCTACCCTCTGTCTATAAATGTCATTTTCCTTCAGTAAAACAGTTATCTGTGTTGCATAATCTATCGGAAACCGGTCATCCGCATAACTGGCCTTGTATTCCTCCATTTTAATAAGCATGTCCGGGATCGCTCCGCTGACAGGAATATTACGGATAACAGCGAATGTTTTATCGCCCATATTCACAGTCTTCCCTTGAGGAAGCACAACCGTTGCCCAAAACCTTATTATAGGCCCAAGAGACGCGGCTGCAATAATCACCAAAAGGCCGATATGAAAGACAACTGAGCCCCAGAATTTTAGATTCCGTCTTGAGCCAACAGCCAAAAACCTCTTTACGATACAGATTGAGATGCTGATAAATACAAAGGCCGGTACAACCAAAAAAGCGCGTGAGAAATATTGGGGATTGCCTCTCCAGATAGTCAATAACAGCGCAGAAATTGCAAGAAGGAATATGGCAAAAACTCTGGATGTTAGAAAAACAAATAACTTCATTATTGCTTATTTTATAATAGAAGATATTAAACTTCAATTAAAAGATGATGAGAATATGCATTAGTCATCAGTACTATCGAGACGGCCATCAAAAGTGAATCCCGCACCACGGCTTTACAGCCTTGGCTTCGGGGTTGTACGCTTCGCGAAACTACACACCCCTCCCAGGCATTACTGCTCTGGCTTTCTGTGGTGCTGGGTGAAGCCCCATACCCACAGTTTACGCATAACAGGGATGAAATTGGGTTTTCGCAGCAATGGGATTTATCCCGAAACTTCGGGATTCATCCCTGGCAGAAAACAGACTACCAGAAGGGTCGGCGCTACAATGAATTAGTATAATTATAATATCCCAAGGATAGGCATGGGAATGTGAAGCATTTTCGGGGCAAATGATAACAACCTCTTGTAATACTTTTTTTATTCTATGGAATCATTTTTAAGATTTATTGCCTTCTTTTATCTCTTCCACTGCATCCACCAACCACTTGCCGTCTTTTTTTATCACCTGATAGAGCAGTTCATAGTGAATATCCTGAGGCGGCTCAACCTCCTGCCCTGTTTTATAATTAAGCCATCTATATGACCAATCCTCGGATGTCTTGACAACAGCCTTATCCCCATCTATTTTTACTTCTCTAAAATCAATCTTGCGGATTTCCGCTTCCATGACCTGCCCCCCCTGACGGTAGGAGCTTATTATAACGCCTATTTTATTTATCTCATTCTCTGACGCCACCTGTGTCAGGTATTCAAAATTTTGGTTCTTATACGCCTCAACGATAGCATTGTTATACTTTGCAATAATAGTTTTTAGCTCTGATTGCTGATCAGGCGGCTCGTTAGACGCGCAACCAGAAAAGATAATGGCAAATGCCAAGACGCATACAAACAAATTTTTATCGCGAAAATGCAAGTTCGCCCCTATTGTTTTGAATTTTTTGTATCTTTAGTAAAAAGTAAAAAAGTTGAAAGATATTTTTTAAGGCAAAAAACAAGCGTCTCGCGCTTTTATTAAGGGTCTCATAATAGTCTATACCTATTTTAGCTGTCATTCCCGCATGTCTTTAGCGGGAATCCAGTAGTACTCAGTCTCTGGATGCCCGATTAAAACCCTCGGGCATGACGGATAAAGGGCAGCAGTTTGTAAATACTATTTTAAGACTGTTAATATTACCGCAGAGGCGGGAATATAGAAAGACTGAATAACTGTTGGTACAAGACTATTTCACCGGTTTCTTAGATTTTTCTCCTATAGCAAAAAGAACCCCGGTTTTTTCATTAATCACATAGAGGGTTTCGTCAGAGATTGCAGGATAGGAATAGAAAAATCTGGGATTTCCTTCAACCTCATATTTCCAGATAAGACTGCCGTCTGGCTTCAAGTGGTAGATATTTCCATCTCCAGCAACAAAATATAAGTTTCCCTTCCCATCAACAGCTATAGTAGCGCCAACATAGCCCCGCTTTATCTCAAACTTCCATTTCACCTTTCCGCGCTTTGAATCTATGGCATAGAGGGCCCCTCCCTCGCTACTGGCGCTATTGGCAATATCTACATAAACAGTCCCGTCTTTTCCTATGGCAGCATTTGAGGTTCCCAACTGTTTGCCGGAAAAACTGGCTGTCCATTTCTTCCTTCCTTCAGGTGTAATGGCATGAAGGCTCTTTTTTGCGCCATCTAATAGATAAATAGTTCCATCCGAGGCAACTGCTGGAGAGGAAAAATCAGTGGAATAGGGGGATGAATCATGCCACTTGAGAGTGCCATCATGGTTGATGGCATATAATCCGCCACGTGCCCTCTGATACACATAAATCGTTTTTTCATCCAGAGAAAGGCTTGGCGCAGTAGGGCCAAAGGGATTGGGGGATAATTGATAGGTCCACTCCTTAACCCCTGATGGATTAAAGGCGCTCAAAGTATTTCCGAGCGCCACATAAACCCTTCCAGTAGAGGCTACTGCTATGGGCGGCAACCAATCTTCAAGACTATACTGGCCAACTTCACCTTTCCACTTTACTTTTCCGCTATCGCCAGAGAGCGCAATTAAATAGGCCTTTTCCTTTACCCCAACAATATAAACAGTGCCGTCTGGGCCTATTGCAGGAATGCTTACGCGGCCTCCTTGATATTGATAGTGCCACTTTTCTTTGCCATTTTCATGGATGGCATACAAAGTATCTCTTCCTGAGCCATATAGGACCCCATCCCTTCCAACCACCACTGCGCTGTATCTGTCCAGACCTTTAAACTTCCATTTAATGATAGGGGTTAGCGGCCCTACTTCATCTGTCTGTCCGTTTCGCTGATAGTTGGCATGAGATGCGGGCCAGAATGCCATAATATTGCTTGGCAAAACCGAATAAAATAATAGTACCAATACCAATAAGCCCCATTTCTTTGTCATGGCCCGAAAATACCTCTATTCCCCATTCCCCCCCTTTTTCTAAAGTGGCACGGGAAGTTTTTTTGCACCCCTCTGTTAGCCGAAGGCTCATGAGGGTTTCACTGGCATTCTTACCTGCAAACCTATTAATTAAAAAGTTTTCTGAATGGAACGCTCACGAGCGGACAGCTCACGAAAGAGGGTTAATACCCACTGTCTCCATCAATCGTATAGATTCCCTTCCTTATTTAACCAGCAAGTGCCCCTTGACCCTGCCTTTCGAGAGGGAGTCTCGGGCGTAGCGGAGAGCTTTACCGGAATTTTTCACAGATACACAGAGATACGCTCTATAGCAAATCCCCCTTACCCCGCTTTTTCAACGCGGAGTAAGGGGGATTAAATAGGGGTTAAGGAGAATTTGACTTGAATAATGGACAGCTTACTGTTTTAAAAATTTCACTCATTAATAACCTGGCCTTTTATTCTTGAATACAGAAGAAACACTTAATAATTATAGGTTGCACCTCTGTCCATGGGTCCATCCTGTATATTGCCACAGTAGGCACTACCAGTGCTCTTTGTGCAACTCCCAGCGAGTGCGACTGCAGATTTTGTCCATGCAGTCCATTCGCCATCGTTAGCGGCATCCCCTGTTGCAGCAATAAGGCGTCCTGCGTTTGTGCATTGCGAGCAAGAAGCAGTGCTTGCTGTATAATCATTGCCGTGTATAGCGCCGAGTCTATTCTGATTCCCACCGTGACATATCATGCATAATATGCCATTAGGCGCAACACCTGGCGTTCTACCGCCAAAACCATCGCCGCCATTAAAGCTTCCATGTGACTGGCGGGTAAAGTTGGGTAACTCGGTGTCTGTGCTGAGATACCCATAAACATCTGCCCTGTGGCAGTTGAGACAGAAGTTCATAGGATCCATGGTTTCAACATCTGCAGTGGTGCCGTTATTGTAATTGTAAGAAGTCGTTGATGCGCAATTACCTGTTGCGCATTTAGTGAAGCTGATGGTTGTATCCACATTTCTTAATAGAAACTGTCTTGCAGAGCCGTGCGGTCCTCTTGCTTGTGTTTGTGTTTCAACATTATACGTATGGCAGTCAACGCAGGTTATGGTGGAAATATGCAGCCATGGTGGAACAAAGTTCTGTGATAAGGTAGCGGTCATATACTTAGTAGGTGCGTCCGGCCTCGTCATGCCGATAAGGTCCTGCCTTGCACCAATCGCTGAACCTGCACCTCCACCATCAGTGCATGAACCATCACCATACGCCCCCCATGATAAATATTGTGCATCGGTTATTGGGTGCGTAGCGCCATCAGGATCGCATACAATAGTTCCTCCGGAGCACCAACAGGGGTTTCTTGTGCCGGATGCAAACTGAGCCGTGTACAGCTCAGGCCTATTCCTTCCGATTCCAAAAACAGGGTGGTATGCCTTTCTTCCAACAAATGTTGATGAGGCAGTTGTGGGAGCAACGCTGTCTGTTGCAAATTCCCATGCCTGATTCGTTACAGACAGATTCTGACGGGTGGTGGCCGAAGGTTCCGGCGATGTAGTCCATGTCTTCGTTGATGATGTCGCGTTCCAGCGATTCCCTGTTGCAGCGCCAGCCAGTGTTTCTCCGTTAGTTTCGCCCCATGCCCAATATGAATGACATTTTAGGCATAACTGGTAGAGGCGGTCATTAGTTGCTGGGTCAAGCGAACTGTCTACTACGGGATCAATAGTACCGGTGGATGTCGTAACTGTCACACCCCATGACCCTGCATTCGCGGGGCTTATCTTAACTGCACTTGATGACGAATTGTTTGCCGTATCGTATCTATTTGGATTCCATGCACCAGTTGAATTATTCCCGCCCCGACTCCACTGGAACACTGCGCCGTACCATGGCGCTGTACCAGCCCCTGACGCACTATGGGGGTTATGACAGTCTGTACACTCAACATGGCGCGTTGCGGTAATAAACCAGCCAGCACTTGTGCTAATACCCTCGTCAGCCTTGTGTCTACCTGCCCAGGTCGTATTAGCGATGTCGTGCCTTGAATAATCTGTAGCAGTTGAAGTGAATATACTCTCTATCTGCTGCGCCCTTGTATTCGTGAAGGTTGTTGTGTTGTAATAATCTTTAGGAGTTGGGTCATCTGCATACTGATTCTTTGTTGGATCTAGAGTATGGCAGTTATAGCAGAAGCGCTCTTCAATCGGGTCAGTCAGGATGGCGCTCATTGCTGCATGCAGAGACCTTTCAGTTGATGAATGCAGCGCAAATTTATATCCAGAACCAGTCATCTTTGAATTAGCATTTTGAGGATCCTCGTTGTGGCACTTGAGGCAATTTGCCTGGAAACTGGTGTTATCGCTGAATGTAGCGCTCGGAACTGTATAATTATGAGAGCTGCCTCCAAAGAGAGCTGGGTTTATTATAGGCGTCTGTGTAGTTCCATCATTTTTCTGTCCAGTTGTGCCACCCAGATTAGTCACATTCGCCTTATACTGTGAGTTCTGGTGGCATGATGTGCATATACCGCCGTCTGTCCTTGATGCGATAAACTCAGTATTGCTCACTGTGCCTGGAGTCCCATCAGGCTGAACAGCTATAGATACCCTGAGGTTTGATGCATTGCTCTGAACAGAATTGCTGCCTCCTGTCTGGAACGCGCTCATTAAAGAATGGCACATGATGCATCTACGATCAGTGCTTGAAATCTCGGTGCTGTCAAAAACACCGTCTGTTAATGCGCCTGAACCTAACATTGGGTATGTTAAATCAGTATTGGTTAGATACATATAATAGCTTGTTGTGCTTGTTCCATTCAGCCTGCTATAAATTGGTGATTCAGCTTGATTATGACAACTTTGACACGACGCGTCTATGCCGCCACTAGGCTTTTTAAATCCTTCTGCGTGAAAATGGCATCCAGTGCATTGCTTGGCATTATTATGCACTAACCCGTCTGTCTGGCCAGCTGTATTATATCTGTGATGCGCTGTCTGGCTGTGGCAGACCTCGCATATCCTTCTGGACGTGCCTGGTCTCCCTGTTGCTGTGTTCTGATCATTACCAAGCACATAATCAGCATTCGGATATATAGGTGTTTCACCATCTGTACTTAAACTCGATCTGTATCGATAGTCAACTTCACCTTGTGTACTCCCTGCTTCACCAGGGAATGGATCTCCAGTCTTTGGTGAGGTTATCTTCTCTCTTATCAAGAAGATATTATCCGTATTGTGCGGCGTATGGCATGTCTGACAAACAAACTTGCCATATTTGCTCGTACTTGTATTGCCCCAATCTGAAGTCCAGTAGGTGCTTCCTGTGTTGGTAGCATTATGAGGTTTGAGGTTATGACATGCATTGGTTGGTCC
>Ga0209211_10005745_pt1 | contig 18347 bp, 11 predicted proteins | sample RifGroA2_FD_183992 | JGI IMG/M metagenome (GOLD analysis project Ga0209211, IMG submission 183992) | Groundwater microbial communities from Rifle, Colorado, USA - Groundwater A2 (SPAdes) (version 2) | ecosystem: Environmental > Aquatic > Deep subsurface > Groundwater | place: Rifle, Colorado... | reverse complement strand
GAACCCCGCCAGCGGCTCCCCCGACCCGCAGCCCAGGTCCAGCAGGCTGCTCCCGGCCGGCAGGCGCTTGAGCATGGCGTCCAGGTATTCCCGCTCCATCAGGTCCTTGCGCCTGGAAGCGTCGAACCACCCGGCTATCCCCTCATATTTCCCGCACACATCATCGCTCATCCCCAAATTCTACCAAACCCTCCCCCTCCCCAAAACAAAACCGCCGGTCCCCCGGCGGCATTCCCCTTAAACGTCAAGATTCAAGACCTGGCCGATTCCCCCGCTTCCCGCCAATCCCTCTCTTGTGCTAATAAACAGTTCGACGGTGTTATATAAAACACGACATATCTTCCCTGAAAACTTCTGAACAGTTATTTTTTGTCTTTCAGTATTACAATTTTTCAAAACACCCTCAACAGCTGCATCGGCAAAATAGAATCGCGAGTAAGCCATCCAATTAGACTTGGAAATCGCTGCTCTTTGAATAAGTCTTCCAGATTTGTCCCAAAAAGAAGTCCGATAACCTTCCGTTAATTTTTCAAGACCTTTAGAGTCATATGAGTAGTGAAAGCCAACATTGTTTCTAATTGCTCGCAAAAAGCCCACAAACTCACCACTCTCCGCTCGATTTTTTAGTGCGATTGCGACAATATCATCCCAATCATCTCCATGAGCATTCAACATTTTCTTTCGCAATTCCATAAAGACTTCGCTCTCAATTAATTCCTTGTTTTCCCGAATCAATACCAACAGCTCATACCCAATTGAGTATGCTTGTTTACGCAAACAAATATTAAATCCCCGAATTTGCCCATTGTAAGCAGTTCTCGCCCCATTCTTTTCCTCTCCGCATTTACACAATTGTTCCAATCCCCATAATACGTTTTTGTAGTCATTGTAAACGCACGCTAATGCCAACATAAAGCCACACAAATTTTTATCTTGAACTCCATGTGGAATAAACACTTTTGGATCAAATTCCGAAATAGGCTCCAATTCAAAACCAGGAAGGACTTTTTGCATAAATCGTATAGGGCAGAACAGGTTTAAGTCTTGATTATTGACATCGCCACGGCAAATCCCCCAACAAAGCTTTTACAAGAACCAGGCAATAGCAGATATTTCTAATATGAATAATCCAAGTGAAAGATTTTCGCCATAATACCCGATTTTGTGACGCAAAACAGCATCCTTGTGATCCATAAGTTTTTCCTCAGGAGTCAATGTCACGCTCCTCAAGGAAAGTCGAATGACCATCTGGTAATACGTATGCCTGCGCATTAAATAATTTAAAACCAAAAGCGCAGAGGACAGGATAGTGGCCCAAACAATGAATTTAATCAAAAAGATATTGTTTCCCGGATTTACGACATAAATAGCACTAAATGTTGCCAAGATTATTCCGTTTACCGTCAATAACGCATTCCAAAGACCATACGAAGCATTAAGGAATTTATCAACAGCTTCCGCCTGAAGATTATCAATATCATCCATATATGCCAATCCTCCTATTCCACTGATTTACCGGAACCCCCCAGCTCATTTACCGCCATTCCACCAAGTAACCCCACCAATCCCCATTGGGAACTTTGCTCTTAGATGTCATTATTCAAAACCCAACACTGTTGCCCAGAACCTCTTCCCATCCACCCATTCCCCCCGAAATTCATTTTTCTTCCTTAGAGCCCTTATTTTGTGGGGCCACAACATCTGGGGAATCATCAAATTCCCTGCGCGGAGCACGCTCATCCTGCTCCTTATCATAAAAATATGCAGCCACCAAGATTCCGCCAACAATCATTCCAAAGATAAACATATCACTCTCCGAATTGCATTTGGTTGAATTGCTTAAACAATCTCACGGCATTATCATAGCTATTCTCAATGGCAGGGCCATAAGAAGTCACATTGGGCCTATCGAGTTTTGCCGCATTATTGTGATATAACGCCCACGAATAGGCCTCATTCAGCACCTTTCGCTTTTCCTTATCCAACCTATACAGGAATGGGAGAAAATTATTCCATGCACTAAAAACAAATACAGGTATTTTTTTGTCGTATCCTCGGATATTAATATTAAATTCCACTTCAGCCTTTAAACTATCCAGCCTGTCTTGGCAATCCTCATCTCTTTCATGTCCCCTTTGACGCTGATATTCTTCAGCATTTAGCTTTATAGTTTTATATGTCGCCCATACTGTGCCCAAAACACCAATTACTGCCCCCAGAAACGCGCCTGTCAAAGCCTCTATCATATGAATCTTTCCTTATAAATCCGTGAGTCCGGATCACCCCGCGAAAACATTCTACAAAACAAAACCGCCAGGCTTCCCCGGCGGCTTCGTCGCATTAAAAAGATAGGGAGCATCGCGTCACCTATGCACCCCAAACCATTTCCCCGCAATAACTGGGGCTTACCGTCACCGACCTCATTTCGCCTTCAATCTTTCGGATCAACATGGGAATCCCTCACTCGCTCCCATGTTCTGCATTTTCTTCGGATAGCTAGCTTAAATGCCAGAAACAAGGCGTGTTCATTGAAATGCTGGCCAGGGAATATTGCCTTTACGGCATCTGCAAGTGCTCCCCTGAATTCGGCACTCAAATCCTCAACAATCTCTTCTGGCTTTATTTTCGCCACAATCCCCCCTAACAATGATATATAACACACCTAACGACTGAGTGGCCCCCACATTTATCCATACCCCCAGCTCCCATATTCTACCAAAACAAAACCGCCGGGCTTCCCCGGCGGCGTTATTTAGTTCAAAACAGGCACAAAGACATCGACATCAGGCCTCCCCACGATTATCGTCAATCGCATTAATGACCTTCTCCAAGACTTCTGAAGCCGATGATATATTTTTAGGAGGGATAAGAATTGACCCGACTCGCTGATGCCCACCCCCACCCAATTTAGCACAAATATCCCCGATATGCGCACTTTCAAACTCTATCCAAGGATTCCTCATGGCCGTCAATTTTGCCCCCCCGGCATACCGCAACAGCCCAACAGAGTAACGTGCGGTGGGCATAAAGTAAAAAGGAGAGTACCGATTAACCATTGCATCTTTCAACGTAATATCAAAAACCGCAATTTCCGACTTCGTAAGTCTTATGGCATGTTTCATCAACTCAAAGCCATTTCCGCTTAAATGCTTAAATCGTTTAAGCATTTTTCCGACTTCCGGAAATTCTAACACTGCTTCAATGGAATGCTTTTTCAAGGCTGTGACCAGAAAGTTGTAGTATGCCCCATTAGCGGTCAATGCCAAAGTGGCACTAAGCTGCAGGGCAGGCGCAACAGCTGAAATTGCCTCATCAACTGACTCATAGCGTGCCGAATCAATCTTATCTGCCCATGCCACCAACCCTGAATATCGGGAGTTGCGATACTTAAAGTCATGCTTAAACCTATCCCAAAGTAGCTTCGCACACGAAGTGGCTTTTTCATCAAATATCCAAGAAGAATTCTTGGATTTTTCGAAGGTTTCTTTTAAATCAGCAGTATGGAATGACGTAGAGTGGTGATCTGCCCAGAACTGCGCTTCTGGGTGGAACATAAAATCAACGACCACAGGATTGCTTCGCAAATGGGCCGAAACCCATTTATTTTTAGATGAATATTTTACCGGAGTGAGCTCAACCCCACTCCACCCGCGCTCATGCTCATGAAAATCCCACGCAAGAACCGCTGAAACTATTCCATCAAAGCACGGCGCATGATAATAAATACCGCCTATCTTGCTCATGTTTCAACTTTCTCTTCAGCCCTAATCGAACAATAAAAAGCTTTATATACGGAAAGAGCAAAAGATTCCGCGTAGCCTTTCCAAGCCTTTACAAATATATCTTGCACATACAGCCAGAACCATGTTGCCAACACGATAAAAAGCATCCCCCAAAATGAGCCCGGAGCAAATCGGTTATAAAATATTAACACCGTGTAAAATAATGCAAAATAGGTGAGACACCCCATACTACGGCACATCCCGTAAAGTGCATTAAAATTCTCCGTATAAAATCCCTTCTCCTGTTGTATTACACATGTGTAGCAAAGATCAAATATTGTTTGATTAACCTCCTCCCTATCTTTATCCGACTTGCACCGAGAAAAGTCTATTTTTAGTTTATCCGCAACTGCCTTTTTAATTGCATCTTTTAAATGTTTAGGCAGATTTTTGTCTTCATCATTCAACAGCTTCTTTGACAAATGATACTTGGCGGGATTCTGCAACTTGGCAAAATGCAAGATTACATGCCCAAGGACATATGAAATTGCCAAAAAGCCAAACGAAGTTGCAATAGTCCCATCAATAACAGGAACCAATTCCAACTCTCTCCCAATCCCATATATGATAAATAGGAATATCGCCCCAGGAATTCCAAACCCCAATAGGTCATACAAATTAAACTTCTTTTCCATGCTATTTTACGATATGGGGCAGCGAAACACCGACAGATTTAAACAATCTGTCGACAAAAATATCTGCGTTGTGAGCACCGACATCTTTGGATAAATGATTTTTGGATTCGCAAAGATCGACAAATTGAAACCACTCTTTAATCTTATTTCGCAGAGAGCCTGACAACACGAAATCCGTTCTCCCCATCATTTTTGCAATATGGGCAATATGATGAGACACAACACGTGGCGTCCAGTGACTATTCAGATTTAAGCCTATAGTTTGCTGACTAATTGAGTTCAAGGCCCCCTGATCAATAATCTTTCCACTAAAAAAATCAAAAGCAATTGCATCTGCTGAAGTTGTGACAATATGCAACAACTTCAAAATAGTTGGCGCTCCGACTGAATCATTTATCCCCAACTGATCTTCTATCCGCCAAACATCAACCGTCAAATCGCCAAAAATCACCTTAAACCCGCCAAAACTATTTTGCATGAATTTAAATCCAGAAAGAGCTTCTCGCAAATCATCTTGTGATTTACAGCCTTCAACGACAAAATCCAAATCACTCATCGGGATTTCTATCCCACTGAGAACTTTAATTGCACTATCGCGAACAACTCCCCCCAGCAAATAAAGATTCCACCCCCGAGACTTAAGGGCATCAAGAAAAACCTGGCCTCCCCCCATCCAGTCAGGGTTCAAGCTAAGCCGTAGTTTAATTTCTCGGATAATCACATGATGCTCATTCATAATTGTTTCTCGCCCCCCATACCACCTTTCGTGGAAGCAAATACATCAACTATTAGCCCCATTTCTCGGAGAACTGGCTATAATGAGCAATAAATCCAGGAATCAAGATACATACCAACAAACTAGGGCACAATTAGTGCCCCAAATACGATAATAGTTTATCAATTTTATCGGCCGTTTTCTACCAATTAGAAACGACTTCGACATACCCATTCTCCCATGAAATATTATAGCAGACTAACCCGACAGCCTAGTGTCGCGGCCTCTTTCGATATACGTTAAAAATTATGGCGGCGGTGGGGAGTCTGATGGAGACGTTCGGGCACAAGGGGAAGTGCCGGGGCGACTAAAGGCCAGCGGGGGTGTGGGGGCGGAGGGATGTCGCGGAGGCCGAGGCTTACGCAAGCGACGAGGCCGAGCGACAAGGTGCGAGCACGGTGTGCGAGACGCCGTGCCCGGAGTCCCCACACCCCCGCTGGCCTGGGAGATGGAGGAGATTGACTGGATTCCGGCTTGCGCCGGAATGACGGGGCATAGAAAAACCCTGGCGGCACCGTGAGGCACCGCCAGGGTTGGCAAAAGCAAGCTTACTGAGAGCTGCGTTGGATCAGAGTTTTATCTCTACTTCAACGCCGCTGGGGAGGTCGAGCTTCATCAGCTCGTCCACCGTTTTCTGGGTCGGGCTGATCAGCTCGATGAGGCGCTTGTGAATGCGCATCTCGAACTGCTCGCGCGACTTCTTGTCCACGTGAACCGAGCGGTTCACGGTGTACTTCCGGATCCTGGTCGGCAGGAGCACGGGGCCCGCAATGAGGGCGCCGGTGCGCTTGGCCGTCTCGATGATCTTCGAAGTGGACTGGTCTATGAGCCGGTAGTCATACGCGTTCAGACGAATGCGGATGCGCTGCTGGCCCGTAGCCTTTACGTCGGTTTTATTTTCAGCCATATATTTACTCTATGATCTCGCTCACAACACCCGAGCCCACGGTGTGACCGCCTTCGCGGATAGCGAAGCGCAGACCCTTTTCCATGGCGATGGCGGATATCAGTTCAACCGTCATCTCGGCGTGGTCGCCGGGCATGATCATTTCCACGCCGGGCTTCAGTTCAACGCCGCCGGTCACGTCCGTGGTCCGGAAGTAGAACTGGGGCTTGTAACCCTTGAAGAAAGGCGTGTGACGACCGCCCTCTTCCTTGGTCAGAATGTAGACCTCGCCCTTGAACTTCTTGTGGGGCGTGCAGCTCTTCGGGGCAGCCAGCACCTGGCCGCGCTCGATCTGCTCCTTGTCTATACCGCGCAGCAGGATACCGACGTTGTCGCCGGCCTGGCCCTGGTCCAGCAGCTTGCGGAACATTTCGATGCCGGTAGCGACGGAGGTCTGCGTGTCCTTGAGACCAACGATCTCAAGGGCGTCGCCAACCTTCACCACACCGCGCTCGATGCGGCCCGTGGCCACAGTGCCGCGGCCGGTGATCGAGAACACGTCCTCGACGGCCATCAGGAACGGCTTGTCGGTCTCGCGCTTCGGCTCCGGGATGGCGGTGTCGAGGGCGGCGAGCAGCTGCGCTATGGCGGGCACGCCCAGCGGACCCTGGTCGCCTTCCATGGCTTTCATGGAGGAACCGCGGATCACGGGAATGGTGTCCCCGGGGAATTCGTACTTCTTCAGGAGGTCGCGGATCTCGACTTCAACGAGGTCCAGCAGTTCCTTGTCGTCCACCAGGTCGCATTTGTTCAGGAACACGACGAGGTGCGGAACGTTCACCTGGCGGGCCAGGAGCACGTGCTCGCGCGTCTGGGGCATGGGGCCGTCGGCGGCCGACACCACCAGGATCGCGCCGTCCATCTGCGCGGCACCGGTGATCATGTTCTTAACGTAGTCGGCGTGGCCGGGGCAGTCGATGTGCGCGTAGTGGCGCTTCTCGGTGGCGTACTCCACGTGGGAGACGGCGATGGTGACGGTCTTGGAATCGTCGCGCACCGTGCCGCCCTTCGTTATTTCCGCGTAGGACTTCAGGTTGGCCAGGCCCTTTTCGGACTGGACCTTAACCAGCGCGGTGGTCAGAGTGGATTTACCGTGGTCGACGTGGCCGATGGTGCCCACGTTGACATGCGGCTTGCTGCGGTCGAACTTTGCTTTTGCCATTTTATGCTCCTTGCTTTACTTTTAGCTTGCTTTAAGCCCGCCGGCTTTGCCGACCGGCGGACAAATTTACTTCGCCTCGGCCGCGGCCGTGCGGGTTTCGATCACGGACTTGGCTATGTTCGGCGGAACCTCTTCGTAGTGGCTGGGCTCCATGGTGAAGGAGGCCCGGCCCTGCGAGATGGACCGCACCGCGGTGGAGTAGCCGAACATCTCGGAGAGGGGCACGGTGCCCTTCACGGCGCGCGCGTTGCCGCGGCTGCCCATTTCCACTATCTTGGCGCGGCGGCTCGACAGGTCGCCTATGACGTCGCCCATGTTCACCTCGGGGGTGACCACTTCGATCTTCATGATGGGTTCCATCAGGTACGGGGTGGCCTTGCGGCAGGCGTCCTTGAACGCCATGGCGCCGGCTATCTTGAAGGCGATTTCGGAGGAGTCCACTTCGTGGAAGGAGCCGTCGAACAGCGTCACTTTCACGTCCACCACGGGGAAGCCGGCCATCACGCCGGCGTCGAGCGCCTCGCGGATGCCCTTTTCCACGGCGGGGATGAATTCCTTGGGAATGCGGCCCTGCTTGATGGCGTCCACGAATTCAAAACCCTTGTTGAGTTCCTGGGGCTCCACGGTGAGCCACACGTGGCCGTACTGGCCGCGGCCGCCGGACTGGCGGATGAACTTGCCTTCCTGCTCCACCTTTTTCTTGATGGACTCGCGGAAAGCCACCTGGGGCCGGCCCACGTTGGCCTGCACGTTGAACTCGCGGCGCAGACGGTCCACGATGATGTCCAGGTGGAGTTCGCCCATGCCGGAGATGATGGTCTGGCCGGTCTCTTCGTCGGTCTTGATGCGGAAGGTCTGGTCCTCTTCGGCGAGGCGGCCCATGGCCAGGCCCATCTTCTGCTCGTCCTCTTTGGACTTCGGCTCGATGGAGATCTGGATGACCGGCTCGGGGAAGGTGATGCCCTCGAGGATCACGGGATGATCGGGGTCGCAGATGGTCTCGCCCACGGTGGCGCTCTTTATGGCCACGGTGGCGGCGATGTCGCCGGCGGAGATCTCCTTGATCTCCTGGCGCTTGTCGGCGTGCATGCGCAGGATACGGCCTATGCGCTCGGTGTTCTTCTTGCGGCCGAAGTACACGGTGTCGCCGGGCTTAAGGGAGCCGGAGTACACGCGGAAGAAGGTCAGCTTGCCCACGAAGGGGTCGGGCTGGATCTTGAAGAGCAGCGCGCAGAAAGGTTCCTTGGCGTCGGCTTTGCGCACCACTTCGGCGCCGGTGTGGGCGTCGTGGCAGACGACCGGGGGCACGTCGAGCGGGCCCGGCAGGAAGTCTATGACGGCGTCCAGCATGGGCTGCACGCCCTTGTTCTTATAGGAAGAACCGCACAGCACGGGGAAGAATTTGCAGGTCAGGGTGCCGCGGCGGATGGCGGACTTAAGCTCCTCCACGGAGTACTCGGTCTCGCCGGCCAGGAACTTCTCCATGATCTTCTCGTCGAAGTCGGCGAGCTTTTCGATCAGGTTGGCCCGGTACTTCTTGGCCTCTTCCAGCATGTCGGCCGGGATCTCCAGCTCGTCGAAGTGAGCGCCCAGATCGTCGCCGATCCAGATGAGCGCCTTCATTTTGACGAGGTCGATGAGGCCTTTGAAAGTTTCGGTCACGCCGATGGGCAGCTGGATGGGGGCGGCGTTGGCGCCCAGCTTCTCCACTATGGAGTTGGCGCTCATGTAGAAGTCCGCGCCTATGCGGTCCATCTTGTTGACGTAGGCGACGCGGGGCACGTGGTACTTGTCGGCCTGGCGCCACACGGTCTCGCTCTGGGGCTCCACGCCCTGCACGCCGTCGAACACGGTCACGGCGCCGTCGAGCACGCGCAGCGAGCGCTCCACCTCGGCGGTGAAGTCCACGTGGCCGGGGGTGTCGATGATGTTGACGGTATGGCCGTCCCACTGGGTGGAAATGGCGGCGGCCGTGATGGTTATGCCGCGCTCGCGCTCCTGGGGCATCCAGTCGGTGGTGGTGGTGCCGTCGTGCACCTCGCCGATCTTGTGGGATTTGCCCGTGTAGTAAAGTATGCGCTCGGTCGTGGTGGTTTTACCCGCGTCGATGTGAGCGATGATGCCGGTGTTGCGTACTTTGCGGAGGTCGAGTTCTGCCATATTTTCCTTGCTGCTTTATAATTTTGGGGCCAGGCGGCCGGTTTCCCGGCTGCCTGGCGGAACCTCACCGGAGGATCTGGATTACCAGCGGTAATGAGCGAAGGCCCTGTTGGCTTCCGCCATTCTGTGGGTGTCTTCGCGCTTCTTGAAGGCGGCGCCTTCTTTCTTCCACGCGAGGAGCAGCTCTTCGGCCAGGTGCTCGGCCATCGGGCGGCCCTTGCGGGTGCGCGCGGCGGAGAGTATCCAGCGCATCGCCAGCGTGGCGGAGCGGGCCGGGCGGACTTCGATCGGCACCTGGTAGTTGGCGCCGCCGACGCGGCGGGCCTTTACTTCGAGGAGCGGGCGCACGTTCTCGATGGCTTTCGTGAACACGGCCAGCGCGTCCTCTTTGGTCTTCTCGGCGATGATGTCGAGGGCGCCGTACATGATGCGCTCGCCCACGATCTTCTTGCCCTGGAAGTTGATCCTGTTGATCATCCGCGCCAGGAGCACGGAGTTATATTTAAACTCCGGCGGCGGAGCGTCACGGCGTTCGCGGGGCTTTAAACCTTTTCTAGGCATAGTAGTTTATCCAATCCTTATTATTTTATCGACGTTACTTGGAAGCTTCGTGACCTTTGCGGCCGGGCTTCTTCTCGCCCTTCGGGCGCTTGGTGCCGTAGCAGGAGCGGCTCTGCAGCCTGCCTTCCACGCCGGACGCGTCGAGCGCGCCGCGGATGATGTGGTAGCGCACGCCGGGCAGGTCCTTCACGCGGCCTCCGCGCACCATCACTATGGAGTGCTCCTGCAGGTTGTGGCCGACGCCCGGGATGTAGGCGGTGACTTCCTGCTTGCTGGTCAGCTTCACGCGGGCCACCTTGCGGAGGGCCGAGTTGGGCTTCTTGGGCGTCGTCGTGTAGACGCGGGTGCAAACGCCGCGGCGCTGCGGGCACGAGTTGAGGGCGGGGGCCTTGCTGAACGTGCGCGCCTTAGTGCGGCCGTGCCTGATTAACTGGTTGATAGTAGCCATATGAACACCGGGAAAGGTTTCACCCTTCCGGTTACTCCTCCTTGTTCTTCTTTTCCTCTTCGTCAGCAAGCTTGCGCGTAGCGAAACCGCTGCCCGCGGGGACCAGATGTCCTATTATAACATTTTCCTTGAGGCCTTTTAAACTATCCACCTTATTGGTGGTGGCCGCGTCCGTCAGCACCCGGGTGGTTTCCTGGAAGCTGGCGGCCGATATGAACGACTCGCTGGCGAGCGACGCCTTGGAGATACCCAGCAGCACGGGCTCGCCCTGCGCGGGCTCGTGGCCGGTGGCGCCGGCGGCCTGGTTCTCCGACTTGAAGCCGCCCTTGTGGACGATCTCGCCCTTCAGCAGCGAGGTCCCGCCCGGCTCGGTCACTTTCACGTTGGAAAGCATCTGGCGGACGATGATCTCGATGTACTTGTCGTTGATGTTGACGCCCTGCAGCCGGTACACTTCCTGGATGGCGTCCACGATGTAGTTCTGCACTTCCTTCACGCCTTTGACGGCGAGCAGGTCGTGCATGTCCACGGCGCCGTCCGTGAGGGCTTCGCCGACGGCCACGCGGTCGCCTTCGTAAACCACCAGGTGCTTGCCGTAAGGTATGGCGTAGGCTTCAACCTGGCCGGTCTCCTCGTTCTTGACGGAGACTTCCACCAGGCCCTTGGCGTTGGTGCCGAGGGAAACGAGGCCTTCGATCTTGGTGATGATGGCGGCGTTCTTGGGGCGGCGGACTTCGAAGAGCTCGGCCACGCGGGGCAGACCGCCCGTGATGTCCTTGGTCTTCGCGGTGTCGCGGTGGATCTTGGCGATGACGTCGCCCTTCTTCACCTCTTCGCCCTGCTCTACGATGATGATGGTGTCGGTAGGCAGCGTATGCGAGCCGACCAGCTGGGCGCCGTCTTCGACGACGATGCGCGGGTTGCGCTTCGTGCCGCGGTGCTCGATGATCTTGCGCTCGATGATGCCGGTGACCTTGTTGCGTTCCTCGTGCAGCGTGACGCCTTCCTTGATGTCGAGGTACTTGGCCTTACCGTCGTGCTCCGTGATGATCGGCACCGTATGCGGGTCCCAGTCGGCGATCAGGGTGCCGTCGTTCTTGGTCTTGTCGCTGGGGCCGCGCAGTTCGGCCTTCTCGGCGACGTGGATGCGCGCGCCGAAGCTCAGCTTGAGCTCTTCGGGCGGCAGCTTCTTGTCCTCGTATTTCACTATTATGATGGCGCCGCGGCTGACGCAGATGTCGTGGCCGTCGCGGTTCTTAACGGTGCGGACGTTCCTGAATTCCAGCTTGCCCTTGCCCTTGGCGCGGGCTTCGGTGTTCTCCAGAACGCGGGACGCGGTACCGCCGATGTGGAACGTGCGGAGCGTCAGCTGCGTGCCGGGTTCGCCGATGGACTGCGCGGCGATGATGCCGACGGCTTCGCCGGGTTCCACCTGGTAGCCGGTGGCCAGGTTCTGGCCGTAGCACTTGCCGCAGATGCCGGTTTCGGCCTCGCAGGTGAGCACGGAGCGCGCGAACACGCTCTCCACGCCGGCCTTCTCTATGGCCTTGGCGGTCTCGGGGGAAACCAGTTCGTCCTTCTTGGCGATGGTCTTGAGCTTGCCGTCGGAGTCGGTGATCTTGACGTCCTCGAGCAGCACGCGGCCGGTAACGCGGTCCGCCAGCGACTCGATGACTTCCTCGCCGCTCTGCAGGGCCTTCAGTTCGACGCCGTTGATGGTGCCGCAGTCGGGCATGGTGATGACCACGTTGTGGGCCACGTCGACGAGGCGGCGGGTAAGGTAACCGGCGTCGGCGGTTTTAAGAGCCGTGTCGGACAGACCTTTACGACCGCCGTGCGTGGAGATGAAGTACTCGAGCACGGTGAGGCCTTCGCGGAAGTTCGACAAGATCGGGTTCTCGATGATCTCGCCGACGCCGCCGGTCAGCTTCTTCTGGGGCTTGGCCATAAGACCGCGCATGCCGGCCAGCTGGCGTACCTGCTGGCGGCTGCCGCGGGCGCCGGAGCCCTGCATCATGTGCACGGAGTTGAAGCGGGGTTCGTTCACGCTGTAAGGGCGCGTCTCCTGCTTCTCCATTTCCTCGAACATCATGTCGGCGACGCGGTCGCTGACCTTGGTCCAGATGTCGATGATCTTGTTGTAGCGCTCGTTCTCGGTGATGATACCGTCCTGAGCCTGGTCGCCGATGGCGCGCACCATCTTCTGGGCTTTCTCTATCAGTTCGGCCTTCTTGCCGGGCACGCTCATGTCGGCCAGCGAAATGGACAGGCCGGACACGGTGCAGTAGTGGAAGCCGAGGTTCATCAGGTGGTCGAGCAGCGTCACGGTGGCGTGATGGCCGACCTCCGGGTTCTTGAAGCATTCGTCGACGAGGTTGGACAGGTCTTTCTTGCCCTGCACCTTGTTGTACTTCTTCCAGTCGAGCTTGGCGGGCAGGATCTCGAAGAAGATCAGGCGGCCCACGGTGACGTAGTCCTTCCAGTCGTTGGGCTTCTTCCAGGCCTTGGCTTCGGCGTCGTAGTCCGCCGACTCGTGCGTGGTGTCGTTCATACCGCGCACTTTGATCTTCGCGTGCAGGTCGACCACGCCGTGCTGGTGGGCGGTCAGGGCCTCTTCCTTGTCGTTGAAGAACTTGCCCTCGCCGGGTTCGCCGGCCTTAATTTTGGTCAGGTAGTTGACGCCGAGCACCATGTCGTGCGACGGGTTGGCTATCGGCTTGCCGCTGGCGGGGCTGAGGATGTTGTTGGTGGCCATCATCAGCATGCGGGCTTCCATCTGCGCTTCCTGGCTGATGGGCACGTGCACGGCCATCTGGTCGCCGTCGAAGTCGGCGTTGAAGGCGGCGCAGGTGAGCGGGTGCAGCTGGATGGCGAGACCCTCGATGAGGACGGGCTCGAAAGCCTGGATACCGAGGCGGTGCAGCGTGGGGGCGCGGTTGAGCATCACGGGATGCTTCTTGGTGACGCGCTCCAGGATGTCCCAGATCTCGTTGTCCGCGTGCTCCATCTTCTTCTTGGCGACCTTCAGAGTGATGTTCTCTTTCTTGATCAGCTCGGCGAGCACGAAGGGTTTGAACAGCTCGAGCGCCATCTCCTTGGGGAGACCGCACTGGTTGAGCTTGAGGTTCGGGCCGACGACGATGACCGAGCGGCCGGAATAGTCCACGCGCTTACCCAGCAGGTTCTGGCGGAAGCGGCCCTGCTTACCCTTAAGGATGTCCGAGATGGACTTGAGCGGGCGGTTGGCCGCGCCCAGGACCACTTTACCGCGGGCGCCGTTCTCTATGAGGGCGTCGACGGCTTCCTGGAGGAGGCGCTTTTCGTTGTAGATCATCACCTGCGGGGCGCGGAGGGCCTCGATGTGCTTGAGGCGGTTGTTGCGGTTGATGATGCGGCGGTACAGGTCGTTGAGGTCGGAGGTGGCGAAGCGGCCGCCTTCGAGCGGCACGAGCGGGCGCAGGTCCGGCGGCAGCACGGGCAGCACGGTCATGATCATCCACTCCGGGCGGTTGCCGCTGGCCATGAAACCTTCGAGGATCTTGAGGCGCTTGATAGCCTTGGAGCGGTCGGCGTCGCTCTTGATGGCGGGCAGTTCCTTCTGGATGCGCTCGATCTCGACCTTCATGTCGATGTTCTCGAGCAGGTGCTGGATGGCGTTGGCGCCGATGCCGACCTTGATCTTGGAGTACTTCTTCTTGACTTCGCTGAGCTGGGTCTCGGTGAAGACCTCGCCGCGCTTGTGCTCCACGCGGCCGGTGACGGGGTCCTTGGTGTCGTCGAGGACGACGTACGCCGCGTAGTACACGACCTTCTCCAGGTCGGTGGGGCGCATGTCCAGAATGATGCCGATGCGGGAGGGGCTCTTGCGCAGGAACCAGATGTGGGCGACGGGGCAGGCCAGCTCGATGTGGCCCATGCGCTCGCGGCGCACCTTGGCTTCGGTCACTTCGACGCCGCAGCGGTCGCAGACCACGCCCTTGAACTTCACCCAGCGGTACTTGCCGCAGGCGCACTCGTAGTCCTTGGAGGGGCCGAAGATCCTTTCGCACAGCAGGCCGTCGCGCTCGGGCTTGAGCGTGCGGTAGTTGATGGTCTCGGGTTTCTTGACTTCGCCGAAGGACCAGTTGCGGATCCGGCTCGGGCTGGCGAGGCCGATCTTTATGCCGTTAAAGGCCGCGTAATTGAGTTCCTTGGCGCGCTTCTTGGTCTTGCCCGCGTTGAATAAGTTCTTAACTTCCGACATCATGTCCATAGTGGTCTCCGGTTATCGTCTGTCCGCTCCGGCCGCGGCCGGGTTTCCCCGGCCTTGGCCGTTTGTTGCTGCCGGTAATTACGCCTTGGATTCCGCTTTCTTCTTGGAAGCGGCGGCCTTCTCGGCGGCCCGCTCGGCCGCCAGCTCCATCTCGGGCTGGAAGGTCGGCACGTGCGGCGTGTTGAGCAGGTCCACTTCGAGCGCGAGCGCCTGGAGTTCCTTCACGAGCACCTTGAAGGATTCCGGCACGCCGGGCTGCGGAGGGAAGTCGCCCTTGATGATGGCTTCGTACATCTTGGTGCGGCCGGTGAAGTCGTCGGACTTCACGGTCAGCATCTCCTGCAGGGTGTACGCGGCGCCGTAGCCTTCGAGCGCCCAGACTTCCATTTCGCCGAAGCGCTGGCCGCCGAACAGGGCCTTACCGCCCAGGGGCTGCCTGGTGATGAGGCTGTAAGGGCCGGTGCTGCGGGCGTGAACCTTGTCTTCGACGAGGTGGATAAGCTTGAGGATGTACATATAGCCGATCGTGACTTTCTCGTGGAAGGCCTCGCCGGTGCGGCCGTCGAACAGCTGGATGCGGCAGTAGTCGTCCGGGAGGTATTCCTCCGGCACGCCCTTGGCCTTCAGGTGGTCCTTGGCCAGCTGCACCATCTGGATGACGCCGGGCTTTTCGGCGCCGGGGTTCTTCTGGATGTCGGCCAGCACGTCGTCGATGGTGATCTGACCGCGCTTCTTGCCGTGCTTGGACTCCCAATATTTCCAATAATCCTTATTGTCCTCGGCCGCGCTGTCGAACACGGGGCAGGACATCTGGGTGTCGAGCTGCTTGCCGGCCCAGCCGAGCATGACCTCGAGGATCTGGCCGATGTTCATGCGCGAGGGCACGCCCAGCGGGGACAGCAGCACGTCCACCGGGGTACCGTCGGGCATATACGGCATGTCCTCCTTGGGGAGGATGCGGGCGACGACGCCCTTGTTGCCGTGGCGGCCGGAGAGCTTGTCGCCCACCTGCAGGCGGCGCTTAAGGGCGATGTGCACCTTCACCACTTTGTTGACGGTGACGGGCAGTTCGCCGGAGGATTTCAGCATCTCCTTCTCGCGGGCGAACTTCTCCTTGATCTTCTTTTCCATCTGCTTGCAGAACTCTTCGGTGTCGGTGCCCCGCTTGGCGGTGTCCTTGCGGAACTCCTTGAGCGCGTCGAGGTTATAGTTCATCTCGGCGTCGATCTCTTTCTTGCGGCGGTCTTCCTCGGGCTTCGAGAGCTTCTCGCGGCGCACGAACACGCGGGTGCCGATGATCTTGCCGTACACGCCGGGCGGCACGCGCATGGAGGTGTCGGTCACGTCCTCGGCCTTCTTGCCGAAGATGACCTTCAGCAGGCGCTCTTCGGGGCTGAGCTGCTGCTCGCCCTTCGGGGACACCTTGCAGACCAGGATGTCGCCGGGGCGCACCATGGTGGACGGGATCACCACGCCGTCGGAGTCGATGTGCTCCAGGGCGTCGGTGCCCACGTTCGGGATGTCGCGGGTGATCTCTTCGGGGCCCAGCTTGGTGTCGCGGGCTTCCACTTCGAATTCCTCGATGAAGACCGAGGTCAGCTGGTCCTGTTCCACGACCTTCTCGGAGAGCAGGATGGCGTCTTCGTAGTTATAACCTTCCCAGCTCATGAAGGCCACCAGCAGGTTCTTGCCCAGCGCGAGCTGGCCGTTCTGCGTGGAGGGGCCGTCGGCGATGACGTCGCCTTTCTTCACGTCCATGCCGCTCTCCACTATCGGCACCTGGTTGACGCAGGTGTCCTGGTTGGAGCGGCGGTACTTGATGAGGTGGTAAATGTCGGGCTCTTTGCTGTGCTCCGGCTTTATGGCGATCATGTCCGCGGAGGCGTAAATGACCTTGCCCGAGGTGCGGGCGGTCACGCAGGCGCGGCTGTCGCGGGCGATGGCTTCTTCCATGCCGGTCCCGACCAGCGGGGCTTCGGTCACGAGGAGCGGCACGGCCTGGCGCTGCATGTTGCAGCCCATCAGGGCGCGGTTGGCGTCGTCGTGTTCGAGGAAGGGCACGAGCGCGGCGGAGATGGACACCACCTGCAGCGGGCTCACGTCCATGTACGTCACGTCGGCCGCGTCCTTGAACTCGTACTCGTCCTTGATGCGGCCGTACACCTGGTCGGAGGAAAGCTTGTTGCCTTCGATGGGGGTATTGGCCTGGCCCACGAAGATGTCGTCTTCGTTATAGGCGGTCACGTACTCGGCTTCGTCGGTAACCTTCTTGTTGGTGATCTTGCGGTACGGGGTCTCGATGAGGCCGTACTGGTTCACCTTGGCGTAGCTGGCCAGCGACACGATGAGGCCGATGTTCGGGCCTTCGGGCGTTTCGATGGGGCAGACGCGGCCGTAATGCGTGTAGTGCACGTCGCGGACTTCGAAGCCGGCGCGCTTGCGGTTCAGACCGCCCGGTCCAAGGGCCGACAGGCGGCGCTTGTGGGTCAGCTCGGCCAGCGGGTTGATCTGGTCCATGAACTGGGACAGCTGGGAAGTACCGAAGAACTTCCTCATGATGGCCACGACGGGCGCGGCGTTGATGAGCGTGCGCGGGGTGACGGTCTTGTCTTCCTTGCTCATGCGGTCGCGCACGTTGCGCGCTATCTGCACGAGGGCGACGCGGATCTGGTTCTCCAGCAGCTCGCCGATGGAGCGCACGCGGCGGTTGCCGAGGTGGTCGATGTCGTCCACCTTGAACTCGAACTTGGCGCCCTGGTAGTCGAAGGACGGCGCGCCGCTGTTGAGGGCCATCAGGTACTTGATGGTGACGATGATGTCTTCGAGGTTGATGTTGCGCAGCTTGTCGCCGGGCACCTTGAAGCGCTTGTCGCTCTTGGCCAGCTCCTCGTAGAGCGGGCGCAGCTTGCGCATGGCCTTGTAGCGGCCTACGACGGAGAAGTCGTAGCGGCGCAGGCTCTTGAACATGATATTGTCGAGGTATTCCTCGGCCTGTTCCTTGACGATGAAGTCCTGGCCGCGCATCTTCTTATAGATCTCGTAGCGGGCGTCGGAGGCGGTCTTGGGCTGGTTCTTGGCCTCGAGGGCCAGGATCACGCCGGGGTTCTCTTCTTTGGGGTTGCCCTTGATGAGGCGCACGGACTTGAGCTTGCGGTCCAGCATGGACTTGAAGGCTTTCTCGTCGATGGGCTGGCCGGCTTTCTCCTCGAGGTTCCAGACGACCTCGCCGGAGGATTTGTCCACGATGTCCTCGATGGCGTACTTGCCGATGATGTTGGCGGCGTTGTCGTGGCTGACCACGGCCTCGACGGACTGGTAGAAGGCCTGCAGGATCTCGGCGTTGGTCTCGAGGCCGGCGGCTTTCACGAAAGTGGTGGCGAGGATCTTCTTCTTGCGGTCCAGGCGGACCCACAGGACGTTGTCGGTGTCGAATTCGAACTCCACCCAGGCGCCGCGGTACGGGATGATGCGGGCGTAGAAGAGGGGCTTACCGAGGACCGACTGCTTCTTTTCGTCGTCTTCCTCGAAGATGATGCCGGGCGAGCGGTGCAGCTGGCTGACCACGATGCGCTCGGCGCCGTTGAAGATGAACGAGCCGGTGTCGGTCATGATGGGCAGCTCGCACA
>Ga0209211_10005744_pt1 | contig 18348 bp, 11 predicted proteins | sample RifGroA2_FD_183992 | JGI IMG/M metagenome (GOLD analysis project Ga0209211, IMG submission 183992) | Groundwater microbial communities from Rifle, Colorado, USA - Groundwater A2 (SPAdes) (version 2) | ecosystem: Environmental > Aquatic > Deep subsurface > Groundwater | place: Rifle, Colorado... | reverse complement strand
ACGGTGTCTTTCAACACGGTTTCCGAAATGGCCATGGTGCCCGACAGGCTGTGCAAAATGCCGACCTTGATGGTGTCGGCGGCGAGCGCTGGCATGGCTGACAAGCCAGACAGTGCGATAGCGGCAGTGAAGGCCTTGAGTGTAAAACGACGTTGCATATGTGCTTCTCCAGTAGGTAAAAAAGAAACCCGTTCTCTGCCTTGAGCCTGCTTTTTAGGCCAGGCTTTGGCATCGCGATGGGGTAACTTTAAGGAAGCACAGGGGGTTTGGAAATACGCCGAGTGGCGTACAGGGTGGGGCCTCGCTTATTGCATGTGTTGACCGCCGTTGATGGCGATGTTGGCCCCGGTCACGAAGGCCGCTTCCTCGGACGCCAGGTAGATGATCAAGCCAGCCACTTCCTCGGGCTTGCCCAGACGACCGACCGGGATGTTGGGCAGGATCTTGGAGTTCAGCACCTCCTGCGGAATAGCCGTCACCATCTTGGTTCCGATGTAGCCTGGCGAGATGGTGTTGACGGTCACGCCTTTCTTGGCCACTTCCAATGCCAGCGCCTTGGTGAAGCCGTGCACGCCGGCCTTGGCGGCTGAATAGTTGGTCTGGCCGAAGGCGCCCTTGGAGCCGTTGACCGAGGACACGTTGATGATGCGGCCCCAGTTGCGCTCGACCATGCCGTCGGCGACCTGCTTGCTCATGTTGAACAGGCTGTCCAGGTTGGTGCGCAGCACCGCGTCCCAGTTGATCTTGTCCATCTTCTTGAAGGTCATGTCGCGCGTGATGCCGGCGTTGTTGACCAGCACATCGACCGCGCCGAGCTGCGCCTGCACCCGGGCCACGGCGGCGGCGCAGGAGTCGATGTCGGTCACGTCGCAGGGCACGGCCAGGATGTCGTAGCCATGCGCCTTCATCTGCGCCACCCACTCGCCGTGCTTGTTGTTGCCGGGCGAGTAGGTCACGGCCACCTGGTAGCCGGCATCGCCCATTTTGGTTGAAATTGTCTCGCCCAGGCCGCCCATGCCGCCGGTGACCAGTACCACGCGTGTTGCTGCTGTCATCTCTGTCTCCTCGTTGGTGAATCAATCGTTCAGGCGCGCTCGAGCGCCAGCGCCACGCCCATGCCACCGCCGATGCACAGCGAGGCCAGGGCCTTGTTGGCGCCGCGGCGCTTCATCTCGTGCAGCAGCGTGACCAGGATGCGGCAGCCCGAGGCGCCGATCGGGTGGCCGATGGCGATGGCGCCGCCGTTGACGTTGATCTTGCTGGTATCCCATTCCATCTGTTGGTTCACGGCGCAGGCCTGCGCGGCAAACGCCTCGTTGATCTCCATCAGGTCCAGGTCCTGGGCCGACCAGCCGGCTTTTTGCAGACACAGCTTGGAGGCCGGCACCGGGCCCATGCCCATGATGCTGGGGTCCAGGCCGGCCGAGGCGTAGGCGCGGATCACCGCCAGCGGTGTCAGGCCGAGCGACGCGGCGCGCTGCGCGCTCATCACCAGCACGGCGGCGGCGCCGTCGTTCAGGCCCGAGGCATTGCCGGCCGTGACGGTGCCGGCCTTGTCGAAGGCCGGACGCAGGCCGGCCAGGCCCTCGGCGCTGGTCTTGCGATTGACGAACTCGTCGGCCGAAAAAACGATCGGGTCGCCCTTTTTCTGCGCGATGCTGAAGGGCAAGATTTCGTCCTTGAACTTACCCGCGTCCTGGGCCGCGGCCGCCTTCAACTGACTGGCCAGCGCCAGCGCGTCCTGCATCTCACGCGTGACGCCGTATTTCTTGGCCACGTTCTCGGCCGTCGTGCCCATATGGTATTGGTTGTAAACGTCCCACAGACCATCGGTGATCATGGTGTCGATCAGCTTCCAGTCACCCATGCGCTGGCCGTCGCGCGAGCCCGGCAACACGTGCGGTGCGGCGCTCATGTTCTCCTGGCCGCCGGCGACGATGATGTCGGCGTCGCCGCATTTGATGGCTGGGGCCGCCAGCATCACGGCCTTCAGGCCCGAGCCGCAAACCTTATTGATGGTCAGGCCCGGCACACCTTGCGGCAAACCGGCCTTGATGACGGTCTGGCGCGCCGGGTTCTGCCCGGCGCCAGCGGTGAGCACCTGGCCCAGAATGACTTCGCTGATCAGGTCGCCAGCTACACCGGCCTGCGCCAGCAGGCCACGCACGACGTGGGCGCCGAGCTCAGGCGCGGCGATCTTGGCCAGGCTGCCGCCAAACTTGCCAACGGCAGTACGGGCGGCGGCGGCGATGACGATATCGGACATAAAAACTCCTTCTAGGTGGATAAGGGGGAACAAACTTGCGGTGGCGCCGGTGCTACTTTTTCTTCTGCGGCGGCAGGTCGGTGCAATGGCCTTCGAAGACCTCGGCGGCCATGCCGATCGACTCGCCCAGCGTCGGGTGCGGGTGAATGGTCTTGCCGATGTCACCGGGCTCACAGCCCATCTCGATGGCCAGGCAGACCTCGCTGATCAGATCTCCCGCATGGGTGCCGACAATGCCGCCGCCAATCACGCGGTGCGTGGCCTCGTCGAAGATCAGCTTGGTGAAGCCCTCGTCGCGCCCGTTGGCGATGGCCCGGCCCGACGCGGCCCAGGGGAACACCGCCTTGCCAATCTTGATGCCCTCGGCCTTGCACTGCTCCTCGGTCTTGCCGGCCCAGGCGACCTCGGGGTCGGTGTAGGCGACGGAAGGAATCTGGCGCGCATCAAAAAAAGCGTTCTCGCCATGCGCGACCTCGGCCGCCACATGCGCTTCGTGCACCGCCTTGTGCGCCAGCATCGGCTGGCCGACCACGTCGCCAATCGCGAAGATGTGCGCCACGTTGGTGCGCATCTGCTTGTCCACGTTGATGAAACCACGCTCCGTCACGGCGACACCGGCCTTGTCGGCGCCTATCTTGCCACCGTTGGGGCTGCGGCCCACGGCCACCAGCACCAGGTCATAAACCTGCGCTTCGCTGGGCGCCTTCTCGCCTTCGAACTTCACCTCGATGCCGGCCTTGCTCGCCTTGGCACCCACGGTCTTGGTCTTGAGCATGACGCTGCCGAAACGGTGCGCGTTCATCTTCTCCCAGACCTTGACCAGGTCGCGGTCGGCGCCCTGCATCAGGCCGTCGAGCATTTCCACCACGTCGATGCGCGTGCCCAGGGTCGAATAAACCGTGGCCATCTCCAGGCCGATGATGCCGCCGCCGATCACCAGCATGCGCTTGGGAATGCTCTTCAGCAGCAAGGCGCCGGTGGAATCCACCACGCGTTCATCCTCGGGCATGAACGGTAGCTTCACCGCCTGGCTGCCGACCGCGATGATGGCCTTGGCAAACTTGACGACTTTTTTGCTGCCGTCGGCCGCCGCGATTTCAAGATGGTAGGGGTCCAGGAAGCTGCCCAGGCCGGTCAGCACCTCGACCTTGCGCGCCTTGGCCATGCTGCTCAACCCGCCGGTGAGTTTCTTGATGACGCCGTCCTTGAAGCCGCGCAGCTTGTCGATGTCGATCTCGGGCGCGCCGTATTTGATGCCGTGGTCCGGCAGGTGTGACACTTCGTCCATCACCGAGGCGGTGTGCAGCAGCGCCTTGGACGGGATGCAGCCGACATTCAGGCAGACGCCGCCGAGCGTCGCGTAGCGCTCCACCAGGATAGTCCTCATGCCGAGATCGGCGCTGCGGAAAGCAGCAGAGTAACCACCGGGGCCGGCGCCCAGCACCAGCATCTCGCATTCCAGGTCGGCCTTGCCGGCGTAGCTGGCGGCGTTCGGAATAGCTGCCGCCGGGGCGGCGGGTGCAGCAGCCGGAGCCGGTGCCGTGGCTGCGGCGGATGCGGCAGGGGCGGGTGCCGCCGTTGCCGCGGCGCCGGCGGCCTCGATCAACAGGAGCACCGAGCCCTCGCCGACCTTGTCGTTGACCTTGACCTTGATCTCCTTGACGACGCCGGCATGGGTCGAGGGGATCTCCATCGAGGCCTTGTCGGATTCGACCATGACCAGGCCTGTATCGACGGCGATGGTCTCGCCGACCTTGACCATGATCTCGATCACGGCGACGTCCTTGAAGTCGCCGATGTCGGGAACTTTGACTTCCACTAAATTAGCCATGGCAGCAAGCCCTTATAAGATTAGAACAGCACGCGCCGCAGATCGGCGAGCAGGTTGGCGAAATGGACGTTGAAGCGCGCGGCGGCGGCGCCGTCGATCACGCGGTGGTCCCAGGACAGCGACAGCGGCAGGGTCAGGCGCGAGCTGTAGCTCTTGCCGTCGCTGGAGTGCTGCTTCCAGTAGCTCTTGCAGACGCCCATGATGGCGACCTCGGGCGCGTTGATGATGGGCGTGAAGTAAATGCCGCCTATGCCGCCCAGCGACGAAATCGTGAAGGTGCCGCCCGACATCTGGTCGGGTTTGAGCTTGCCCTCGCGCGCCAGTTTGGCCAGTTCGCCCATCTCCTTGGTGATCTCGGGCACCGTCTTCTTGTCGCAGTCGCGGATCACCGGCACCATGAGACCGTTGGGCGTGTCGGCGGCGAACCCGATGTGGTAATACTGTTTGAGCACCAGCGCGTCGCCGTCCAGGCTGGCGTTGAACTCGGGGAACTTCTTCAGTGTCGCCACCGCCGCCTTGATCATGAAGGGCAGCATGCTGATCTTGACGCCGGACTTCTCCAGCTCCTTGTTCATCTGCACGCGAAAAGCCTCCAGATCGGTGATGTCGGCCTCGTCGTGCGTGGTGACGTGCGGGATCACGACCCAGTTGCGGTGCAAATTCGCGCCCGAGATCTTCTTGATGCGCGAGAGCTCCTTGCGCTCGATGGGACCGAACTTGGCGAAGTCCACCTTGGGCCAGGGCAGCAGGTCCAGCCCGCCACCGCCAGTCGGCGCGGACGCCGCCTTGGGCGCGGGTACCGGAGCGCCGCCGCCCTTGGCGAAGAGCTCGACATCGGCGCGCACGATGCGGCCGTGCTGGCCGGTGCCTACAACGCGTCCGAGGTTGACGGAAAGTTCACGCGCCAGCTTGCGCACCGCCGGGCCGGCGTAGGCCAGCGCGAAAGCGGCCTCATTGATGGTGGTGCTGGAGGCCGCGGGTGCCGGGGATGCGGGTGCCGCCGCGGCCGGTGCGGGTGCCGCTGCCGTGCCGGGCTGGGCCGCCGGCGCGGCGGGTGCTGCTGCGGCGTCACCGCTGGCCAGCGTCAGCACGATGCTGCCCTGGCTGAGCTTGTCGCCGACCTTGACGCGGATGGCCGTGACCACACCGCCTTGCGGCGAGGGCACGTCCATCGTGGCCTTGTCGGATTCGAGCGAGATCAGCGGGTCCTCGGCCTTCACGGTGTCGCCGACCTTGACGAAGATCTCGATCACCGGCACGTCCGTGAAGTCGCCGATGTCGGGTACGGGAATATCGATGGTTTGACTCATGGTGTTTGGTCCTTGCTCGTTCAGACGGTCCACGGCGCGGCGCGCTCGGTGTCCAGGCCATATTTGGCAATGGCGTCGGCGACGACGGCGGCTTTGATGAGGCCGTCATCGGCCAGCGCCTTCAGGGCGGCGACCGCCACGTAATAGCGATCGATCTCGAAAAAGCGGCGCAGCTTGGCGCGGTAGTCGCTGCGCCCGAAGCCGTCGGTGCCCAGCACCACGTAGCGATGCGCTCCGGTCTGCACGTACTCGCGCACCTGGTCGGCGTAGTTGCGCATGTAGTCGGTGGAGGCGATCACCGGGCCCTCGTGGCCGGCCAGACAGGTCTCGATCCAGCTCTGGCGCGCCGGCTCGGTCGGGTGCAACAGGTTCCAGCGCTGCGCCGCCATGCCGTCGCGCTTGAGTTCGTTGAAGCTGGTGGCGCTCCAGATGTCGGCGCTGACGTTGAAGTCGGCCTTGAGCAGTGCAGCGGCGGCGATCACTTCGCGCAAAATGGTGCCGCTGCCCATCAACTGCACGCGCAGTCCATTCTTGGCCGTCTTGCCACCGTCTTTGAGCTTGTACAGGCCCTTGAGAATGCCCTGCTCGGCACCGGCACCGGCGTCAAGCAGGCCGGGGTGCGGGTAGTTCTCATTCATCAGGGTGATGTAGTAGAAGACATCCTCCTGCTCTTCGTACATGCGGCGCATGCCGTCGCGCACGATGGTCACCACCTCGTAGGCAAAGCTCGGGTCGTAGGAGATGCAGTTGGGGATGGTGGCGGCGATGATGTGGCTGTGGCCGTCCTCGTGCTGCAGGCCCTCGCCGTTGAGCGTGGTGCGCCCGGCGGTGCCGCCCAGCAGGAAGCCACGGGCCCGGATGTCGCCGGCCAGCCAGGCCAGGTCACCGACGCGCTGCAGGCCGAACATCGAGTAGTAGATGTAGAACGGGATCATCGGCACGTTGTTCGTGCTGTACGAGGTCGCCGCGACGATCCAGCTCGACATCGCGCCGCCTTCGTTGATGCCCTCCTGCAGCACCTGGCCGTCCTTCGACTCGCGGTAGTACATGAGTTGGTCGGCATCCTGCGGCTTGTAGAGCTGGCCCACTGACGAGTAGATGCCGAGCTGGCGGAACATGCCTTCCATGCCGAAGGTGCGCGATTCATCGGGCACGATGGGCACGATGTGCTTGCCAATCGCCTTGTCGCGCACCAGCGTGCCCAGCATTTGCACGAAGGCCATGGTGGTGGAAATCTCGCGCTCGCCCGAGCTGTCGAGCAGGCGCTGGAAGCTGCTCAGTGGCGGGATGGTCAGCGCGGTGGACTTCTGCCGGCGCTGCGGCAGGTAGCCGCCCAGGGCCTGGCGCCGCGCGTGCAGGTACTTCATCTCCGGGCTGTCGGCGGGCAGTTTGACGAAGGGTACGCTGGCCAGATCGGCGTCGCTGACCGGAATCTGGAAGCGGTCGCGAAAACCCTTGAGCGCGTCCTGCGTCATCTTCTTGGCCTGGTGCGCGATCATCTGGCCTTCGCCCGACTCGCCCATGCCGTAGCCCTTGACGGTCTTGGGCAGGATCAGGGTGGGCTGGCCGGTGTGCTTGACGGCCGCGGCGTAGGCGGCGAAGACCTTCTCAGGGTCGTGGCCGCCGCGCGTCAGGCCCCAGATTTCGTCGTCGCTCATGTCGGCCACCAGGGCCTTCAATTCCTCGTACTTGCCGAAGAAGTGCTCGCGCACATAGGCGCCGCTCTTGCTCTTGAAGTCCTGGTACTCGCCGTCCACGCATTCTTCCATGCGCTGCAGCAGCAGGCCGCTCTTGTCCTTGGCCAGCAGTTGGTCCCAGCCGCCGCCCCAGACCACCTTGATGACGTTCCAGCCGGCGCCGCGGAACACCGATTCGAGTTCCTGGATGATCTTGCCGTTGCCGCGCACCGGACCGTCCAGGCGCTGCAGGTTGCAGTTGATGACGAAGATTAGGTTGTCCAGGCGCTCGCGCCCGGCCAGCGAGATCGCGCCCAGCGATTCGGGCTCGTCCATCTCGCCGTCGCCCATGAAGGCCCAGACCTTGCGCGGCGCGGTCTCGGCCAGGCTGCGGCCCTGCAGGTATTTCAGGAAGCGCGCCTGGTAGATCGCCATCAGCGGCCCCAGGCCCATCGAGACGGTGGGGAACTGCCAGAAGTCGGGCATCAGCCAGGGATGCGGGTAGGACGGGAGGCCCCGGCCTTCGGTTTCCTGGCGGTAACCCAGCAGTTGCGCCTCGGTCAGGCGCCCCTCGACGAAGGCGCGCGCGTAAATGCCGGGTGAGCAATGGCCCTGGATGTAGATCAGGTCGCCGCCGTGTGACTCAGTGGGCGCGTGCCAGAAGTGGCCGAAACCGATGTCGTAGAGCGTGGCCGCCGACTGGAAACTGGCGATGTGGCCGCCCAGCTCGGAGCTGTCCTTGTTGGCGCGCAGGATGATGGCCATCGCGTTCCAGCGGATGATGCAGCGCAGCCGGTGCTCGATGGCGCGGTCGCCGGGGGATTTCTCCTCGTCCTCGGGGGCGATGGTGTTCTTGTAGGCGGTGGTCAGCGAGTTGGGCGCGTAGATGCCGGCGCGCCGTGCCTGGTCCACCAGGCGGTTGACGAGGTAGTTGCTGCGGCCGCTGCCACGGTGTTGCTGGACGGCGCGCAGGGCGTCGCTCCACTCGGTCGTTTCAATCGGATCGAGGTCGTCATTCACATTCATCTTGTCTCCTGTTGGGTTCGCCGTCCGCCCGGATACGGGTTCCTACCGAGGTCCGCGCGTCGGCGGCTCGCCGTCGCCGGCGCGGATCCGCGACAGGACCGCGGTGGCGGTGCGGCTCGACCATTCGCTGGCAGCGTCGACCGAGGCCAGCGCCGTCATGTTGACCAGGCGCCGGACCGTCGCGGTCGGTGTCAGGATGTGCGCCGGGCGCGCCAGCCCGAGCAGGATCGGGCCGACCGTGATGCCGTGGCCCGAGGTCGCCTTGAGCACGTTGAAGGTGATGTTGGCGGCGTCCAGCGTCGGCATCACCAGCAGATTGGCCTCGCGCGTGAGCGTTGAGCCGGGAAACACCTGATCGAGCAGCTCGCGGGACAAGGCGGCGTCGCCGTGCATCTCGCCCTCGACCTCGAACGCGGGCTTGAGCGAGCGGATCAATTCGAGCGCGCGGCGCATCTTGCGCGCACTGGCCGTGTCCTCACTGCCGAAGCTCGAATGCGACAGCAGGGCGACGTGCGGCCTGATGCCGAAGCGGCGCACCTCGTCGGCCGCCAGCACGGCGATCTCGGCGAGCTGCTCGGGGCGGGGGTCGGGGTTGACGTAGGTGTCGCAGATGAACAGCGTGCGCTCGGGCAGCATCAGCAGGTTCATCGCCGCCAGGGTCTCGACGCCCTCGCGCAGGCCGATCACGTCGGCCACCACCTCCAGGTGCGCGCGGTAGCCGCCGGTCACGCCGCACAGCAAGGCGTCGGCGTCGCCGCGCTGCACCAGCATCGCGGCCAGCACCGTCGGGTTGCGGCGCAAGGCGGCCTCAGCCCCCAGCGGTGTGACGCCCCGACGGCAATTCAATCGGTAATAGGTTTGCGCGGCCGCAAGCACCCGCGGGTCGGTCTCGGGATCGACCAGTTCGAAATCGCGCCCGGTCACCAGACGCAGCCCGAAGTCCTGGATGCGCTGCGCCACCACGCTGGCGCGCCCGACCAGGATCGGCCGCGCCAGGCGCTCGTCGATGACGATCTGCACCGCGCGCAGCACGCGCTCGTCCTCGCCCTCGGCGTAGACCACGCGCTTGGATACCTTCTGCGCCGCCTCGAACACCGGCTGCATGACCGAACCGGAGTGGTAGACGAAGCTCGCCAGGCCAGCCCGGTAAGCCACCATGTCCGTGATCGGACGCGTGGCCACACCACTGTCCATCGCCGCCTGCGCCACCGCCGGCGCCACGACCTCGATCAGGCGCGGATCAAAGGGCTTGGGAATCAGGTACTGCGCGCCAAAGCGCAAGCCCACCGCGCCATAGGCCTGGGCCACCACCTCGGGAATCTCGGCATGCGCCAGCGCCGCGATGGCGCGCACGGCCGCCAGCTTCATCTCCTCGTTGATGGTGCTGGCGCCCACATCCAGGGCACCGCGGAAGATGAACGGAAAACACAGCACGTTGTTGACCTGGTTCGGGTAGTCCGAACGCCCGGTGCCCAGGATCGCATCGGGGCGCGCGGCCAGTGCTTCCTCGGGCGTGATCTCGGGTGTCGGATTGGCCATCGCCAGGATGATGGGGTCGCGCGCCATGGCCTTGACCATCTCGGGCTTGAGCACGCCCCCGGCTGAGAGGCCCAGGAAGATGTCGGCATCCTCGATGATGTCAGCCAGCTTGCGCGCCGGCGTGTCCTGCGCGTAACGCGCCTTGTTTGTGTCCATCTGCTCCGTGCGCCCGGCATAGACCACGCCCACAGAGTCCGAGACGAACACGTTGCGCAGCGGCAGGCCCAGGCTCACGATCAAATCCAGACAAGCCAGCGCGGCCGCACCGGCGCCCGAGGCCACCAGTTTGACTTCCGTGATGTCCTTGTCGACGTGCTTGAGCGCGTTCAGGATGGCGGCGGCGGCGACGATGGCGGTGCCGTGTTGGTCGTCGTGGAACACCGGGATCTTCATGCGCTCGCGCAGTTTCTTCTCGATGTAGAAACACTCGGGCGCCTTGATGTCTTCCAGGTTGATGCCGCCAAAGGTCGGCTCCATGCGCGCGATGGTGTCGATCAGTTTGTCGGGGTCGAGTTCATCGAGCTCGATGTCGAAGACGTCAATGCCGGCGAACTTCTTGAACAGGCAGCCCTTGCCCTCCATCACCGGCTTGCCCGCCAGCGCGCCAATATTGCCCAGGCCCAGCACCGCCGTGCCGTTGGTGATGACGGCCACCAGGTTGTTGCGCGCGGTCAGGTTGCCGGCCTCGGCGGGATTGTCCACGATCGCCAGGCACGCCTCGGCCACGCCGGGCGAGTAGGCCAGTCCGAGGTCGCGCTGGGTCGCCATCGCCTTGGTCGGGGTGACAGATATCTTGCCCGGCGTCGGGTAGCGGTGGTAGTCCAGGGCGGCTTGCTTCAAAGTGTCGTTGCTCATCGTGTCTCTCTCGTTGTTGTTCGTGATCCGGGCAGAACGGCTGCCCCTCAGGCGATGAAGCGGCAGGCCGAGGCGGGGGCGCGCGTGTCCATGTTGCGGCCGCGGTTGAGGTGATCGTCGATCTCGGCAGCGCAGCCCAACATGCGGGCATACAGGAAGACCGTGAACGCCGCCGTCTCCAGCGCGTCGGCCTTGATGGTGCCGGCGCGATAGGCCGGCCACACGGTCTTGAGGAGCAGCGCCGCGATCACCGCGTCGACGTTGACGCAATACACATTGCGCGACACACCCGCGTCATAGAGCTTTTGCACCAAGGCCTTGTAGAAGGTCAGGAACACGTTGTGCTCACCGCGCTTTTTCATCAACTCCCCAACGAAGACCTCGCGCGGATCGAGGTTGACCGGCTTGTCCTTGAATACCGGATGGTTGACGCAGGGGATTTTCATGATGTCGAGGTTGCCGCTGGTCTTCTTGTAGGCGCCGGGCTGCCCGGGTCGGCCAGGCCGCTGTCCTTGAACTGCGCCAGCAGAAAGGCCACGCCTTCAAAGCCGTTGCCGCCGTGCGCATAGCCACAGTGCGTGAGAAAGCCGATCAAGCCCTTGTTGAGCTGCACACGCTCCGGTTGCTCGGGTCCGTCGGACGAGACCGCGCCCTTGGCGCCCTGCGCCGAGATCGTGCCCGGACCGTTGGTCAGCAGCAGGCCGACCAGTGTCTGGAAGGCAAACAGGTCACTCGCACCCGGCTGGCCCTGCAGCAGCGCGACATAGGCCACCTCGGTAAGCGAACGCCGGCCCAGCAGATCGACCTCGTCGACGCCGCAAAAGCGCGTCGCTTCGTGGCGCGAGGCATCGACCGAGGCGCCGATGGCAGTGCCGAACAACTGCATCCAGGCCGGCAGGCACTCTACCGTGAGACGCGACACCCGCTTGCGCATCAGCGGGCCCCAGCCGAGTGTGGTGGTGATGGCAGCCAGCACGGCATCAAAGCTGGGGTGGCCACCCAACTGCTCCAGATAACGCACGAACACCGAGCGGGTGCCGCGCGCGCGCAGGCCGTCGAGCATGGCCTGGGCACGCGGGTCAGGCTGCGCGCCCAGCATCAGCGCCGCATCACCGGCGTCCAGCAGGCCGGCCAGCGGGAAGTTCTGGTCCAGCGCATCCTTCAAACCGGCCGCCGCGAAGCGCTCGATCAGCGCCTGCGCGATGGCGCGGGCGCGCTCGGTGCGCCGCGGCCCGACAATGGCCAGCGCCGCCGCCAGCACCGCATTGGGGGCGTTGCCGGCATCGCGGGCGGCCTGCGCCGCCGCCAGCGTGGCCTCGCCATGCAGATTCAACCAGGCGCCGACCGCCACGCTGACCAGTTGGCAGTCATTCTCGCCGCCGGCCTCCTTGAGCAGCGCCAGGCTGACGTTGGCCTCCAGCGAATACTGCGCGGCGTCCAGCACCGAGACGCCGTTGAGCCGCGTCACCTGGGTCTTGGCATCCATCTGCGACACGCCGGATGCGTCCTTCATGCTTTCCCGCGCGAACACGGTGCCGACATGCCGGTCAATCGCCTCGACCTGAGCGTCATAGGGCGCGACCGCGCGCACCACCGGCAGGTCCAGCTCGGCCGGCAGCTTGGCGCCCATGTTGGAGCCGAACCAGGCTTTGAGTTCCATCGTGCCTTCGGGCGCGAAGTCGGGGGCCACGCCGTTGGCCGCCATCACCGCCGTCAGCGCGGCCGGAATGTCGGCGATGTTGACCACCACCGCACCCTTGGCCGAGCAGACCGGGTTGCCGGGCGTGAACAGCGCGTTGACGCCAAACTTTTCCATGAACCAGCGCTCCTTGGACACCGCGTCGTCGCCGCCACCGGACATCGCGCCGGCATGGCCGACGGCGCGCGTGAGTTTGCTTTTCCAGCGCCCCACCACGCAGGCCACCACCGGCTTGGTGAACTCGGCATCGAGCTCGTAGTAGCCGCCGGGCTCGCAGTACAGCACCGCCGCCTGGCTGCGCGCGTCGTTGCCCAGCGCGTGGGCAAACTCGGGCGCGGCGTAGTGGATGTAGACGTCCTTGCCGGAGGACACCAGCGTGGTCGTGCCCCAGCCGCCCATGCGCAGGTACTGCGCGATGGTGGTGGTGAAGCCGCCCGAGTTGGACAGGATGGCGATCGAGCCTTTCTTGAGCGTGTCGCCCGGGCTGTCGCCGCCGAGCGCGCCGCCGATGCGCACCTGGTTCCAGGAATCGGCCACGCCCAGGCTGTTGCCGCCGAAGATGTCGATGCCGCGCTGCTGCGCCATGGCACGGATCTCGCGCGCGTCGTGCACGCTCATCTTCTCGGTCGGGATGAATATCTTGGTGAGCTCGGGGTTGACCCGGATCAACTCGACCACGCCGTCGTCGGCGGCGCTGGGTGGCAGGTAGACCACGCCGCAGTTGAAACGGTGGCCGTCCTCCAGGCCTTCGCGCACATTGTTGTAGACCGGGATGTTGCCGGCCGGCGTCTCCAGCACCTGGCCGCGGCGTCCGGGCGAGGTGCCGAACACCACATTGGCGCCACTCCAGGCATGGCCCACAGGGGTGACCTCGCTGGACTCGCCGCCCAGGATGTTGAGCACGCAGACCCGGTCCTCACGGGTTGCGATCTGGGCCAGCGACTCGATGCCCGTGAAGTATTTGAAGTCGCCCACACTTTTTCTGATCATGATGTTTTCCTCAAGCTGCCAGCTTCATGCCACGCGCCACCTCGGCGCGCCCGCCGGTTTTCATCCAGGCGTCGACGCGCCGCGCGTAGTCCACCACCTCACTCATGGCCGAGTCGAAGCCGAAGACGCGGTAGGGAATGCCCAGCGCCTCGCAGGTGTCGCGCATGACCGCCATGCCGCGCACCAGGTTCGGTCCGCCACGCCCCACCACCAGGTACAGCGGCTGCGCGCCGTACTTGCCGAAGTGCTCGCGCAGCGCATCGGCCATGGCGCGGAAGGTCTCAAAGATGTCGGTGTTGTTGCTTTTTCCCCCGATGATGAACAGCACGTTGCTCTGCTTGAGCCAGTGCTTGAAGCAGATGCGCGCCACCGCCTTCATCTTCTCGTAGGGCGGGTTACCGCCGAAGTCCGACGAGATACTGGCGTCGTCGCCCAGCATCTGCGTCACCAGCGAGTTGGCGCCGCCGCCGAAGGTCGGCGCCAGGATCGTGCCCTTGGGGTTGATCACGTAGACGTCGCTCTGTCCCTGGTAGGTGCGCAGTTGGTTGATCTCCTGCTCGAAGTCGGAGTAGTCGGCGGCGAACAAGTCGGCCGGCAGGCTCAGGCGCTGCCAGCGCGGGTCGTCGCGGTCAAAGCCGCACTTGAAGTCGCAGGCCACCGGCGTGAGGCGACCCTTGGCGTCGGGGCGCAGGCGGATCGGGTTGAGCTCCAGCGTGGTCATGCCGTAGTCGTGGAACAGGTCCCACAGATTCGGCAGGAACTGCACCAGCGGCGAGATGATCTGCTTGGGCGCCTTCAGCTCAGACAGCGCGTTGGCCACGATGAAGGCCTTCAGGCCGGTCAGCGGATTAAAGGGCACGCTCACGATCTGCGTCTTGTCGAGCTCCTCGATGTCGACGCCGCCGTGATGCGTCAGCGTCATGGTGGGCGCCCGAAAGTGCGTGTTGTCGGTGAGCGAGAAATAGACCTCATGCTCGGCCGGCACGCCGGCCTCGAAGGTCACGCCGTTGGACTTGGCGACCTGGTTGCCGTGGTGGTGCTCGCAGAAATAGAGGCGCTCCTTCTCGGCCAGCGCGGTGCGCAGGTCGGTGGCGCGCCCGACCAGACCGGCCTTGCCCTTCTTGCCGACGCCGCCCTTGAACACCGGCTTGATGAAAACCTGGCCATGCTTGGCGATCAGGGCCTTGATGTCAGATTCGCTGGCGTCGGGGCCGAGCATTTCCGGGGTCGGGAAGCCCGCCAGTTTGAGGAGGCGGGCGCCGTGCAGCATGCCGGTGATGTTCATAAGGGGTCCTTGGTGCGGAGTGATTCGAAGCTGCTGACGATGCTAGGAGGCAGCCGCGCACGTCAGCTTTCGAAACTCTTTCATTACCCCCTATCGATTTCCCTATGCGGGTAAGTACCGGGCTCAAGACGCGTCATTTGAAAGTTCGCCGAAAGCTTGGGCGCACCGCCGGTCCGCAAAATTCATTCGCCCCGAAAACCAATTTAATGGAGACATACCGATGAAGATCACTCATGCAACCCGGCGGCTCGCCGCCGCCCTCGCCAGCAGCGCGCTGCTGTTCACCACCCCCTGCGCCATGGCGCTGGAGGCCGTCAAGATCCTGGCGCCGGCTGCGCCCGGCGGCGGCTGGGACCAGACCGCGCGCTCAATGCAACGCGCCCTGCAAAGCGGCGACATCGTCAAGCGCGTGACGGTGGACAACAAGCCCGGCGCCGGTGGCACCATCGGCCTGGCACAGTTCGTCACCTCGTCCAAGGGCGACCCGCAGGCCATGATGGTCACCGGCATGGTGATGATCGGTGCCATCCTGGTCAACGGCTCGCCGGTCAATCTGTCGCAAGTGACGCCGCTGGCGCGCCTGACCGGCGAGTACGAAGTGCTGGTGGTGTCGGCGGCATCCAAAATCCAGAAGCTGTCGGACCTGACCGCGCTGCTCAAGACCAACCCGGGTGCGGTTTCCTGGGGCGGCGGCTCGGCCGGCGCGCCAGACCATCTGCTGGCGGCCATGATTGCCAAGAGCGTGGGTGTCGATCCGACCAAGATCAACTACATCGCGCATGCCGGCGGCGGCGAGGCGCAAGCCGCCATTCTGGGCGGTCATGTCACGGTCGGTGTCAGCGGCTGGGGCGAGTTCGCGCCCCAAATCAAGGCCGGCAAGTTGCGCGCGATCGCCATCTCGTCGGAGCAGCGCCTGCCCGATGTAAAGGACGTGCCGACGCTCAAGGAGCAGGGCATTGACGTGGTGATGGCCAACTGGCGCGCCTTGTTCGGCGCGCCCGGCATCAGCGAGGCGCAAAAGGCCGAGCTGGTGGCAGCCATCGACAAGGCCGTGAAGACACCGTCCTGGAAAGAGACGCTGGACAAGAACGAGTGGACCGACCTCTACCTGTCGGGCGACGGGTTCAAGAAATTCCTCGACGCCGAGCAGCCACGCATCGCCGAGATCGTGAACACGCTTGGCCTGGCCAAGAAATAAGGCTGCTGCCATGAACCCGTCATCATCGGGCCGCCCGTCCCTGGGCGGCGAGGCGCTGCTGTCGCTGGGCATGGTACTGCTGGGCGCCTTCGTCGTCTGGCAGGGCAGCCTGGTCAAGGCGGCGGCCAGCTACTCGGGCATCGGTCCGGGCTTGTTTCCCGGCCTGATCGGCAGCGGCTTGTCGCTGATCGGACTGGTGCTGGGCTGGGAAGCGCTCAACGGCGGCTGGCGCGCCATGCCGGACGACGAGACCACGCATCAAGGCGCCGACTGGCGCGCCTTCGGCCTGATCAGCCTGGCGGTGCTGCTGCACATGCTGCTGGTCGGCTGGGCCGGCTTCATCATCGCCTCGGCGCTCTTGTATGCCTTGATCGCGCGCGGCTTCGGCAGCACCCGCCCGGGGCGCGACCTGGTGATTGCCTTGCTGATCTCGGTGCCGGTGTTCTTCATCTTCACGCGCGGGCTGGGCTTGAACCTGCCGGCCGGCTGGCTGAGTTGGGGAGCCTGAACCATGGACACCTTCACCGCCCTGATGAGCGGCTTTGCCATCGCGCTCAGTGTCCAGAACCTGCTGCTCGGTGCGCTCGGTGTGACGCTGGGCACCGCCATCGGCGTGTTGCCCGGCGTCGGACCGGCGCTGACCATCGCGCTGCTGCTGCCGGCCACTGCCAACTTCGAACCGACCGGCGCGCTGATCCTGTTCGCTGGCATTTACTACGGTGCCATGTACGGCGGCTCGACCACCTCAATCCTGCTCAACACACCGGGCGAGTCGGCCACCATCATCACCGCGATGGAGGGCAACCTGATGGCCAAACGCGGCCGCGCCGGCCCGGCGCTGGCCACGGCGGCAATTGGCTCGTTCGTGGCCGGCACGCTGGCCACAATAATGCTGACCATCGCGGCGCCGGCGATGGTGGAGGTGGCGCTGAAGTTCGGCCCGGCCGAGTACTTCGCGGTGATGGTGCTGGCCTTCGTCACGGTCTCGGCGGTGCTGGGCAACTCGCCAGCGCGCGGCCTGGCCAGCCTGTTCTTCGGCTTGGCGCTGGGCCTGATCGGCCTGGACAGCCAGAGCGGCCAGCCGCGCCTGACGCTGGGCATCCCCGAGCTGCTCGACGGCATCGACATCGTGATCGTCGCGGTCGGCCTGTTCGCGGTCGGCGAGACGCTGTATGTCGCGACCTACCTGAACCGCATCGCCGACAAGATCGAATCGGTCAAGGGCTCGGTGTGGATGAGCAAGTCGGACTGGGCGCGCTCGTGGAAGCCGTGGCTGCGCGGCACCGCCATCGGTTTTCCATTTGGCGCCATGCCGGCTGGGGGCTCGGAGATTCCGACCTTCCTGTCCTACGCCGCAGAGAAGAAGCTCACCCAACACCCGGAGGAGTTTGGCAAGGGCGCGATCGAAGGCGTGGCCGGGCCCGAGGCCGCCAACAACGCGGCGGCGGCCGGCATGCTGGTGCCGCTGCTGACCCTGGGCCTGCCCACCGGCGCGACGGCGGCGATCATGCTGTCGGCGTTCCAGCAGTACGGCCTGCAGCCCGGCCCGCTGCTGTTCGCCAGCGAACCGCAACTGGTGTGGGGCCTGATCGCCAGCCTATACGTCGGCAACGTGCTGTTGCTGATCCTGAACCTGCCGATGGTCGGCCTGTGGGTCAAGCTGCTGTCGATCCCGCGCCCGCTGCTGTACGCCGGCATCCTGGTGTTCGCCACGATGGGCGCCTACGGCCTGCGCAACTCGTGGTTCGACCTGGCGCTGCTGTACGGCATCGGCCTGGTCGGTTTCGCGATGCGGCGCTACGACATTCCGGTGGCGCCCACCATCGTCGGACTGATCCTGGGGCCGCTGGCCGAGACCCAACTGCGCCGCGCGCTGGCCATCAGCCAGGGCGACGCCACGGTGTTCCTCACGCAGCCGATCTCGGCGACGGTGCTGGCCATCACCGCGGCCGTGCTGATCGTGCCGCGCCTGCTCAAGCGCCGCCGGGCGCTTGCCCCCACGCCTTTGCCAAAGGGAACGCCATGGAAATAGACTTCACCAACCCCTCGTTCTGGCTGTCGGTCGGCCAGATCATCCTGATTGACATTCTGCTCGGTGGCGACAACGCGGTGGTCATCGCGCTGGCCTGCCGACGCCTGCCGCCCGCGCTACGCCGCAAGGGCATTCTGTGGGGCGTGGCCGGCGCGGTAGCGGCGCGCATCGTGCTGATCTTCTTCGCGCTGCAACTGCTTTCGCTGCCCTACCTGAAGGCGGTGGGCGCGCTCCTGCTGCTGTGGATCGGCGTCAAGCTGCTGCTGTCCGACGAGGAAGAGGCGCACGGCAAGGTCGAGGCCGGCACCACGCTGTGGAGCGCGGTGCGCACCGTGATCGTCGCCGACGCGGTGATGAGCCTGGACAACGTGATCGCGGTGGCGGCCGCGGCCGACGGCCACCTCGGCCTGGTGGTCTTCGGTATCCTGGTGAGTGTGCCCATCATCGTCTGGGGCAGCAAGCTGGTGCTGATGCTGATCGACCGCTTCCCGCTGGTGATCGTGCTGGGCGGGGCGCTGCTCGGCTGGATTGCTGGCGCCATGCTGGTGGAGGACCATGCCTGGAAAAACTGGTACGCGGCGCAGCCGTCCTGGGCCGGTCACGCCGCGGCGGCGGCGGGCGCACTCTTCGTGGTCACACTC
>Ga0209211_10005741_pt1 | contig 18354 bp, 15 predicted proteins | sample RifGroA2_FD_183992 | JGI IMG/M metagenome (GOLD analysis project Ga0209211, IMG submission 183992) | Groundwater microbial communities from Rifle, Colorado, USA - Groundwater A2 (SPAdes) (version 2) | ecosystem: Environmental > Aquatic > Deep subsurface > Groundwater | place: Rifle, Colorado... | reverse complement strand
ACAACAAATATTAAATACTAGTAATGCCTAAGTAGTATTTAAGCTTTTATATATCACAAAACAACAAATATTAAATACTAGTAATGCCTACTAAAAATGTGTTTATCAGAACAAAAAAGTTTAACAATAGGGTTTATTACTATATTGTTGAGGCGTTTAAAGACGGAAAAAATCCAAAGCAAAGAGTGATAAAATACCTTGGAAAAATGAATGATTTATTGAAAAAGATGGAAATTGCAGAGAACTGTTTAAAGAAACACAACAAATTCTAAATTAGGTAAAGAGGATTAATATCCACGCAAAGCCGTGATAAACAGAATATTTATAAAAAAACAGCTTATTTTATAATTATGGATAAAGAACATACCAATTCACAACGAATTCTTTTATTAGTATTATACGGTTTAATCGCGCTGATGATTTTTTTCTCAGTATTATCTATAAAAGATAAAAGCCTAGATGGCTATAATAACTGTATCCAGGAAAAATGTGAACGTAAAAGCCAAGCCTTCTGCCAGAAGCCAAGAGAAATAATGAGTTGCTGTCAGGGAGCTGGCGGCCAGCTAACTCAAAATGGTGCTCAATTAACCTGTGTATTCTCCTAACCTCTATTATTGGTTCAGGCTATCAGTATTTCACTTTCAGCACTAAAAACATATTTTCTTTATAATAGACTGGTGCAAACAAGCCAGATTTCTGAATTTCTTCATAGCGCTTGGGCAGAAGTTCATTAGTCTTGTTTTCACTAAAAGTACTTGTAAAAAATTTTCGATCCATTGCTCCATTCAAAATAAGATACTCATATTGGTGGGACGTAAGAAAGCTATGAAGTTCCGATACATCTCTCTCCAGAATTGTTCCCCTAAAGACTGCGATATCCTCACACCAGGCACAAGAATAGGCGTTATAACCGATAACTAATTTATCTCGGGGAGCGTAGAGAAAGACTAGCGTATTTGGAGGAATCGTGGCAAACCATTGTCCATATTCAAACGGTTCTGCTGATTGCACAAATGAACCAGAAGTTGGCCAGATGATGGTGTTATACTTATACTTCTGAATTCCTGATGTAAACAATACTCCTACTACAACCAAGATAAGAACGATCATCGTGGGTACTTTAATCTTTTTTCCTATTCTCATTAGGAGGTAAGTAGCTTCCGCGGCTAAAATTGCCACGGGAATGGCTAATAGCATCCAGCTTCGAAAAGGGCCACGAGCAACAGAAACAGGAAAAGTTGCTCCATTCACAGCCCAGAAAGTAAAGATTAACCAGAATAAGGTAATGGCGAGCCAAGAATTCTTTTCTTCAACAATGCTGGAACGATATTTCCATAGCACATAAAGTAACCCAAAAAGGACTAAGAGGGATACAACTAATCCTATCCCAATAGGAGCGTTAATCATATTGCTTTCCTTGGCAATAAGAAAATCATTGACAGAATAAGCCCGGGATGCTGACCCACCTGCTGATGTAAAAGATTTCCATAAAGTTAATAACTTCTGCAAAATTTCTGGATTTTTAACTGAAACTGATGACACGACAGATTCAGTTCCTGCAGAGAAGACCCTATCACCAGTATAATATCGCACAAAATTACGCAAGCCGTATTTCTGCACCATTGTTCCCCACCAAATCATGGAAAAGAGAATTCCGCTGCCTACAGCAGTCAGTTCCCATTTGACGGAACGGCGGAGCGTAATGCCGGCAACAATAATAAAAATCAATATAATCGTCGTTAATTTTAATGGCTGTTCGACGTTCTGCGAAACCCAGATGCTGGCGATCAGGATGGCCGCAACATAGACCCAGTTTCGCTCTTCCTGGATTTTCAGCAGTGCATATAGTGCCGGAAAAAGCAGCGCAATGGCCAGTGAATGCGCCCAGATGAAATGGCTCATGTACGCCGGGACAGCTGCCAGAAAAAAGGTGGCCAGCAGGGCTTTCCCGCTGCTTTGGGTAAATTCCTTTGCGAAGAGGAAGAAAAATAATATCCCCAACGAAATAATCAACGCATTAAAAAATTTTATTGTCCATTGCATCTCCGACGAGGTCTGGTGTAATATGCCAATCATGACATCATAAGCAGGAGGATAGGGGTCGATGTAGGACAATGATGTATCAACATCGCCCACGCGGCTGGTCGGCGGATCATAAGCATTTTTCTCTAAAGCCACATATTTCACGCCGACAGCATGCCCCCAAGGATCTTCATCTTCCAGATAAGGATAGGCAAAGGCCCCTTTGGCGTACATAAAGAGAGACGCAGCAAAAATCAACAGCACTGCGATAATGACCAGATCAGATTTCCGCAGAGTAGGACTGAACGTAGGATGAAATGAAAAATGATATTCTTTCTTATAGATTTTTCTGCCGACGATATAAACCGGAAAAGCCAGACTCAGCAGCAGGAAGATTTTCCAGTCTAAAGGAATATGAAGAAAGTTAAGTGTGATCGAAAGAATGGGAAAAACACCCAACCCTATAGCTGCGTACATAATAAGCCGTTCCAAAAAATGCTCTGGCTTGCGTAGGAAGTACGTAGCAGTAAAACCAAGTCCGAAAAGATAGATAAAAAAGAGAACAATGGTAATAAATGAGATCATACTAACACAAAAAGCAACGCGTTTAAAAGATTATCGGCACAGGCTCTGTCCTAAATCTCGCTTTGCTCGACCGCCACGAGCTTCTCGCCTCTCGCTTAGGCAATCGCAGGCGCTCATTCCCGTAGGGAGCTTCCCCTTTTCGCGCTTGATGATGCTCTCGAAGAGGCTCAACTTTATGCTCATGGCGGACTTTTAGGACAGAGCCATCGGCACAGAAAGATATAAAAAGCTGGTTACACAAAAAGTAGTATCTCTATGAAAATTACCAAAGGTGCGTTGTACTTATTACTGATTGTTCTTCTTGGTCTGGCTCTCCGGACTATTTCAGCTCACTATGTTGACATTGGGTCTGATGAGATAATTTATTCGCTTATTCCCTATAACATTATCTCTGCTGGACGCTTATCAACAGTTGAGCAGGCCCCTTTGTATTTTTATCTTGTTGATATGGGATATAAACTCAGTGAAGGCATTACTCTGATTTCCACCAGATGGCCATCCATTGTTTTTGGTGCTTTCGGTAGCCTAATTATATTTCTTATTTCTATGGAATTATTTAAGCACAAAAAAGCAGCGTATGTATCGGCGTTTCTTTTTGCAATGTCGGGCTTTTCAATACGTTGGAACCAGGAAATGGACATGACAGCTTATTTTTTCGCCCTGCTCAGCCTCTACTTTTTCATTCGAACAATAAAAGGAGAACAAAAGCAACTTTATCTTACAGCACTCTTTCTGGCGCTGGGAGTGATGGCCAAGCCAATTGTGCTGCTCTTCGTCCCGGCATATTTGATTATTTTAATTTGGCAGGGCTGGAATACGAAATCAGGATTGCTCCATCGCCATGAAAGAAAAATAGTATATAACAAGAAAACAGGAAAAGTGCTCCTTATCGCAGGTATTATCATGATTTTGGTGGTCATGCCCGTACTGGTTTATAATTACCTATTATACCAAGAAAAGGGGATAACTGATTATTATTTCACCGTGCTGGCGGGAGTAGGAAATAATAAAATTTATGCTGGCCAGGAAGCGGAACTCTGGACTTTTACTAGGTTCATCGGAGTTTCAAAGCAAATACTTTTTTCCTGGATGTGGAAATACAATGCAGTGATTCTTATCTTTGGATTTTTGGGTATAGGATTTGCCTGGAAAAAAGATAAATATGGAACTGCCTTGCTGGTACTGACCATTGCCTTCCTTTTATTATACCTTGCAGGAAAGATGGGAAGCCCCACTCATTATGTCTGGATCCCCATAGTACTCAGTATTTCTGCGGGGTATGGTCTAGTCCGAATTCATGAACAGACTATCCCTAGAATCAACTTTAAGTATGTTATGGCTCTACTGATCATCCTCATCTCAATAAATACCCTTTTTGTCTTGAAAGAAATTATTCCTCTGCGAAAAAATTCCATCCAGAATGTCTTACATGACTATGCCACAGAAAACATCCCCGCTGATGCCATCGTTGTTCTTGACCCTAGAATCTATCGCGGCATTTATGCTTGGGCATTCTACAATAGGCATTATCTAGAAGGCACTTATTTCCCAGAATTGGCAAAAAAATTGGATAACTTCCCGGGAGAGAAGCAAAACCTTCCACTTTATTACATCGAATGCGGCCCCGGCAAGAATTGCGGTTGGAAACCAGAAGATTTTCAACGCATTTATGATTATGGAAAGCAACTAAGTGCAACCATCACCCCGCAAATGAAAAAAATTCAAGAACTCCGAACAGTTGATACATTTATCATTTACCAAGGAATGATTAATGCTCCCACATCTATTTATGAACCCATCGACCGCACTCACACCCATTGGTACACTCCCGTCGGCTGGAAATATCCCGAAAACGCTGTTGATACCTATACGCCGAGAACCATTTTGGATAAACTTCTCAACAGCTTCGGCTTCTTCATCCTTTACCTAGATGTCTTAGTAGCTTTGCTATCCCCGGCACTGGTGGTTTACCTTCTCTGGAAACGGTCCGACTAAGGATATCAATCTCGCTGGAATAACTGGGCGCATCCCAGGGGAAGATCTCTCCTTGAAGATATTTCTGCCAGCGCTCGACATCAGCTTTGACCATGATATCAACTATTTTCTTAAAAGTAACCCGGGGCTTCCAGCCCAATTCCTGTTCGGCTTTGGCGGGATTGCCGCATAGATGACTTACATCCAAAGGACGCAGTAACCGCCTGTCGGCTTGCACATGTTCCTTCCAGTTTAATCCTGCAACTGCAAAGGCTTCTTCAGCAAACTCGCCGACACTATGGGTTTCTCCGGTCGCTATCACAAAATCATCTGGCTGTTTTTTCTTCATCATCATCCACATGGCTTGAACATATTCGGGTGCGTAGCCCCAGTCCCGCCTGGTTTCCAGGTTACCTAAGTGCAAGGGTTCTTTCTGCAGCCCTAACTTTATTTTTGCGACGGAATTACTGATTTTCCGGGTAACAAATTCCAGCCCCCGCAAGGGGCTTTCGTGGTTAAACAGGATCCCATTGGAGGCAAAAATGCCGTAGGCTTTCCGGTAGACCCGGGTCATATGAAATGAATATAATTTTGCTGCAGCATAAGGAGAATTGGGCATAAATGGAGTGTTCTCATCCTGCGGTGTTTTACGCACTGCGCCGTACAACTCGCTGGTAGAGGCTTGATAAAACTTGATATCGGTATTAAGATGGCGAATTATCTCTAAGAAACGAGTGGCGCCGCTCCCATCAATCTCGGTGGTAAGCAGGGGCTGGTCAAAGGATGAGCCCACAAAGCTTTGCGCCGCTAAATTGTAAATCTCATGGGGATTAGTAACGGTTACCGCTTCCAGCAGGGAAGCCATATCACCTAGATCAGCAGGAATGAGAGTGACTTTGCGGATAAGACCGAGCTGCTGTAAACGCCAGAAGTTGGGAGTGGAGGTGCGCCGATAGGTTCCGTAGACTTTGTAGCCTTTGTCGAGGAGAAGTCGGGCTAAGTAAGGACCATCCTGCCCGGTGATTCCGGTAACGAGTGCTCTTTTGACCAATTTTAACCCCAAAAGCACCTAACCCCTCTTAGAAACGTTCTTCTGGAACTCGTATATTCTAGTATACTGGCAAAGCTATTGATTTAAAAGCATTTGTATGGTGGAGTAGGGAAATAGCATTTTATTACTGGGGGAGAAGATGAGATAATCAACAATGAGATGCAATTGGCTTTGCATTTACCAACCATTAATCTCGTTTATCATGTCTTCTTCTGAGTCTTCTTCAATCTCAGCTCTCCCTTCAGAAAGAATCAAACTGAGGGTCTGATTATGATTGAATGGACACCATCTAACTACTTTTATACAGTATTCAAATCCACTTCGTACTATTTTATCGAGAACGGTTTGTCTTCCAGCCCGTGTTTCATCTTTATATTGGTCATTAACTTCTTCGCCGCCAATGACATAAATTTGAACCCTATTTTTGTCTTTTACATCTTTTCTTAAATCTCTAAAAATAGGTTCGATATGACTTGAAAAATCAGCGCCTGGTGGAGCATGGAACATATAGCCCCTTTTTCCGTAAATTGCACCCATAACTATACAAGGCCCGAGCCCGCCGGAATAAAGTACATCGGGTGCCCGGGCTTTTTTATAGAGGACTTTGAATAACCCCTATTTTATATCGAATTCAAAGTCCTTCTTAGAAGGGTTTGAAGTATTTGGATGGGTTAATCAAACCCTTCTATATTCAAATTGATCTACTTTAATTTCTTCCATAAAAATAAATTAGGTTATTACATTTATAAATCTTTCTGTTTATTACTATTATTAAGTTAATATTTAAACATTTATTACTAATTGGCTCCTATCTTCCTTCCCAGCACACCCACAAAACATCTAAAGAAAAAAGTTCTGCTGCCGACAACTTCGAGTCCGGCGTCCTGAAATAATTTTTTCAACCCTTGGCGGTCGTAGGTGGTGCCATCCCAGGCTCCTTTAAAACTGCTCTTCTTCAATTTGTAGGCAGCTAAAGGACCATAGGTAAAAGGAACGCCGACAAACACATACTTACCGGGCTTGGTGACCCTTGACATTTCTTTCAAAGCATCTAAGGGATTGGGAAAATGTTCTAAGGTACTGTTGTTAAAAGTTAAATCGAAGGTATTACTCATAAAGGGGGTATTGAATAAATCGCCTTGAATGAGCTGGGCTTTATTTCCTTGTTTCCTGGCCATGGACAAGGGCATAAAAGCATAATCAAGGGCATAAGCTTGAAATCCTTTTTCAGCGAGCATCGCTGATACGTACGCTGATCCCGAACCGGGCTCTAAAGTAAGTGAACCCGTGGGAATTTGTTTGGTTAGATATCGGCGCAGCTGCACATTCATCATCTTGCGCAGCACATCCATGATATCATCATACACGGGAGTGCGCTTCCAATAGGTGTCCCAGGTTTCGGTATTCTTATCTTCTACGAATTGTAAAATACCATCATTCATTACATAATTTTTCTTACACTGCGAGCAACACTGCGAGTAGGAAATCGTACCTTTGAAAACTTTACAATCTTTCTTGCACTCGGGGCAGATTAAGGAGAGATCCATCTTTAGCAGAGCAACTTAAGTATCTTATAAACTTTTTGGGGCTCAAATCAGAGCTATTTAAAAAATAGAAGATTACTTACTCACGACTTCGCTGCATCTTTCTTGGACTTTTGTATTACTACTTTCTGGAATCGTTCTTTCATCTCGGCTAAGATGCCAAACTTTTTCTTGAGGTCATCGAGTCCAGCGCAGTTGATAATTATAGCATTTAATTCTATTTCAATTTTAGTCTCGGAGGGAAGAACTTTGACTTTGGTAGCTTCATCTTTGCTCAGAAAGGTCAATAATTCATCCAAATACTTTTTATCGGGAAGAGCCCAGGTCTCGTTATAGATATGCAATTGGTGCTTGCGATTGTAGGTTTTGAATAAAATGCTCATGGTAAGTCCCTCTAAAACATTCAAAATCGCTTTGCTTTATAAATGTTACTATTGTAGTAACTAAGTGATAACAAAAGCAATTAGGGAGCATTTATTAACTGAAAGCCCCTAGTGGGATTTGAACCCACGGCCTACTGCTCCTTCGATTTAGTATACGAAGCAGTCGCTCTACCGCTGAGCTATAAGGGCAGTATCGTAGACAAAAATGAACTTTATTTTTAAATGTGGCGGAGAAAGAAATGGACACACGCTTTTGAAATACAGTTATTACCTTAATCCCAGCAATACTTTCAGCGGTTCTTTCAGCAATTCTTTCTGCCACTCTCGCAGCTGTGAAACTGATCTGCTGCTAACCAATTCCTGCACTTCCTCAGTGCTGATCAGAAGCGAGGGGGCAATCCCTCTCTGTTGAGCAATAATTTTTCGTTGGTCTACAAAAGTATGTATAACCTGCATTTGCGCTGGGGTGAACTTATGTTCACGAGTAAGTTCTATCGGCTGCGCTTTCTGGAGGGCTTGCTCAAAGAGAACATGATTTTTTTTGACCAGAGGATGTACTCGCAAAGTGCCCCAGGAAGCTGGAGGACTTTTGGCAAAATCCAGAAGCTGTTTGTTGGTCATAATCATAAAAGCGGGCTTATCAACCTGCTTGGCACAATCCTGCCGCAAGCTAAATAGAGATTTCACCCGCCCTTTTTCGATGGCAGACAAGGAACGAACTCCCCCGATATCTAGATAGGTTTGCTCATGATAACTCCAATCCAGATCTTGCAAGTGTCGGCACTCCTGATCCACCCAGTGTTTCTTGCCTTGGCGCTGTAATTCCAGTTCTAATTTTCGTTTCAAATCAAATAGGTAAAGGGTATCCTTAGCAGCGTAGTGCAACACCACTTCAGGCAGTGGTCTTCTGAGCCAATCAAAACGTTGAAATTTTTCTTCTTTTCGTATGTTAAAGTATTCTTGCAGCAGCGAACCTAGTCCGATTTTCTCTTTTCCCAGAAAACGGGCTGCCAGCTGAGTGTCATATATATTCTTAATTTTCCATCCACACTCATGAAAAAGAATTCGCAGGTCGAAACTGACATCATGAAATACCTTCTGAATGTTCTCACTCTCAAAAATTGTTCTTAGCATTGATACATCCTTTATGGCCATCACATCAATAATCCAGGTGCCTTGAGTGGTGGAGAGTTGTATCAATGAAAGTTTCGCTCCAAAGTGATGCAGGTTGTTCTCACATTCCACATCAACGGCTATTTCAGAAACAGTTTTTAAGGTTTTAACCAACAGAGAAAGATCCTGCGCCTGCGTTAGATACGTAAAATCGGCCATGTTACAGCTGCTTCAACAGCGCTTCTTTGGTGGGAAACTTTTTCTGACACTCAAAACAGACAGGGTATTGTTTGCTTGATCCTGGTTTTCGAAGCCTGGTTCCTTTTACTTTATCCAAAAAAAGTTCCGCTAACGCCTTGGAGCAGATGCTGCATTTGACCATGGTTTGGTAAAAAGAGAATTCCTTTTTAAAATATACTTTCCCTTCTCTTGTTTCGCTCCCAACCCCCATTTCCACCAAAAACCATATAAAACCCACATTTATAGCTACACCTATGCGCAAGCGAATAGCTATCATCGATCGGCAGAAATGCCATCCCCAGGAATGCGGGAATTACCTTTGTGCTAAATTGTGCCCGGTGAATCGCGCGGGAGCCGATTGCATCTACCCAGGGGATGATCCGGCTAAAAAAGCCCGCATTGATGAGTTTCTGTGCACTGGCTGCGGCATCTGTCCCAAACGCTGCCCTTTTGGCGCGATTGACATCATCAACCTACCCGAAACCCTCAATAAACCTCCCGTTCATCGCTTCGGCGAAAATCAATTTGAACTTTATTCTCTCCCTACGCCCATGTTCAACCAAGTGGTGGGAATTGTGGGGAAGAACGGCATCGGAAAGTCCACTGCACTCAAAATCTTAGGCAATCAATTGCCGCCAAACTTAGGAAAATGGCAGAATCCGGCGGAGTTTAAAGAAGTCATCAGCTTTTTTAAGGGAACGGAACTGCAAAAATTTTTGGAAAAAATCCATAAGAATGAAATCACTCTCTCGGCAAAGCCCCAGCAGGTAGATTTGATACCTAAACAATTTTCCGGGACGGTGCAGGAATTATTACAGCACGTGGATGGGCAAGGACAGCTGGCTTCTATTGCTGAAGCCTTGCAGTTAACTTCTTTCCTTGACCATGATATTTCCCACCTCTCCGGCGGGGAACTGCAGCGGGTGGCTATTGCGGCCACGGTCTTAAAAAATGCTAATCTATACTTATTTGATGAGCCAACATCCTATTTAGACATTAAGCAGCGCATTAATGTCTCTCATTTCATTCGCTCCTTAGCTAATGGACATACCGCTACTTTAGTTATCGAACATGATTTAATCGTTTTGGATTATATGACGGATTTAATAAACATCATGTATGGGCATGAGGGGGCGTATGGCATCGTGTCGGGAGTGAAATCAAGCCGGGAGGGAATTAATGCTTTTCTGGAGGGCTATCTCAAAGAGGAGAATGTCCGCTTTCGCGATCATGCCTTAAAATTTCAGAAAATAGCGGACGAGTCAAGAGTCAACAATCGCAAAATGATTGGCTGGAATACTCTTCAGGTTGATGTGGGATCATTTCATTTGCAAACTTCTTCCGGCGAACTGCATCACAATGAGATTGTGGGGATCTTGGGGGAAAATGGCATTGGAAAAACTACTTTTATTAAGATATTGGCTGGGTTCATCAAACCGGAGCAAGGACAACTGGAAGGAGAAGTGCGAGTTTCCTACAAACCACAATACTTGGAAACCAGTTCCGAGCAATTGGTGAGTGAATTTTTACAGCTGGCAATAGAAAAATACACCAACCAGCTCATCAACCCCTTGGAGCTGGAGAAACTATTCACCCTGAAATTAAAAGAATTATCGGGAGGGCAGCTGCAGCGAGTGGCTATCGCCCATTGTTTATCTCAAGATGCTGATTTATTTCTGCTCGATGAACCATCGGCCTATATGGATATCGAACAACGGCTGATTGTCTCCAAAGTTATCAAGACGCTGGCTTTTGAACGGGATATCACCATCTTAGTGGTTGACCATGATTTGATGTTCCTTGATTATGTCTCTGATCGGGTGATGGTCTTTACCGGCACTCCGGCTAAAGAAGGACAGCTTCAAGGCCCTTTTCCCCTACAGGAGGGCATGAACTTATTTCTGCAGGGATTGGGGATAACTTTAAGGCGGGACGTCGGCTCCCATCGTCCTCGCATCAACAAACTTGGCTCGGTTAAGGATAGAGAACAGCGAGAGCAGAATAAGTGGTATTATAGTTGAAAAGGTCTACTTCGGCAGATATTTCAACACGGCCTGAAGGGTGTTGCTTTCCACTGCCCAGGTTGCAGCCTTCCTTACTTTATCTGATGGGGGGTTAAAGGCAATCGATAATCCCACTTGCTCAAATGCTTCTATATCAGTCTCACTATCGCCAATATAAATACATTCCTTAACGGAAATGCCAAGATCTTGCTGAAGATGTTTCACTATATCTGCTTTTTTGTGTTTTCCTGCACCCACCGGCCAGATAAATTCACCGCTTACTTTGCCCTGTTTAATGACAAGTTCGTTGGCAAAGAGATGATCAACCCCATAGTCTCGCTGAACTCTTCTGGCAACATCAATGGAAGAAGCACTAATAATCGCGGTCACCAAATCTTTTTTCTTGGCGTATCCAAATACTTTGTCAACACCAAGAACATATTCAATAGAATTAACTAGGGCATAATAGGGCTTGGCATCCCTGCCTTTCCACAACTTTCCCACTACTTCTTCAACCAAACGATCATAATCAGTATGGAGGTATTTTTCAGTTAGCTTTAGGCCTTCTTGAAGTGTTCCAAAGGATTTATGCAGCTCCAGCCAGAAATTGATATCTTTGAATAATACCCCATCCATATCAAAACAAAGCAGTTTGTAGGACATATTCTTTTTGATGTGAGAGATGTTAATAAAGATATTGCCATCACTAGTTCGGCTCTGTAGAAAAAGTCGTCTTGGCCGTGAGTTTAGCCGATTTTCTGATGAAAAACTGATAAAAATCGGATCCGTCCCTGTCTGACTGGCGTAGCTAAACTCACCTCTTGGCCTAGGCGACGACTTTTTCTACTATGCCCACTAGTTCGAAGCATTTAAATAAACCAACCTACTTTTAAATCTTTTAAGATGAACAAAAAAAACATTATCAAAGAAACCGCCGGGATTTGAAAAACACACGGAAGCGGTGTAAATTACGTTCGTAAAATTCGTAGGAGCTGGTCCAAGCGTGAGAGAAGAATATGAATTTTTGTGATAAAGATTAAAAAACCCTACTAGGCCAATTTCCTATAATCCACCAACTTCATTTTCTTATCTGAGAATCTATATCGGATTTGGTTCTTGCTGCCCAGGGCTTCCCCTCCAATTTGAAAAGGAACTTCTTCTTCAGTTCCCCAATATTCTACCGTGATATCGCTGGCGAAGAATTCTTGGATATATTTACTTTGATAAGTTCCCCGCCATAAGGTGAGCGCATGAGAAACAAAATGAGGAACAACTTTTGCAATGGGTCCGGTCACCACCCGCAATTGAAACATTCCTCCCGCATATTCATGGCCAAGTAAAGCAAAGGGGAAGGCGCGAAACTGATACCCAAAATAAGGGGTTGTCCCCACCACCACGGCGTGCACTGGCTCAATCCAATGGGTTAAAATATCTTTTTCGACCACTTCTTCTCTCTCCACATCATACCGAGCATCCTCTGCTAATCGATATAATTTTCCCTGGCAATTGATGGAAACTTTGGCAAACCTATCCTTTTTCATTTCCTGCCAGATACTTTTGCTCAGTACAGAGGCAAAATAGCCAGGAAGACCTTCAGAGAAAAATCGCTGCCAGGGGTGTGAAAACCTTTTCTTGAAATCATTATAATCATTCAGCACCCTAGCATCGAGTCCGGAGCCGGCAAAAGTATAATAGGTTGGATCACTAAAAGACTCTCCGTTTTGCTTGGAGGTAATTTCCAGTAAAGGAAAAGAACGAAGGGGCAATTTCCGAAAATCTTTTTCCTGATAAATTCGCGCTAATTGCTTTTTGTAATTTCCGGCATGAACCAGCGGGGCTAATCCATTTCCGGTTCCATGCTTGAACAACAACATGCTGGGTAATTCCTGCCGCCCATCTGTAGCCACTTTGTGCAAAGTATTCCAATTGGTATACAGCGTTCCATCCCCACCAACGGAAGCTACCACTGCATATTTTTTATCGATGATCTCCTTGGCAATATCTTTCAATTCCTCCAGCGATCCAGACTCATATAATTGGAGGCGTTCGCTCTCATAATACTTGAAACGACGGATTACTCTGGGAGTAACTCTCTTGGCTCTTCGATTTAAGATAACTGCTATTTTGTTTTCAAGAGACATAGTAGTTACTTTGAAAGAGTATATTTATAAATTATTCTTAGAAAAAGACAAGAAAATAAAAATAAAAAAATAAAAATTATTCTTTACGATACTATCACACTGCCTCGCAATCGAGGATGCAACTGATCATAGTAATAAAACTCACCTGCCTCGGTGAAGGTATGAGTCAAAGTTGCTTGACGAGGCAACTTCTCATCCATAGCTCCATCATAAAAACTGATACTATGAGTTTCATTCCCTTCATTCAACCACTCAATGGTATCGCCCACGTTGAGTTCCACGGTTGCTGGCGAAAATTCATCATCGGTTACTGCTACTTGATAGATATTATTGGCAGCTTCTGGCGGTGAAGTAAGACCACTTAGATCCCCTGACACCCGCAAAATCACGGTATTGTCTGCGGGCGAGGCAGGAACCATTGGCTGAACTGCACATCCTGCTACCACTAAAACAACTATTGCTACGAGTACTATCCAAATCTTGCTCATTGTTACACCCTCCATTAAAAAAACACGAATGGAAACTTCCATTCCCTCAAAACCACCTATTCCTCAGCAAGAATCTATCCCTCTAATAGCTATATTCAGCTATTGTCCTTTTAATAATCTTTTCTGGTGTGGGATATAGATATTAGAGAACATTGTTTATTTTGTTATTATTTTACTTTTTCTAGAAAAGCTTATTAAATAGAATTAATTCTTATAATTTAAATGACAGCACCACCCCCACCCCCATTTGTTATTATTTTACATTTTCTAGAAAAGTTTATTAAATATAAGGGGTTCTTGTAGCCTAAATGCCGGCAGAGAGTAAACGTAAGCAGCTAGTACTAGCTTTACTTAGTCTAGAAAAAAAACCGTTAAGCTCAAGTCAACTGGCTCAATTGCTCGGAAAATCCGATACTAACACGATTAATTTAGTTCGGCACGACCTGCTTAATTTCTGGAAAAAGGGAGTAATAGTTCGGTCGGAAAAAGAAATTGGCCTGGAATACTACTATTACTTCGGCACCAAAAAACAGGAGAGCACTCTTTTCAACCAAAAAGTTGCCTTTTCAGCGTATTCTGAAAAGAAGAATTCTCGAAACCTGAAAGCACAAATTAAAGCAATTTTAGAGCAAAATGGCCCTCTTACTGTCAAAGAAGTTTGTGCTCAGCTTACCTCCAATTTTGATCTTGATTTTTTGAAGAAAATTAACTTTCACCTGCAGGATTTGTATAAGAAACAAGAAGTATTGCGTTTATCAAAGCCATATCAATATTATGTACCTCCACAAGATGCTCAAAAAGTTTCGACCACCAAAGCATCTATTCCTACACTTCTTCTCTCCATTATCCAGGAGAAAAAAACAGCGCAATTTACGTCTGAACTGGTGCAAGAACTGGAACAGAGAGGGATTACACCCAAGCTCTCAACGGTTTCTATAGCGTTACAAAGACTCTGCCGGCAGCAGATCCTTGTTTCTAGCAAAACCAAGTTTGGAACAAGAAGCAGCAAAACGGGATATCTCTGGGCGCTGGATGCCACGAAGATTACCCGCCGATTCTGGCAGGAATTACCGGTAGGGATACCAGAACTTCTGACTGCAAAAACGGTGTCGGTGAGAGAGATATGCAACGTACTGAAGGTTAGCCCAGCTAATGCCCTGCGCACGATGGAGCGGGTAGCCCGGGAATTGCCCGAGTTTATCGTCGAGAAAAAACACCTAGTGAAACGACCAAGCGAGGACCATGAGACCACATAGAGAAGTAAGGGTCTGGAAGAGGAAGAAGGTTGAGGTAGAGGCAAGAATCTTACGGCTCGAAGCTCTCAAGGAGCAAACGAGAATCTGGATGAAGAAAGCAAGTGAAAAACGCCTCGAGCTCGGATGGAAGAGCAGTACGTACCAGCAATTAGTGGAACTCCATTCCCAGCGACTGCCTCAGGTTATTGAAGAAACAGCAGTGAAATTAAGCCAGGCTCAACTGGAATTAACCGAGATTGAACAAAGAATTGAACAGCTGCTGCAACAACCAACCAAGATAATTCCCCTGGCCGTAGTGCTGTCCATGATATTACTACTGGGCTTAGGGATACTATTTATTGATCCGGGCATCACTGGGCTGTCAGTTAAAAATGTATCCATAAGTCCGCCTCCCTCTTTAGATTTATATGACAATACTATTGATATGGTCAGCATCCCAGTATCCATTTCGCCAGCCGCAAAGAAAGCGAAAAACATTGATGATATTATCAGTGAAACCAAACTCAAAGTACCACGAGAAAAAATCAAGGACATTACGCAGTTGAGCTACTCCAGTGAAGAAATTGATTTTACAGATTGGAAGTATACCAAGGGGCTAGTTGTCCATAAGCCACTCATTGATGGAAAAACCTTTGCCGAAGCGGTGCCCTTAGTTGATAAGGATACGTTTACCTATAGTGCCGACTTTGAAGGTACAATCCTAGAGGTAGAATTCGCTGCCGCAGAAATTAAAAATGATAAAGTGGGAAGGAAATTCCAACAGTCCAAGTTCGAAACGGATCGAGAATGGAAGATAGCATATTCCTACTTATTGCCGGCCTTAAACTTTACCCTTCCCTTACGGGTGAGTTCAAGTTCACCCATTACGGTGGAGGATGCCTCTATAGGCAAGGTGCACAGCGGTTCATTTATCCTCAGCTTTGAAGAAGAACGTCAGAGGGGATATAATATCTGGGTGGATCAGGTGAGTGACCAAGTTGTTTATGTATACCTTTCTAAGAATTACACCGAAGAAGGCAAAGCAGTTGATGATGAAATTATTATTGATCCTTCTTTAACTGTCAGCGGAACGAGTACGGAACTGTGCGGAACGGTTACGGAATATGACCTTATTGATATCAATACCGGTGGAGTGCTGACGATCTGTCAAGCTAACAGTACCAGTGCGGGAGGTGTCAATATTTCCTTGGGGTACTTTGGAAACTTCAGCCTGGATGCCAGCAGTTGGATTGAAGGAAAAGGAGCGGGGGAGAATGGGGGAGTTGGAGGAACTCAGGGAGATGATGGAAATCATGGCACAGCAGGAAGTGCGAATGTTGCTACTCCTAATGGTGGTGGAGGGGGAGGAGGACAGAAAAAGAACGCCAACGATGCTGCTGCTGGCGCGGGAGGCGGTTTCGGTGGAGCAGGTGGAAATGGGGGATTGAGCATTGCTGGGACACAGGGCTTGGGAGGACTAACTTATGGTGCATACAATGCTCTTGATCTCAAAATGGGTTCTGGCGGTGGAGGATCAGAAGCAGATACAGATCTAGATGGCGGTGACGGTGGCGGCGGCATCAAAATCGTTGCTGGTGCCGGCGGCTGGGTGGGTATACGGGGAAGCATTAATGTTACCGGTAATAATGGAACTGATGCCGTTGCTGGTACTCAAGATTCAGCCGGTGGAGGAGGAGGAAGCGGAGGTCATATAATTATTGTAGCTGGAACATTGAATCTCAATGGAGCTGTAATGAGAGCTGATGGTGGTGGTGGTGGTTTGGGTTCAGGTACGGACTCCTGTCCGGGAGGAGGAGGAGGTGGAGGAAGAATTTATCTGGTGTATGAAACCTTGCAAGCCAATAGTACTTTTATCACGACCAATCATGGGTACTTAGGAGGAAATGTAAGCGCTGACGCCGCCTGTGATAATCCCTCCGATGCTCTTGGCCCCACTCATGGAGCAAATGGTACTATTCAATTCAACGGAACGTACTTTGATCGCCTGCCTATCATTACATTGCTGGCACCGGCTAATCTTACGATTAACTCTACAACTAGCACGCCGGACTTCGTTTTCAATGTGAGTGATGATCTGTTTGCTCAACCTTATTTGAATTGCACCTTATGGCTCAGCAGTAGCGCTGGTACACAAGCGTATGGAACCAATAATACTGTCTTTAATGCCACCAAGACCAGCATCACCACCAATGCAACTTTGTCTAACGGCCCCTATAGTTGGATGATTAATTGCAGTGATGGTTTCGATCCATTGATGGAGAGAAGCAATAGTTCGGAAACGAGAAATATTACCATTGATATAGTTTCTGCCGACCAAACGCCATTACTATCTTTACTATCTCCTGCCAATCACACCCGCAATACTACCGATACGACTCCTGAATTTATGTTCAACGTAACTGACGATATGATAGCCCAGCCCTATCTCAACTGCACCTTGTGGATGAACAATGGCACGGATGCTGCCTTTGGCACGAATAATACCGTCTTTAACGCGACAAAAGCCATTATATCTGCCAACTCCAGCCTGAATGATGGAAATTACCTCTGGTGGACCAACTGCAGCGATGGAGTGCAGTCCAACCTCTCTGAAATTCGAAATATCAGCATTGCAACCAATGGAGTGCCAAGCATTACCTTCGTGTCCAACCTTTCCGCCGTGAGCATCATTGAAGGAGGCGTAAGACAGATTAACTTCTCCTTCCTGGCTTCTGATCCCGATGGACGAGGAGATTTAGACAACACCAGTGCACAGCTAAGAATTTCACGTTTAGGAGAAGCTGACCGCACCAATACCAGCTGTACTCCTGTGGGGACATTTGAAAATAACATCAACTATTCCTGTTCCATCAACTTGTGGTATTACGATGGAGCGGGATTTTGGACTATCAACGCATCAATTAGGGACACCCAGAGCCTCTACAGTGAAAATAATAGCATGCAGTTCATGGTTTTGGAAACAACGGCTTTTGCAATAGGTCCCACGGCCTTAACCTGGGCCACCTTAGAATTAGGCAATACCAACCGAACTGCTACCAATGATCCTATGACTTTGAACAATACTGGTAATAAAGATATTGTGACAACTGGCATTACCGTTACGGGGTATGATTTAAGAGGATTAACGACCACTACCGAGTTTATTCGCGCCACCAATTTCAGCGTCAGTAATGTCAATGGTTCAAGCAGTTGTAGTGGTGTCACCTGCCTGGAATGTAACGGAACGATCATGTTCAATAATACTGCTGAAACGCTGCCAAATGCCATACTGAGTGCTGGAAACTTCAGCCTGAATTATCAAAATGATACCAGCGGACAAGAAAATCTCTTTTTCTGTCTGATGACTGTACCCTTGGAAATTAGCCGGCAGACCTATGATACATCACAGGAACAAACAGCATCGTGGGTAATTACTATAAACTAAGGCTAAAATAAGATTGGGAAAATGCTCTGTCGGACAACTAATCTCTTCTAACCAACACATACACTTTTTTGCCGATGTATTTCTTTGAAGACATAATCATTCCGCCATTTCCAATTTTTCTGACTTCCCC
>Ga0209211_10005739_pt1 | contig 18362 bp, 14 predicted proteins | sample RifGroA2_FD_183992 | JGI IMG/M metagenome (GOLD analysis project Ga0209211, IMG submission 183992) | Groundwater microbial communities from Rifle, Colorado, USA - Groundwater A2 (SPAdes) (version 2) | ecosystem: Environmental > Aquatic > Deep subsurface > Groundwater | place: Rifle, Colorado... | reverse complement strand
CAAAGCATCCAAAAGTGAAACGAATTTTCTATCCAGCATTTGGTCTCCGCGCCCGGGCGAATAAAAAAATAATGTCTAAGGGTTTCGGAGGGCTTATGGCGTTTGAAATCAAAGGCGGAAGAGGTGATGCTAAAAAGGTTCTTGAATCGCTACGGCTTTTTTGGCACGCTCCCAATATTGGTGAATCGCGCTCGCTGGTAATTCATCCGGCAACCACTACGCACGGGCAATTGACTAAAGAAGAACTTGTTAAGGCCGGAATTACCCAGGGGACTCTGCGATTATCAATCGGCAGGGAAGATCCCTTGGATTTGATTGAGGATTTACATCAAGCCCTTGCCACTATTTGAATTCATATTAACATTCATCTCACGATCGTGAGATGAATGTTAAGTTATTAATTTCAGTTTTTTAGCTTTAATTTGAGAAAGGTATTAACTGCCCCATTTTTTAATAAGTCGACTCTTCAAGTTGCCCCTAAACTTTTGGGGAAATCTTTAGTACATAAGATGGGGAAGCGTGAAATCACCGGTATTATAACAGAAGTTGAAGCGTATGTTGGCCCTCAAGATCACGCCTCGCATGCTTTTCGCGGTAGGACTCCGCGCAGCGAAGTTATGTTCGGGAAACCAAGGACATGGTACGTTTATTTGATTTACGGCATGCATTATTGTTTGAATATTGTAACCGAGCGGGAGGGATATCCGGCCGCGATTCTTATTCGTTCTGTTGCGTTCCGACCTTATGCTTATACGCGACCGCGCATAAGCATAAGGTGCGGGAAAAGTGGCTATATGAAGGATCGAAACGAATTGTGCGGTCCGGGGAGGGTGTGTAAATATTTTAAAATTAATAGGCGTTTTAACCAAAAGCCGGCTCATAAAAAAAGCGGCCTCTGGATCGAGAACCGCGGGATAAAAATATCTTCTCAAAATATCAAACATGGCAAGCGGATCGGGGTGGATTACGCCGGAAAATGGAAAGATAAGCTCTGGAGATTTTGGATCAAGTTTTAGAGCTACTTTCTCACAAAAATTTTCCATACTTCAATCACGTCTGGGCCGAACATTTGTGAGGGCGTATGCATATGGATGTGATACGGATCGTACATAGCATATTCGCCAATGCCGCAACCAAGATCCATAACGCACGGGGGCTTGGTAAGCATCAGATAGGCAAAGATCCGGAAAACATGATCATGGTTTTTGCGTACCGTCGGCTCTTTCAGATACTCTTGATACGTTTCGTAGAACTTTGCGTCATACGGCATATTGCATACCTCGTCTGTCAAAGAACAAATCCCACCTTTTCTTTTACCACGGTAAGGGTTTGATTGGCAACTTTGGAAGCTTTTTTGGAGCCGGAGTTTAATGTTGCCAGAAGTGATTTTTTGTCTTTAGAAAGTTCTAAATATTTTTTTTGGATGGGGGATAGTTTTTTCACCAGAATTTCGTTCAGGTCTTTTTTGAATTCGCTGTACTCTTTTCTATGATATTTTTTTCCGATATCTGCAAGTGAAAGGTCGGAAAATGCGCTATATATTGACATCAGGTTGGAAATTGCCGGTTTTCCTGCGAGGTCGTATTTAATTTCTTGGCCGGAATCGGTTATGGCGATTTTTATTTTATGGCGGATTTCTTTCGGCGAATCAAGCAGAGAAATATAGTTATTGGGAGATGAGGCGGATTTGGACATTTTCTTGGATGGATCATCAAGTCCCATGATGCGTTTTGTATCATTGTTTATCAGCGGTCGCGGCTCCTTGAAAGCTTCTCCAAATCTGTTGTTGAATTTGCGCGCCAGAGCGCGGGTGAGTTCCAAATGCTGGAGTTGATCTTCGCCAATCGGTACCACGTCCGGTTGGTAGAGTAATATATCCGCTGCTTGTAAAACAGGATAGTTTAGAAGTCCTGTAAATGTTCCGTGTCCTTTGCCATTTGTCATTTGTCGTTTGTCTTTATACTGCGTCATTCGCTCAAGTTCTCCGATAGGAGTCATGGTATTCAGAATCCACATAAGTTCGGTGTGCGCCGGAACGTGTGATTGTATGAAAAGCACGGATTTTTTGGGGTCTATGCCGCAGGCCAAAAGAAGCGCCGCGGTCTCAAGCGTTTTTGCGTGAAGTTTTTCTGGATCCTGCGGTACAGTAATGGCATGTAAATCCACGATAATTACAAAAACGCGATGGGATTTTTGCAATTCTACCCACTGTTTGATCGCCCCCAAATAATTTCCGATGTGAAGATCCCCGGAGGGCTGTATTCCGCTGAGGATAATTTTATTTTGCATTTGGATTAAATATTATCCCTTCCAGTTGCTTCTCTCCAAAATTTGGTGACAATGTAGTCAATGCCCTGCAAACTTTTACGAACTTTCCTGGATTCAATATAAATTCCAATTAAAACAAGTAAAATAATAAAAAGGATAATTTCCATAAATTATACTTCAATCACTACCGGTAAAACCATTGGTCTGCGTTGGGTCTTGGTGAACAAAAATTGTCCGATTTTTTCGCGAAGCTCGTCTTTGATATAGGTCCAGTTTATAGGATGTGATCCGCCGACTGTTATTTCCTCCACTATGGTTTTGGTTTTGAGCCGTACCTCTTTCAAAAGATGCTGGGATTCTTTCAAATAAATGAATCCGCGCGAAATTATATCAGGACTTGTCCGCATTTTGCCGGTTTTGGCGTCCACTATGGCAATTATAACAAAAATTCCATCCTCCGCCAGATGCTGGCGGTCGCGCAATACCACTTCTTTAACATCTCCTACGCCCAAACCATCCACCATGATATAATCAACTGGCGCCTTCTCTTTCGTTTTTTTGATTTCCTCGCGGCCGATCGCGACTATGTCTCCATCCTCGGCAATCATGATATTTTGCCGCGGAATTCCATTCGCCTCCGCAAGTTCGGCATGCAGTTTTAGCATGAAGTAATTTCCGTGAATCGGAATGAAGAATTTTGGTTTTACTAACTGCATCATCTGCGACAGCTCATCCCGTTTGGCATGTCCTCCGGCGTGGATATCCATAGTGGCGTAGTGGTATACTTTGGCAGTTTTTTTATAAAGTACGTCTTTTAGGCGCTGGACTGTGGCTTCATTTCCCGGAATAACGGATGAAGAAAAAATAATTGAGTCCGTAGGTTTTAACGCAATGGTTTTGTGCTCGCTATTTGCAATTCGCATGAGTACCGCACGATCCTCGCCCTGCGCTCCGGTGCAGGCAATCATGATTCGTTCGTCGGGAAACCGGTCAATGTCTTTGGCGGTGATTAGCGTGCCCTTTTTTATTTTCAGATATCCAAGTTCGCGCGATATTTCCACGGTTTGTTTCATGCTGTGCCCTTCAATTATTATTTTGCGGTTATACTTTTCTGCAAGCCAAATAAGCTGCTGGATTCGCGTTAGCAATGAAGAAAAGGTGGCAGCGATAATACGGCCGCGCGCATCTTTAAAGATTTCTTCAAGGGAGTTTTGGACATCTGATTCAGAAATTTGGTGCCCGGGCATTTCAGCGTCGGTTGATTCGGATACGAGTAAAAGCACCCCATTTTTGCCAATGGCTGATAATCGCGGAATGTCAGCCGGGCGCTCGTTCACCGGATGGTGGTCAAATTTAAAATCACCGGTATGTACTACGGTTCCGGCAGGGGTTTTTAAAACAATGCCCATGCTGTCCGGAATGTTGTGATTGACATGGAAAAATTCTACCTCAATTCGGCCAAGTTTCAGGCGCGATTCTGTGGTTACTACTTCAATTTTTGGCCTTGGAAAATGGGGAAAATCATCCTGTTTTTTTAAAATCATGCCGCGAGTTAAAGCCAGAGTATAAATCGGCGGATTACCCAAGGGATCAAGAAGGTAGGGGATTGCGCCCATGTGGTCATAGTGGCCATGGGTTATGATTATGCCGCGGATATTTTTTTTGCGCGGTTTTAAGTACTCTACGTTTGGGATCAGAAAATCAATTCCCGGCATATCTTCCTGGGGGAATTGCAGCCCCATATCAACAATTACAATATCGTCGTCGTATTCATAAATATACATGGACCGCATAACTTCTCCGCATCCGCCCAGCGGGATAAATTTTAACTGGCCCTTTTGAAAAGAGGGGATGATTTTTTGCATTATATTTCGGGCGAACCGATGTCCTTGAAAAGGGCGAGTTTCTCGTCTTTGATGAGGATCGCTCTGGGGAGCGGCGCCTCGAGTAGGGATATGCCGCCTAGGCGGCAAATTTCTTCGTTGGATCATTTCAATTATTTGGCTACGAAGTATGAATAACTTACGAATATACGAAAAACATTTATAAGTCGTATTCGTATATTTGTACCATTTCGTATTTCGTAGCCCAATTAATTATGAGTTTGTAGAGGTTAAAAATCGTAATAGGTCAGATGGTTTCTCGGCGATAAATTCTGGTTCGGCTGCGGCCAGCATTTCGCGGGAATTCCAGCCCCAGGCGCAGGCAATGGAGCGAATTCCGGCGGCATGCGCGCAGTGAATGTCTCCAACTGAATCGCCCAGGACCATGGCATTTTCCCGTTCTATCCCCAGATGTCGCAGGGGAACAAGATAGGCGTCCGGATGCGGTTTGACCGCTCCGTTTGCTTCATCCGGTCCGAATACCGAATGAAAAAGATGGGATACGTTGCCATTGATTAGCACGGGGTTTATATGTTCTTTGTAATTGCTGGAAACCACAACCAGCGTGAATTTTTTGCCAAGTTCAATTAGCGATTCTTGCATGCCGTCAACCAAAGGCGCCGGAGTAATTTTTCCACCAAGCGCCCGCCAAACATGGATTTGCGCCTCGAACTCTTCATCCGAAAAATTCAGTTTATTTTTATAAAATTCTTTTACGTCTCCGGTCCAGTTTTGCCGTAAATAGGTTTCGTCCAGACGCATATCCTTATTAAAGCGCGCCAGCATATCATTCCATTTTTCAACTTGGGAATGAATGGAATTCGCAATAACTCCGTCAAAATCAAAAAATAGGTGAGTGAGCATTGGATCTATGTTAGTCGCATCTTTACAAAAACTTTTTGTATTCGCTAATAATGGCATTTTCTAATTCTTGATTTACAGTATGCTGATCCGTGGTCAGTAAATCGGACGTGTAGTGATACCCAAAATTTGGATCAATAAATTTTTCTCCTAAAAAGACGACTTCCTTTTTGTAACGGGGTCGAAAATGCCAATGAACTTGAGGCTTCGGCTCTTTTTCCTGATAAGCATTATTCATGAGACAAGACCAATTAAACATTTCCGCTCCAAATGCTTGTTTGGCGGATTTTTGCAATCGTTTAACTATGTCATGGAATTTCAGAAGTTCTGTCCGGGTAATTTCGGCGAGATCGCCGCAAGGTCTTTTAAGCAGAATAATGCACCTGCCAAGATAGGTTTGATCATAAGCCAGAATAACTTTCCAATATTCAGTTTCTATGATATTTCCTTGTTCTTTTTCCATATGCATTGTTGACTTTGAGGTTTTTGGGAAGCTTGTTTTGTGATTCTATTTAGGTATCCGGGCGGGGTTATAAGCGAAAATGCTTTTTAATCTTTCGGGCAGTTTGTTTCGGAGAAAGTTTTGTGTTATCTATCGTGATATTGTTCGCATAGGGCATGGTGGAAAATAGATTGTGTTTCTGCATGAGTCCCTTTAGTTTTTTCAGATTTTTAATTTTTCCGAAGTTTTTTCTGGAAGGGCGTTTGACCCTTTTTATGAGTTCTTTTTTTGAACACAATAACCGGATAAAACAAACTTTGCCTCGGTGCTTTTTAACGCGCTTAACAACTTCCTTAATAAATTGATCATCAGAAATTCCTGCATAAACTATGGTGAAAACGAGATTCACATTTCTTGCGGCCGCGGCTTCTATAAGTTCAAGGCGATATTTACTGACGAGATTATTAAAATCCTTTGTGCCCCAAGTAAAAATTGACTCCACCAAATCAATGGTAAGATGGTTGTGAAAAATTTTATATCCGGTCCGTCTGGATAATTCTTTTGCTATTGTTAACTTCCCGACCGCCGGAGGGCCATAAAGCACGATTAGTTTCATAAATTGTATCTGTGCATATGAATTTTTTAATTAAGTTACTCGGTCGTCTTGCCGTCACGGACTGTGTGGCTCCTCGAAAACGGGCGTTCAATCCCGTGGTGTGTTGGCCTTCTTCACTCTTAGGGCTTCGGGCGGCTAAAAGATTCAAGCTATTTTATTAGAGAATAGAACACTAATTTATATCCGTCCCGTTGGCTCCCTTGTCCTCCCACTAATGCCGCGGGTGGGATTTTAACCCACGTTTCACTTCCGTCAGCGAAACCCGGGGAAATTTTTAACGCTCGCACGTGCTTCACACGGTTCGCTAAATTTCCCGCTGAAGCCAAGCAGTTGGCTTCAGCCCTTTCGGCATACGCTTCCTTGTCCCGTTAGAAATGTCGGAGGCGGGATTTGAACCCGCAAGGTTTTGCAACCACTAGCTCCTGAAGCTAGCGCGTATGCCGTTCCGCCACTCCGACATTTCTAACGGGATGAACCAACGCGCCTGCCCCGTCAGCAAATTTCAATAAAATATAAACAAAAATATGTAAAAACTATTTTGATATAATTAAGAAGAGATACGAGTCCAGTTAGAAGTAAGACGCCGTAGGCGTCTGCCGTCATCCGAAGATGACGGACTTCTAACGGGATAAATAATCCTCTGGAGAAAGGCGGTTTTGTCTGCCACTCTCCGGAAGATTACATTATCCACAGTATAGCATAATGTAGAAGTAAATGCAAATTGCGTTTTTATTCATTCAATATCCGCGTTTTGATGGAGAAAATATTTTTTCCCTTCTGCGAGCGTTTTGGGGTACAGTTTTAAGCGTTTCTTTTTTAGTTCGGGGCTAAATCCTTTATTTTCAAATTCATGAAGCAATTGCATCAGTTTTTTCCATATTATTTCTCCTTTTTCCCCGCTGGCTGAAAGTGTTTCAAGGCATACCCGTCTATATTCCTGCAATTCCGTGCTTATTGATAATAAAAATAAGTCCGTTAAACGGTGTAAATTTGCTTCTATAAAAAGTATCTGGTCATTGTATTTTAAAAGATTCTGGCAATATTCTTTAATTTCGGTCTTGCTTATCGTATCTCGATTGACATTTGTAATTTGTTTCTGGCCCAGCGAAAGCGTTTTCGCGAGTTTATTCAAAATATAAACAAGTCCATCCTTATTAATGTCCTCATTTATTTCTTGCGGCAATTTGCTCCTATCAAAAAACACTTTAAGATCAATGTCTGATGATTTTTCAGCGTATCCTTTGGTTAAGGATCCGTAAATAGAAAAACCGATTATTTCCGGAAAGCGCTCTTTCGCGTCTTTGAGAACTTCTTTTAAACCCGTTATCCAGTTTTTTATTTCCGGATTTCTTGACAGGAAAAAACGTTTTCGTTCAAACGCCGGATTGCTGGAGATTAGTTCCCGCCGGTCTTCCTTTGATTTGCCGATATATTGTTCGTATTGTGGAAACGCCACATGACTATTGAAAAACTCGCCGGGTTTTTATATACCATTTATTTATCTCATTAAATCGGTCTGCCGGAAGGCCAATGCGTTCAATTTCGGCTCCTTGTATATTCGGCGGCAGGACGTAGAGGAAGTTTTGGGTATAGAGAAATACGGCCGGAATATCCGCGGAGAGGATTTTGGAGAACTCCTCAAATTTTTTGGAGCGAAGTTCTTTGTCAGAAGTCCGGCGCGCCTCCTCCAGCAGAGCGTCCGCTTTTTTATTGGCGTAGAGCGCAATATTTAAGCCCGGGTCTTTTATTTGGGAGGAGTGCCAGAATGCAAATGGGTCGGGCTCATACCCATAAACCTCGCCGAAAAGCAGCATGTCAAAGTTACGCGGGCGGATCACGGATGTTTCAAGTTCGGCAAAACTTTTTACTTCAATGCTTATTTCAATTCCAACAGCGCCGAGCATCTCTTTTATTTTCTCCGCCATCAGGATAAGTTCCGGCCAGTCCGATGTTGTTAAAGTAAGCCGTAGCTGTTTTATGGTTTCTTTCCCTTTATTTTTTTCTTTTTTTTCGCGAATACCGTTATTATTTTCGTCTTTCCAGCCGGATTCTTCCAGAAGTTTTACGGCGGCCGATGGGTCAAAAGTCAGTACCTTGAATTTATCCGCGGCCTGGATTGGAAAGAAGGGGATTGGATAATCAGCGGTTACAACTCCTCCGGCGGGAATTTTCACCAATTCCTCTTTTTGCAGGGCGTACGCGATGGCGCTTCGGACTTTTTTATCAGCAAGCGGAGCCGCCTGCTTCTCATTGAAAAATAGTCCGACGATCCGCGGCATGGGAATTGTGCGCAGTATATCCTTGCCGCGTCCGACAACTTCTGTCGCTGATTTTTCGCCGGCAATGGAAAATCCGTCAATTGTTTTGCGCCGCCACGCAATTAGAAGTTCATCGGTTGTTTTAAAAAATAGGAAATTAACGGTTTTGATATACGGGCCTTCGCGGTAATAATTCCGGTTTCGTTCAAGAATATACGAAGTTATCTCTCCTTCTTTATTTTGATTAAACTCTTTAAATTTAAAAGGTCCGGAGCCGATTGGTTTTAGATTATTTTCGTGTATAAGCGTCTGTTCCGGTCCGGCGCTTTCCCAGATGTGTTTGGGCAGGATTCCGAGCGTAAGGTTTTCAATAAACGGAGTATAGGCGGTTCGGAGCGTGAATTTAATTGTCCGTTCGTCAATTTTCTCCGCATTTACGCCTAGCCAATTGGCGCGGTATACGCTTTTATACTGCGGATTTTGCAGGGTCTGTACGGTAAAAATAACGTCATTGGCGCTGACTTTTTTTGCGTCATGCCACAGCGCATTTTCTCGAAGCGTTAGGGTGTATGTTTTCCCGTTTTCGCTTATTTCATATTTTTCCGCAAGGTCGTTTATGATGTTTCCATTTTCTGAATAGGTGAGGAGTCCGGAATACACAAGCCGGGATATATCACGGTCCGTGTCGTGTGCCGCATATAAGGGATTTATCAAACGCGGTTCCCGCAACATGCCTTCTTTAAACGTTCCGCCGATATCCGGGACCTGGATAGTGAATGCCCGGTATTCACGCATCAGAAGTACGGCGCCGCTGGCAAGCGCCAGCACAAAAAGCAGTATAAAAAATCGCTTCTCCACGGGCTCTAATATATGCGGAAGATAGAGAAGCTTTTTGAAACCAAATAATCTCCAGTTGCGGATAAGTCGTATGAGATCCACTGTGCCTTAATTTATTGTAATATAAGGTTTAGTAAGCCGACTATAAAAAATAGTGCCGCCAGGATTATGGTGCCGATAAAAAGTGTTTTTTCCATGCCGCGGCGGGTACGATATACCGCCCCTTCTCCGCCAAATACCGGGGACAATCCTCCTCCGCGCTGCTGCAAAAGTATGGCCCCGGCCAGAAGCACAGAAACAATAAGTTGTATGATGATCAAAACGGTTTTCATAAAAATGAATTTGCTAACATAACTATCAACGCCGCCAGGAAAAGAGTAGTTATGCCGTCAACAGTAAACTGCACGGCTAGAAAATCAAATATCCAGAGAATTACCATAGCGATGACTATATTAAAAAGTCCGAGCGTGATCCAGCGCAACGGAAAAGTAATAAGGCGGAGGATCGGCTTGAGGAAAGTATTAAGAAGCGCCAAAATTACCGCTCCGGCCAGCAGTATTTCCCAACCGCCGTTGCGGGTAAATCCGGTCAATAATTCGTCCGCGGCATATAATGCGGCGGCATTTAGTATAACGCGCCCGATGAATTTAAGTAGAAATCCCATTTTTTGATTTTAGCATGTAAGCTGTTATTTATGCAACAGCACTGTGGATAGATGGGGTATTGACCCCGTTAGAGGCGTACTATCAGTTGATAACTGCCAGCAATCCGGTTCCTTGATGTATTATCTCGAAAATAAATAGCTGTGGATAATTGTGCCTCTAACGGGGTTGACATACGCACAATTAACGAGTAATATTAGTTTATATTTCGAATTGAGGCGCAGTAATACGAAAGAGTCGCATATATATCAAATTTTTAAATAATTCAACTATTTGCGAAATTACTGAATAGTCGCAAAAGTTAATGTTAAACCCCAAGTGGAGGGATTTTTGGGTTCGTATTTTTTTGTTTCATTTTTTAAGATTAGAATATAAACATTAGCAATCGTCAATGTATCACGTTGGAGATTTATACGACGAGATGTAATTTTGTAACGATGTGTCTTTGTAGGCATGGGTCATTCAAAGATTTCGTATCGAAGTTATATCTTTAACGGGATGGACAAAAAAATTTTTTCAAGATATAAAACGTCGCGTTTGTCTTTGCCGGAACTCGCCGAAATTCAAATAAATTCATATAAGTGGTTTTTCAAAATCGGGCTGAAAGAACTTTTCGGCGAATCCTCGCCCATTAAGGAAGAATTCGGCGGACAGGGTCTGGCATTTGAATTTGCCGACTATTATCTTGATGAACCGAAATACACCGAAGCTCAGGCGCGGGAAAATAATCTTTCGTATGAAGCTCCGCTTCGCGTGCGCGTGCGTTTGACTAATTCCAAAACCAAAGAAGTGAAAGAACAGGAGGTTTATTTGGGAGATTTCCCTCTGATGACTCCGCGTGGAACTTTTGTGGTGAACGGGGTGGAGCGCGTAGTGGTTTCCCAGCTTATCCGTTCCTCCGGCGTTTATTTTACCGCCTATTTGAATCGGGGGAGAAAATTATTCGGAGCCAAAGTAATTCCGAATCGCGGGGCCTGGCTTGAGTTTGAGACCGATTCGGACGGCGCCATTCAGGTGAAGATTGATCGTAAACGCAAAGTTCCGGCCTCGGTGCTTTTAAGGATTTTTGGGGTGGCTGACAACAATGCAATACTTGAACTTTTTAAGGATATTGACACCGGCGAAATACAATATATGCAAAAAACTCTTGAGCGCGATTCGTCCAAAAATGCGGATGAAGCGTTCATTGAAATATACCGTCGTATTCGGCCCGGCGATCTGGCTGCCGTGGATAACGCCCGCTCGCTTATTCGGGCTATGTTTGGGGTGGATCGCTATGACTTGGCTGAAGTGGGACGTTTTAAATTAAATCAGCGCCTGGGATTCAAAAAAAATGTGAAAGATCCTAAAGACCGGGTGCTCGGAGCGGAGGAAATCACCGCAATTATCCGCGAGATCATTCGCTTGAATAGTTCCTCCGATGCCGTGGTTGACGATATTGATCATCTGGGAAATCGCCGGGTGCGCTGCGTAGGGGAACTTTTGCAAAATAAGCTGCGGGTGGGTGTTGCGCGCATGGCCAGAATCGTAAAGGATCGCATGTCAACCCTTGATCCGGTTACGCTTACTCCGGCGCAACTTGTAAATGCGCGGCCGTTTATGGCTTCGGTCAAGGAATTTTTTACCTCTTCCCAGCTTTCCCAATTCATGGATCAAATTAATCCTTTATCCGAACTTGAACATAAACGCAGATTATCGGCCATGGGTCCCGGTGGATTACAGCGCGAGCGCGCCGGATTTGAAGTGCGGGACGTGCACCCTTCGCATTACGGAAGAATCTGTCCGATTCAGACGCCTGAAGGCCCAAATATCGGACTGGTGGGGCACATGTCAGGCTATGCCCGTTTAAGCGATTTAGGCCTGATTGAGACGCCATATCTGAAAATATCCGACGGTCGGATTCTTGGAGAAATTGAATATTTAGATGCGTCATCCGAGGCCAAGGTAAATATTGCGCATGCTGGTGTTGCGGTTGATGAGGATGGAAATATTATGGCTGAGCGGGTGGAGGCGCGCATTCATGGAAACCCGGGAGTTATTGATAGGAAAGACCTTCATTATATGGATGTTTCTCCCCAGCAGGCAATTTCGATTGCCACGAGTTTGATTCCGTTTTTGGAACATGATGACGCCAATCGCGCGCTTATGGGTTCAAACATGCAGCGCCAAGCCGTGCCCTGCGTTCGCGCCGACGCGCCGTATGTTGGAACCGGAGTTGAAGTTGATGCGGCCCGCCATTCCGGACGGATTATTTTGGCTGAAGAGGCCGGAGTCGTGGAAGCATCCGATGCGCGCGAAATCAGGATAAAATATAAAAATGGAAAAATGAAAATATACCCGCTGGTTTCATTTTTGCGCACCAATGCATTTACCGTGATCCGACAGCGTCCGATTGCGCGCCGCGGGGATAAAGTGAAGAGGGGCGATATTTTGGCGGATAGTTCGTCCATTGATGACGGTCAGCTGGCACTCGGACAAAATGTGCTGGTGGCATTTCTTTCCTGGTCCGGGGCAAATTATGAGGATGCCATTATTCTTTCGGAGCGGCTTCTGGAAAATGACCGGTTTACTTCAATGCACATAGAAGACTTTTCGGTTGATGTGCGCGATACTAAACTTGGACCGGAAATCACGACCCATGATATTCCGAATGTCGGAGAGGAAAAATTAAAAAATTTGGATGAAGACGGGATAGTGCAGATTGGGGCTGAAGTACGCTCGGGCGACATTTTGATAGGCAAAATTTCGCCAAAGGGCGAATCGGATTTAACGCCCGAGGAAAAACTTTTACGCGCGATTTTCGGCGAAAAGGCGCGCGATGTGAAGGACACCTCTCTCCGTTTGCCGCACGGCAAACGGGGCCGCATAGTCGGGATAAAAGTATTTTCGCGCGAGCGCGGAGACAAATTGGAGGCCGGCGTGATCAAACGCATACAGGCTGAAGTGGCCCAGCTGCGCAAAGTAGCGGTGGGCGATAAATTGGCCGGACGGCATGGAAATAAAGGCGTTATTTCCAAAATTCTGCCGGTGGAGGATATGCCGCATTTGGAGGACGGAACGCCGGTGGATATTATTTTAAATCCTCTGGGCGTTGCATCCCGCATGAATCTTGGACAGATTTTGGAAACCCATCTTGGCTGGGCTGCGCAAAAACTCCAATATCGCGCGGTAACCCCGGCGTTGGCCGGCGCCACGGAAGAGGAAATAAAAGGCGAACTTAAAAAAGCCGGACTGCCGGAGGATGGCAAAGTGCCGCTTTATGACGGAAGAACCGGCGAGCGTTTTGGAAAAAAAATTACGGTAGGCAACATATATATTATGAAATTGATTCATTTGGTGGAAGATAAAATCCATATGCGATCCATTGGACCATATTCCCTGATTACCCAACAGCCTTTGGGCGGTAAAGCGCAATTCGGGGGCCAGCGCTTTGGCGAAATGGAAGTGTGGGCTTTGGAAGGATATGGCGCGGCCCATACCCTGCAGGAACTTTTGACCATAAAATCAGACGATGTTTTGGGGCGCTCCGCCACCTATGAGGCGATTATCAATGGTGAAAAAATAAAGAATCCGAATATCCCGGCGTCATTCAATGTGCTGGTGAATGAATTAAAGGGGTTGGCGTTGGATGTGAGCGTGATTAAAAAAGAAGTGCCGGCGCCGGGACCGGAGCGAGATAGAAAACCTGCCCGGCAGTATGTTCCCCGTACTAAAGTTTCGGCCCGGTAATTCGGTATTCTCGGCAAATTGAAAAATAGTTCCCGAGCTTGTCGAGGGACTACTTTTATAGAATCAAACAATGTACAGACCGTCCGAAAACTGTCCGTCAACACCGGGTGTTGAACGGAAAAACACCCAGTGTTTAGAGTTTTCGGACGGTTTGCATTGATAAAATATATGGAAACCAGAAACTGCCAAAATTGCAAAAATGAATTTGTCATAGCGCCGGAGGACTTTTCGTTCTACGAAAAAATAAAAGTCCCGCCGCCGAATCAGAGGATTAAATAAAGAAACCCGTTTCGGCTATGGCACCGCGTTTTCCAGTGTGCCGGCAGGAAATCTGAAGCACGAAGCACGAAATCCGAAACCCCTATATATGAGAATACCGCCACTCATATCCATGGCGAGCATCCCTGCCCCAATGAGTTTGAAACAAGTTATGCGCCAAAAAGGCCGGAGATAGTGTATTGCGAAGCGTGCTACAATTCTGAAGTTGTATAATGAAAGCACGCGGAGTCCCGTATCAATTTGGAGAAATACCCGGATTAACGTCTGACGGAGCCGTAGGCGACACCGCGGAAAACCCCACATATTGCACGGAGTTAAAACGAAATTGGTGTGGGACGAGCAGTGTTATAACGCGGAAGTAGTTTAATCAAAAAATTATTTCTTACCCAAAGATTCACGCAAAATATAACTTAACATTTTGGATCAGCATAAATTAGGTAGTTGTTTCCGCCACAGGCGGATACAATAAGAAAATATTTAAGTGGAGTTATGGGCGGTTGAGGATGTTTGATTTTAGACAATGGGAGGACGCGAAAGCTCGGTTTCCGCTAAAGCGGAATTTCGCGTCCGACCCTTAGTGAGTCCCGCGCTGGACGGGACGAATCGTGTCTAAAATCAAATATCCGAGAACCGCCATACGTAGCAATCATGCCAGAAACATCATCATTTTTAGGGGACTTTTCGGGAATCGCCCTGCGTCTGGCCTCGCCCGAAACCATCACCCAGTGGTCATACGGCGAGATAACCAAGCCTGAAACCATAAATTATCGAACCGGGCGGCCGGAGCGCGATGGTCTTTTTGACGAGCGTATTTTCGGACCGACCAAGGATTGGGAATGCTATTGCGGAAAATACCGCCGTATCCGCTACAAAGGCGTGGTGTGCGATAAATGCGGGGTTGAGGTTACGCGCGCGATTGTGCGCCGCGAGCGCATGGGACATATCAAACTTGCGGCCCCAGTTTCTCATATTTGGTTTTTGCGCGGCGTGCCTTCCAAAATCGGCTTGATGCTGGATATTTCGGTGGCCAATTTGGAAAAAGTAATTTATTTTGCGGGATATATTATCACCAAGGTTAATGAAGAAGCGCGTCAAACCTCACTTGAGGAGATTGAACATGAATTTAAATTAAAATCTAAGATAAGTTCGGGCGAGGAGGCGGCGCGTTTGAAAGAAACGCGGGATAAGGCCCGGGAAGAGTTGCGCGGACTTCATGTTAACCAAGTTGTTTCGGAAATTGAGTATCACCGGCTCTCGCGAAAATTCGGCGAAGCGTTTGAAGCGGCAATCGGGGCCGAAGCTATGCGGCGAATTTTGGAAGGAATCAATCTTTCTGATCTGCAAAAAAAGCTTGAGGCGGATTTTGAAAATCAATCGCCGGTTTTGCAGAGAAAGACCTTAAAACGTTTGCAGATTATTAAAGGCTCAATTCGGGCGGGTATCCGGCCGGAATGGATGTTTTTGACCATGATTCCGGTAATTCCGCCGGATTTGCGTCCTATGGTGCAATTGGACGGCGGCAGATATGCCACTTCGGATTTGAACGATCTTTATCGCCGTGTTATCAATCGCAATAACCGCTTGAAGCGTTTGCATGAATTAAACGCGCCGGATGTTATCACCCGAAACGAAAAACGGATGTTGCAGGAGGCGGTGGATGCTTTAATTGATAATTCTATCCGCCGCGGGGTGGCGCCGGTCGCATCCCAGGTTCAACGCCGTCCCTTAAAGTCCTTGGCTGATATTTTAAAAGGTAAACAAGGCCGCTTTCGCCAGAATCTTTTGGGCAAGCGCGTGGATTATTCCGGACGATCGGTTATCGTGGTTGGTCCGGACTTGAGTTTGCATGAGTGCGGAATTCCCAAAAAAATGGCGCTGGAACTTTTCAAGCCATTTGTCATACGAAAGCTCATTGAGCGGGGATTTGCGTATAATATCCGCGGCGCCGGGCGCCTGATTGAGGATCATGATCCGCATGTCTGGGCGGTGCTGGAAGAAGTTATTGAGGGTCGGTGTGTGCTTTTGAATCGCGCGCCCACTTTGCATCGTTTGGGGATTCAGGCGTTTCAGCCGGTTTTGATTGAAGGCGACGCAATCCAGATTCATCCTATGGTTTGTCCGGCGTTTAACGCCGATTTTGACGGAGACCAAATGGCTGTGCATTTGCCGCTTACCGATGAAGCGCAAGCCGAGGCGCACCGCATTATGTTATCAACCCATAACCTTTTGAAACCTGCAACCGGTGATCCGATTGTGAATCCGGACAAAGACATGGTGCTGGGTTGTTATTTTGCAACGACCGTACACAAAGGCCTTAAGGGCGAAGGAAAGATCTTCTCATCCTCTGAGGATGCGTATCTCGCCCATGAATTTGGAGCAGTTGATTTTCAGGCCTTGATAAAAGTTCGGGTGCCTTTGTCTAAAATTGAGGGTTGCGCGTCCGGAGAAGAAAAGGGCGGGAAAGCCGGAAGTTTAGCGCTGCTTGAAACGTCGGTTGGGAGATTGCTTTTTAACCGCGAACTGCCGGATGATTTTGCGTACGTAAATGAGCAGTTAAAATCACGGGACTTGGCCGAAATTGTGGCGCATATAATTAAACGCTACGGCATTGAGCATACGCCTCCGATACTTGATCGCATCAAGCGTTTCGGGTTTGAGTATGCCACCCGCTCCGGGTTATCTTGGGGAATTGACGATTTGAAAATTCCCGAGGCCAAGCCGGAGATAATTAAAGAAGCGGAAGGACGCGTCAGGCAAATTGTCGAACAGTACCAGCGGGGTCTTTTGACTGAGCGCGAGCGCTATGAAAAAATCGTGGAAATTTGGCAGAAAGTGGTGGAGGACATTACCAAGCTCGTGCCATCCTCGCTTCATCCGGAAGGATCAATCTCCACCATGGTTGAGTCGCGCGCGCGTGGCACTTGGACCCAAATCCGCCAGATGGCGGGCATGAAGGGATTGGTGGTGAACCCGGCCGGAAAAATTATTGAGCTTCCGGTGCTTTCCTCCTATAAAGAGGGGCTAAACGTGCTTGAGTATTTTATTTCCACTCACGGAGCGCGTAAAGGCACAGCTGACACCGCGCTCCGGACCGCAGTTGCCGGGTATCTTACGCGCCGCCTGGTTGATGTTGCGCAGGACATTGTTGTGAGCGGCCTGGATTGCAAGACCAAAGAAGGGCTTGAAATAACTTTTAAAGAATCGGAAGAAATAAATAAGTCTCTGGGCCGCCGCTCATTCGGCCGCGTTATTTTTGAGGACGTTAAGGATGAGGGAGGCAATGTTTTGATTCCCAAAGGTCAGGTTGTAGAACGGGAGGAGGCGCGAATTATAAATGATAGAAAAATAGAACGAATTGTAGTGCGCTCTCCTTTGACGTGCAGAAGTTTGAATGGAGTTTGCCAGGCCTGTTACGGCTATGATCTGGGAAATAACCGCTTGATTGAGCCGGGGGAAGCGATTGGAATTATTGCCGCGCAATCCATCGGCGAGCCGGGAACCCAGCTTACCATGCGCACTTTTCATACCGGAGGGGTGGCCGGAGGCGGGGATATTACCTCGGGTCTTCCGCGGGTTGATGAAATTTTTGAAGTGCGACCGCCCAAAGGCCGTGCCATACTTTCCGATGTTGACGGCGAGATTCTTGAAATTGCGGAAGTCGCGCGCGAAAAAATTATCCGGGTGCGGACCGAACCGGAGCCGGAGATGAACAGACCCAAAAAGAAGCGCTCGGTTTTGAAAAAAATCGCCCAAGCCGTTGCCGCCGGAGATACGGATATAAAAGAGTTTCGTATTCCGCCGGGCACCGGGCTTTTGGCGGAAAAAGGATCAAAGATAAAAAAGGGAGATATTCTTTCGGAAGGACATGCGGATTTGCGCGAGCTCTTCTCATTAGCCGGGAAAGACGTGACCCAAAACTATATTATCAAAGAGGTTCAAAAAATTTATTCGCTACAGGGCGCGCCGATTCATGATAAGCATATTGAAGTCATTGTGAAACAGATGTTCTCGCGGGTGCGGATAAAGGACGCCGGCGACACCGAATTTACGTCTGGCGAGATTGCGGAGAAACGCGAATTGCGTCTCGTGAATCTTAAAGCGATCAAATCCGGAGGGAAACCGGCAACCGCCTATCAGTTGCTCTTGGGAATTACGCGGGTTGCATTGTCCACTTCAAGTTTTCTATCCGCCGCGTCTTTCCAGGAAACCGCCAGGGTTTTGATTGATGCCGCGATTCGCGGACGGCAAGACGGTCTGCGAGGACTCAAAGAGAATGTCATTATCGGGCGCTTGATTCCGGCCGGGACAGGGTATCGGAAGATCGCTCGCTGATGCGCGCTAGCGGTAATTCTCTTCGGAGACACGCAAAAATTTCCCAGCGTGAAATTTTTCTTAAGCGCCGGCCTTGCTCTCGCGCCTATGGCGCGAACCATGCCCGCAAGGCCTCGCCATGGTCTCCTCAAAGAATTTCCGCTATCGCGTCTGCTCGCTTAAAAAGTGTTCTCAATGTATTCGCCTGTGGCGGTT
>Ga0209211_10005737_pt1 | contig 18367 bp, 19 predicted proteins | sample RifGroA2_FD_183992 | JGI IMG/M metagenome (GOLD analysis project Ga0209211, IMG submission 183992) | Groundwater microbial communities from Rifle, Colorado, USA - Groundwater A2 (SPAdes) (version 2) | ecosystem: Environmental > Aquatic > Deep subsurface > Groundwater | place: Rifle, Colorado... | reverse complement strand
CTGGCGATGCTCGTGCCCACCCTTCCCGGCTGGAAAACGGAATGCGTTGGCGAGGATATCTCCTGGATGAAGATCGGGCCTGATGGGCGGCTGCGCGCTATCAATCCTGAGGCGGGCTTTTTTGGCGTCGCGCCCGGAACCTCGTATCAGTCGAACGCGAATGCAATGAATTCGCTCAAAAAGAATGTCATTTTCACGAACTGTGCTCTCACAGACGACGGCGATATCTGGTGGGAAGGGATGGGCGGCGCCCCTCCGGCGCATGCGGTCGACTGGCGGGGTCGAGATTGGTCGCCCGGTAAGAAAGAGCCGGCGGCCCATCCGAATGCTCGCTTCACCACTCCCGCTGCCCAGTGCCCGGCAATCTGCGGCGACTGGGAAAAACCCGAAGGGGTCCCGATAGACATTTTTGTCTTTGGCGGTCGCCGGTCGGGTGTCGTACCGCTGGTGACCGAGGCCTTCAACTGGGATCACGGGGTTTTTCTCGGGGCGACGGCATCCTCCGAAACAACGGCTGCCATCGTCGGCCAGGTCGGCGTTCTCAGGCGGGATCCCTTCGCCATGATGCCGTTTTGCGGCTACAACATGGCGGACTATTTCCAGCATTGGTTTGATATGGGGGATAAGCTTGGGAATAAGGCCCCGCGCATCTTCTACGTGAACTGGTTCCGCAAAAGCCCGGAGGGAAAATGGCTGTGGCCGGGCTTCGGCGAGAACAGCCGGGCGCTCAAATGGATGTGCGAGCGGATCGAGGGCAAGGCGAAGGCCAGGAAAACGCCGATCGGCTACCTGCCCGACGAAGGCGATCTGGATTTGACCGGGCTGAACCTTCCGTCGGAAAATTTGCGGGAGCTGCTCAGGTTCGACCAGCAGTCGTGGAAGTCCGAGGTGCCGGACATTGAGAAATTCTTCGCGCGCTTCGGCAGCCGTCTCCCGCAACGTTTGAAAGGGCAGCTTGGCGAGCTGGTGGCGCGCCTGGGATAGGCCGCGACGAGTCCAACTGCACAAAATTTTTCTTGCTTTTTATAAATTTGCGCTTAAAGTGAATTCGACTCGGCTCGTTCCTTTGAATCAAGTGAATCAGGGTGCGGAGTGTCGTTTTAGAGATTCCAAACTCGCACATCAAAACCCAACTCTGATCTATGGCAACCCTAGACGATAATCTCCGCAAGGTCCCGCCGCAAAACCTGGAAGCGGAGTCTTCGGTCCTTGGCGGCATCCTGCTCGATAACGAGGCTATCAATCGGGTCCTTGAACTGCTCACACCTGAGGATTTCTATCGGGAAACCCACCGCAAGATTTTTCGCGCCATGATTGTGCTTTCCGACCGCACCGAGCCGGTTGATCTCATCACGCTGAGCGATTTCCTGAAGGCGCGGGGGGAGTTGGAGGCCGTGGGGGGAACCTCCTACCTTGCCTCCCTTGCCGATCTGGTCCCCACCGCCGCCAACATCAGCTACTACGCCCGCATCGTGAGGGAAAAAGCGATCCTTCGCCATCTCATCACCGCGGCCACGGAAATTGCCACGCGGGGATTTGAAGAGCGAGGCAACATCGATGAGTTTCTCGACACGGCGGAGAAGGTCATCTTTGACATTTCGGAAAAGAAGGTCAAGGCCTCCTTCATCGTCATTGGAGACATGATTAAAGACTCCGTCAAGATGGTGGAAAAGCTCTACGAGCGCAAGGAGCTGGTGACGGGCGTCCCCACTGGTTTTAAAGATCTCGACAAGCTCACCGCGGGGCTCCAACCCGCAGATCTCATCGTCGTGGCTGGAAGGCCGAGCATGGGCAAGACTGCCTTTTCCCTGAATATTGCAGCGTATGCAGCCTTGAATGCTGGCGTCGGTGTGGCGGTTTTTTCTCTCGAGATGGCCAAGGAGCAGTTGGTCTTAAGGATGTTGTGTTCCGAGGCGCGAGTGGACAGTTCTAAAGTCCGGTCGGGCTATTTGGCAGATAACGCATTCCCTAAGCTGGCCATGGCCGCCGGGAGATTAAACGATGCCCTGATCTACATTGACGATACCCCCGCTATTTCCGTCCTTGAACTCCGGGCCAAGGCACGACGTTTGGTCAGAGATAGAGCGAAGAAGGTAGGGCTCATCATCGTCGACTATCTTCAATTGATGCGAGGTATGGGAGCTGCGAGTAACCGCGAGCAGGAGATCTCGGAGATCTCCCGCTCCCTGAAGGCCTTGGCTAAGGAGCTGAGCGTTCCGGTGATTGCTATTTCACAGCTTAATCGCCGCGTGGAGGACCGGGGAGACAAGCGGCCCATGATGGCGGATCTAAGAGAGTCAGGTGCTATAGAGCAGGACGCGGACGTGATCGCATTTATTTATCGCGATGAGGTTTACAATCAGAAGTCCGCAGATGAGGGGATTGCCGAGGTCATTGTATCCAAACAGCGGAACGGTCCCATAGGCACCGTCCGTCTGGCCTTCTCTAAGGAATATACCCGTTTTGACGACCTCTCCGCGCGCGAAGAGATCGCCTACGAAGAAGCGGAAGAGGGGTGACGGAGAGCCGGCCACCAATCAGCGGCATGCCCCGTGACGCCCGCACCGAGAAAGCAAGTTAGCGCGCGTCCGATGCATTGCGTTTTTAGGCGCTCACACTCATGTTCCTCGGTACGACCCGGAACACCGGAATCTGCGCTGCAATCCGTTCGAACTCGGAAAGCGGTGCGTCCTTGTGGACAGCCACGTGGGGCCGCGCGCCAGGCGCTCGCCTCAGATAAGCCTTCAGCACTGGCGCGCGCATCTCTACCGAGACCTCTTCAAGTCGCACTTCCTCGCGGCGGCCGTGTCGTAGGACAGCTCGCCCGCCGGCGGCACGGACGTTGCGAACCCAGTCCAGATTCTCACCGAGCATTGACACCAGGTACCGCTGCCCGTCCACAATAGCCATCACCATTGGAAGTGTGATCGCGCGACCCGATCGGCGGCCGACAACCTCCAAGGCCACCAGGTAGTTTGGGAGTAGCCCCAGGGCGTACAGAGCTGCCGAGCCGCGATTCAAGACGCTCGCCAGACGACTGGGACGCCCGCCACGGTACAACCATTTCGCCAGATTCATCGCCGCCCTTGGACCGACTCGATCGTCTTTCTTTGTGACGTGAAGTTCATCGTCCCGATCACGCCGAATCCGTGTCGGCCTGAAGCCGAGTTAGGCAACCTCGTTCAGCTTCAGACTTGACAACGTATACCAATACTTGCATATTGAGCTGTGCCGGACAAGCCTCTGTTTTGGCTCGGATCATCCCGGAACGATCTCAAAGCTTTTCCTCCGGACGCACGCCGCGTCGCGGGGTTCCAACTGCGGCGTGTCCAGCAGGGGCTTGAACCGAACGACTGGAAGCCGATGGTCACTGTTGGACCCGGTGTTCGGGAGATTCGTATCCACACCGGACTCGAACATCGAGTCTTCTATGTTGCGAAGTTCACGGAGGGCGTCTACGTGGTTCACGCCTTCGAGAAGCGAACCAGGAAAACGCAGAAACAGGACCTGGAACTCGCCCGAGACCGGTTTCGTGCCCTGGTTATGAAGCGACGGACTGACAATTCCACGGAGAGGTAAGTTCAAAATGAAACTCAAAGTGACTCGATCGAGCGGCAACGTTTTTCGGGATCTGGGTTTTCCTTCCGACGAGGCCGAGCACCTACTCGTCCGGTCGGACCTGATGATCAAGGTCCAGAAGCTAATCGCGTCCCGACGCCTCAAGCAGGCGGAGGTGGCAAATATTCTCCGGGTGACCCAGCCTCGGGTAAGTGACCTGCTTCGAGGCCGGATCGACCTGTTCAGCACTGACGCGCTCATCGACATGCTCGCCCGCCTGGGTGTCCGTGTGCGGCTCGTTCTCAAACCGTCCCGCCGCGGTCTCAAGGCTGCCTAACGTCAAGCTCAGCCGGGCCTTAGGGCGTCGGTCTGAAGTGCCAGGTTAGGCTTGAAAAAGTAGAAGTCCTCTTTATCTCCCCTTTGTATAAACACGGTTGATTGAGAGGGTTTTCATTTGGTAAGTGAGCTGATCCATTTCAGAATCGTGTCGGCGACATTAGTGTCGATACCGTTGAAACCGTGGTAGCTTTTTGGATGACAGGCCGCCGCGCGTCCAGCACCGCTACTCTCATCCCTTCCACCCTTTAACATGACGATAGTTGAGCTTGATTTCTTCATGTCTCTCGCGAACAAGCGTAGCGCACTCTCCGATCTAGAGGAAACACAGGCATCCTGATTGTGAATCAAGAGCAGCGAGGGAGCGGAAATGTCAGCGACGGGAGCGTCACGAACGGTACCGTCGTAGGTACTGCCGGTAACGGCTGACAGTAAGATCATGCCGGAGACCGGTACTCGCGACGCAACGTTGGCGGCGGAGATTGAACCTCGACTGATGCCGGCAACGAAGACAGGCAATTTCTCGGAGTTCTCTTGCTCGATCATTGTGCCTACCGACCGAGCATACTCAGCATCGCTTCGGGAGAACTGTCTATCCGGAACGTCGACGTACAGTAGTTTCATACCAGCAGCTTCGAGAGCAGGTCGCATTCTGATTAGCACGTTTATCCCTGACAGCGAACTTTTCTGAACCAAATTGAGGTTACCGTCACCGCCGATAAACATGACCAGGATCGCACCGGGCTTCTGCCCAGGTTCTGTCACGGCGTAGGCATGACCGCCGTCCTTGAACGGTATGGTCTTGACCGTCTGAGCATTGGCACTGATGCACCAGCCAGACAGGACACACGCGAGACTTATCCGAATTCTCATAGTTAAAGAAGCGGGGCCAGGTCTTGCAATCACACATTGTCGTAATGCAAGACGCGACCCCATCATCCCCCATCATCCCCGCGCGACCCCATCATCCCCGCGTCCTTCTTAACCCAATGGTTAGGCAACCGAATCGATAACTCGACATGGCTGCGGCGAGTTACGAGGCGCGATGGAGGGATAGGATTCTTCTTATTTTATCCGCCACGTCCTCCGCCCCCATAAGATCGCTGATGATAGCGGCGCTGTCCGCGCCGGCCTCCCAGACCTGAGATATATTGCTTTCAGTAATCCCGCCGATGGCGACGATGGGAATTTTCACTGCCTTGCGGATTTCCTTAAGCATGGCCGGTCCGCGCGGGGAATAGCCGGTGTCTTTAGTGAAGGTCCCGAAGATCGGTCCGAAACCGATATAGTCAACTCCCCCTCGCTCCGCCTCCTTAGCCTGCGCCAGATCGTGGGTAGAGATCCCGATGATCTTCTCCCGGCCCATCAGTTTTCTGGCAATGGCCAGCGGCAGGTCCTCCTGTCCCAGGTGGACTCCGTCCGCCTCGGCGGCCAGTGCGATGTCGAGCCGGTCGTTGACGATGAATAGACAACTCGTTGGTCGCGTAAGCCCGCGCATTTCCCTGGCCAGGCGCAAAAATTCTTTTGCGGCCGTCTCCTTGGCTCGAAGCTGGATGATTCCAACGCCACCCGCCAGGAGATCCCGCAGGATGGCGCTCAGAGGACGCCCTCTGCTTTGGCTGGGATCGAAAATCGCGTAGAGGGGGCAAGGGAAGGGCGCTCGGTCGGCAGCGCCGGCTTCTCTATTCATCGTCCTTCTTGAGTTTGATGTGCAGGTCGGTGATCTTTTTGCGCAGGGTATTGCGGTTGATGCCGAGGATTTGGGCTGCCTTGATCTGACTTCCCCGGGTCTTTCTCAGCGTCAGTTCAATCAAAGGCCGCTCCACCCTTTCCACCACGAGATTGTACAGGTTATCCACGTCCACTCCTTTAGTCCTCTCGAAGTAGTCTTCCAGCTTGTGGCGGATGATCTCTTCGAGGGACAGGTTGTCGACCTCGGTTAGGCTTTCTCCTTGCCTGCTCTGGAGGGTGAAATCGCTGGGAAATAGGATCGGTCCGGGGGATAGGACCGCGGCCCGGATCAATATGTTTTCAAGCTCTCGGACATTTCCCTGCCAGGGGTGTTCTTCGAGGAGCTTCAGGGCCTCGGGGGAAACCCCGGAGATTTCTGTTCCCATCTCTCGATTGATCTTCTCAATAAAGTAGCCCACCAACAAGGGAACATCTCCTCTGCGCTCTCTCAAAGGGGGCAGATAGATCGGGATAACTTTGAGGCGGAAGTAGAGATCCTCGCGAAAACGTTTTTCTTTTACGGCCCTTTCCAAATCCAGGTTGGTGGCGGCCATGATCCGGACATCGGCCTTGAGCAGCTCCTTTCCTCCCACACGGCTGAACTCGCGGTCCTGCAGCACTCTCAGCAGTTTTGTTTGGACATCCAGCGGGATGTCCCCCACCTCATCGAGAAAGAGCGTCCCTCCTTCGGCAAGCTCGAATTTGCCGATCCGCCGCTCGAGGGCGCCGGTGAAAGAGCCTTTCTCGTGGCCGAACAGCTCGCTCTCTATGAGTTCTCTCGGGACCGCGGCGCAGTGGACTGCGATGAAGGGCTTATTCCAGCGGGGCGAATTATAATGAACAGTTTTGGCGACAAGTTCTTTACCTGTGCCGCTTTCCCCCTGGATCAGGATCGTCGCGTCCGAATTTACTACCTGCCCGATGGTCTTGTAAATTTTTTGCATCGCCGTGCTGCTGCCGATCATACTGACCCCGGGCTCAAATCTCTTTTTGACCTCCTCCTTAAGCTCACGGAAGTCTCGGCTTAGCTTGCGACTCTCTAAGGCCCGTCTTACCAGGACGAGGACCTCTTCCAGGTCAAAGGGCTTGGTGACGTAGTCATAGGCGCCATTTTTCATGGCCTCGATGGCGTTGCGCATGGTGCTTTGGGCCGTCATGAGAATCATGGCGGTATCGATTCCCGCTTCCTTGGTTTCCTTGAGGAGCGTCAAACCGTCAACGTCCGGGAGCTTGATGTCCATGAGAGTGACATCGAAGCGAATCCCGCCTAGGTATTCGCGAGCCGCTTCGCCGGTAGCGGCCGTTTGGACCCAATAGCCCTCATCCTCGAGGGCCTTCTTAAGTACCCAGCGCAGCGACTCTTCGTCTTCGGCAATTAAGATCTTTCCCTGTTCCATAACTCTTGAACCCTTCAACCCTGTAACCTTCTATTTCTGCTCCGCCACCAGCAAGGAAACCTTGAAGCTCGCTCCCTTGCCCTCGCGGTTTTCTACCCGGATCAGACCGCCGTGCTCTTTGACGATCCCGTAGCAGATCGCGAGGCCCAGTCCTGTGCCGCTGTTTTTCGTGGTAAAAAAGGGGGAAAAGATGTGGGGGAGATCCTCGTCCTTAATCCCCGGCCCATCGTCTTCGATATCTACCCAGATGAATTTTCCACGCTCCCTGCCTTGCGATCGGATATGGAAGTCGGTTTCTATCCTCGTGGTAATCTCCAGGAATCCCTGGCCCTTCATGGCTTGAAGTGCGTTCTTTACCAGGTTGAGAAAGACCTGGGTGAGTCGCGCACGGTCGCCCAGGATGGGGGGCAGACTGGGATCGTAGTGTTTTTTCACCACCACTTTGTGCTCTTGAACGGTCTGTCTCTCCAGGAGCAGGACGTCGTCCAAGAGCTCGTGGATGTTTAGAGGGGCTAAATCCAGTTTCGCCGGGCGGGAGAGGTCCAGGAGCTGCTCGATGAGGAGGTTCACCCGATCTACTTCCCGGATCATGATGTCGGTGTATTGGGCAATGGCAGGAATCCGGTCTGCCTCGCGCCGCAGCAATTGCGCTGCCCCCCTGATCCCGCCCAAGGGATTCTTGATCTCGTGCGCCAATCCGGCCGCCAAAGTCCCCAGCATCGCCAGACGATCGGCGCGCTTTAAGTCCTCTTCCATCTCTTTGCGGTGTGTCAGGTCGCGGAGGAGTACAATGCTCCCCAAAGACCTGCCATAGCGGTCCCGCAGAGGAGAGACGGTGAGGCTTACCGGAACCCGACGTCCCCCTTGCGTGGAAATATCTCCTTCCCCTCGGGTGCTGCCCTGCTGCGGGGATTGGCTTTTCTTCACCATATCGATCAGCCAGGGATTCCTCTTAAACAGGCGCGCAAAAGGCTGCTGCAGAATCTGGGAGGCGGAGAGATCGGTGATCATCTCGGCGGCCTGGTTAAAGAAAGAAAGTTTTCCCTGGGGGTCCACAACAATCACGCCGTCTTCCAGGCTTGTAAGGATGTTTTCCCAGGAAATTTGGGCAGAGGAATTCCTTTTTTCTTCTTGGATCTTCATGGCGGGACCCCGCAGGAAAGAAGATGATACCAAATTAGCCCCGGTAAGAAAACATAAGAGGGTAACCGGCCCTTGCATTTTTCTCTTTATCTATGGTAAAAATACTATACACTTTAGGCGTTAGCACTCAAAGTGGGCTCTTGCCCGCTTTTTTATTTTGGGGGTATCATGGCTGTGGACTCGGCCGTAACGCGGGTGTGGGAATTGGCGGCTCCCTTGCTGGTGGACGAAGGAATGGAGATCGTAGATATTGAGTTCCGCAGTGAGGGAGGCAGAGGGGGTCGTGTGCTTCGGGTCTACCTGGATAAAGAGGGAGGCCTGAACGTTGACGATCTGGCGCGAGTCAGTCGCCGGCTGAGCGATCTTTTGGATGACCAAGTTGCCGTGGAGGGGCTTTATACATTGGAGGTCTCCTCGCCCGGCATCAACCGGGTGCTCAAGAAACCGGAGCACTTTCGTCGTTTTATCGGCAAGAGGGTTCGGGTTCGGACCCGGGAGATGATCGAAGGCAGGAGATCTTTTTTGGGGCTTCTCAGAGAGGTTCGAGAGGGCGGCATTGTCCTCTCGCAGCAAGGGGCCGAGTTTACCATACCCCTTTCTGTCATTGAGAAGGCGAATTACGAACACGATTGGGGTACATAAAGATGCAGCAAGATTTAAACCGCGTCATTGAACAGGTGAGTAAAGAGAAAGGCATTGATAAGGCCATTCTAATCAGTGCGCTGGAAAATGCCATGGTGTCGGCCGCCAAGAAGACCTTCGGCCATCAAAAAAAGATCGAGGCCCAGTATAATCCGGAAATCGGGGAGGTGGAGCTTTTTGAGGCCAAGCTGGTAGTTGAGGAGGTCAAGGACTCCAGCGTTGAGATTACCTTGCAAGAGGCGCAAGAAAAGCTCGACCCCGATGCGGAGGTCGGCGACGAGCTCCTCAGCAAGCTGGATACCAGCTCGTTCGGTCGCATTGCCGCCCAGGCGGCGAAGCAAAACATCGTGCAAAGAGTCCGCGATGCGGAACGCGAGATCATCTACAACGAGTTTAAAGGACGCGAAGGGCAACTGGTCAACGGGATTGTGCAGCGCTTTGAAAAGAAGAATATTATTGTGAACCTGGGCAGAACGGATGCGATTCTCCCGGAGAAGGAACAGGTCCCCCGGGAGCGCTACCGCCAGGGGGATCGGATTCGCGCCTATATCGTAAGTGTGGAGATGACCAGCAGGGGCCCGCAGATCGTTCTTTCGCGCACCCACCCAGGCATGTTGGCCAAGCTCTTTGAGCAGGAAGTTCCGGAGATCTACGAGGGGATCGTCGAGGTCAAGGGGGCTGCGCGGGAGCCTGGAGGCCGGGCAAAGATCGCCGTCTCCTCCAGGGATCCGGACGTTGACCCGGTGGGGGCCTGCGTGGGGATGAAGGGGACGCGGGTGCAGGCGGTGGTTCAGGAGCTGCGGGGAGAAAAAATCGACATTGTCCATTGGACGGCGGATCAGGCGGAGTATGTCTGTCGTGCGCTGGCCCCGGCGAAGGTATCAAAGATTATCATCGACGACGAGGGACACAATATGGAGGTTGTCGTACCTGATGACCAGCTCTCTCTGGCCATCGGGAAAAAAGGGCAGAACGTCCGTCTGGCGTCGCGTCTGGCCGGATGGAGGATCGATGTCCGCAGTGAATCCGAGGCCGATGAGGAGACCCGCCGTGCGCGGATCTCGCTCGGCGCCGTCCCCGGCATTAACGACATGGTTGCCGAACTCTTGTACCAGTCTGGATTCAAATCGGCGGAGGAGTTGGCCGAGGCCGACCTAGAGACGATTCTCGACGTCGATGGGATCGGCCCTGAGAAGGCCGAGGTTATCTATAAAGCCAGCCGGGAGTACGTAGCGGAGAAGCGGAGAAAGGAAGAAGAGCAAAAGGCGCTGGCGCAAGCAGCGGCGGAAGCAGCGGCGCAAGCAGCGACGGAAGCTCCCGCCACTGAGGGCGACGTGACTGAGGATAAGGATCATCCGGAAGCTTAGGTGAGAGCTATTGAAACGAGACCATCGTCCTCGACGGACCTGTCTAGGATGTGGCGCTAAGGATGACCAGGAAGCGCTTTTGCGCCTCGTTGTTGAGGGCGATGGGGGGCTACGGGTAGACAGGCTGGAGAAAGGACGAGGGGGCTATCTCCATAAGACGGAGGCATGCTGGAGGGCATTTTTGCAGAAAAAGAATCTCTATCGAGCCTTTCATTCGGAGGTCAGCCGCAAGGCTAGAGAAAAACTGATTTTGACTTTGCGTGATCGGCGCCGGGAATAGAAGATGGTAAAAACAAGAGTCCATTCATTAGCCAAGGATCTCGGGATCGAACCGAAGGATCTCATCGCTCATTTGGAGAAGATGGGGATCAAAGGGAAAAAGTCCCAGAGTTCGCTTGAAGATGACGAGGCGGCCCGCATCCGCGCCGCCTTGGCGACGCCGGCAAAGCCTCAGGTCCATGTAGGTGAAGAGAAAGTCGTAGCCGATCGCGTGGTAACGGCGGAGGATCAGAGCCTGGGGGAGATCCAGGCGCGCGAGAAAATCGTAGAGCGAAGGGTTCGCGTTAATGTGATCCGGCGTCGTACGAGCCGTTCCGAAGTGATTTCCCAAGGTATTCCGGCCAAGGCGGAATCCCCGGAGGCTCCCGTCGAAATTGAGACCCCTCTTGAGACTGTTTCCATAGTTTCTCCCCCTGCCGAAGTTGAAGTGGTTCCTGAACCCGCCAGAGAGGAGCTGCCTGCAGAAGAGGCGACGCCGGTCGAAGCCAAAGCTGTGGAGGCCGTTCCCGTCCCGCCGTCAGTGGTGCCCGAAGAGAGAGTAGCACCGGCGGTAGAAAAAGCTGTCCCAGTACCGGAAGAGGCCCCCAGAGGCGCGCGAGTTCTCGGTCGTATCGATTTGAAGCGGACAACGAGAGTTCCAACCCCCCCACCTTTGGTGCCTCTACGTCCAGTGGCGGTTCAGCCTGGTCGTCCACTCATCGATAAAGAGAAGGCTGCCAAGGTGGTCCCGGCCCCAGGGAAAGAAGTAGTCGTTCCGGTTGAGGAGGCGGGGAAGCCGTCGAAGGCCGTCAGGCACAAAAAGCGGATCGTCAAAAAACAGGATATGCTGGAGTCGAGAGAACGCGAACTTCGCTCCGGACGGTTTCCCAAAAAGAAGCGGGCGCTTCCCGGAAAAGAACAGAAGAAGACCGAGATTACGGTCCCCAAAGCCAGCAAGCGGGTTATCAAGATGTCGGAGGTGATCAGCGTCGGCGACCTCGCCAGGATCATGGGCGTCAAGGCAGGAGAGGTGATCAAGAAGCTCATGGGATTGGGAATGATGGCGACGATCAACCAGGTCCTCGATGTTGACACCGCCACCCTTGTCGCTTCGGAGTTTGACCACCAGGTGGAAAACGTAGCCTTCGACGTCGAAAGCGCCTTAGAAGTCGAGCACCAGGTCGAAGAGTCCGAAACCTCTCTCCAGCCCAGGCCGCCTGTGGTGACGATCATGGGACACGTAGACCACGGCAAGACTTCGCTTCTCGATGCTATCAGGAGCACCAACGTTACCGCCCAGGAGGCCGGCGGCATTACCCAACATATCGGCGCTTACCACGTTCAGGTGGACGGCAGGGGAGTGACCTTTCTCGATACCCCCGGACACGAGGCATTCACAGCGATGCGAGCGAGAGGAGCGAAAGTAACCGATATTGTGGTGCTGGTCGTGGCCGCAGATGACGGGGTGATGCCGCAGACCGTTGAGGCGATCAACCATGCTCGCGCTGCCGAGGTCCCGATCATTGTAGCTATCAATAAAATCGACAAGCCTGATGCCAACATGGAGAGAGTCAAAAGAGGTCTCTCCGAACATGGCCTAATGTCGGAAGAGTGGGGCGGTGACGCGACTTTTGTCCCTGTTTCTGCGAAGACTAAGGAGGGGATCCCTCATCTGCTGGAGATGCTTCTGCTCCAGGCAGACATTCTTGAGCTCAAGGCTAACCCCGATAAGCTGGCGCGGGGGACAATTATCGAAGCCAAGCTGGATCGGGGTAGGGGGCCGGTGGCGACAGTTCTGGTTCAGGAGGGAACGCTGCGCGTCGGGGACTCGTTTGTCTGCGGCGTTTTTCACGGCAGGGTTCGGGCGATGATCGACGATAAGGGTCAAAAGATCGAGGTGGCCCCACCCTCTTCGCCGGTGGAAATCCTGGGACTTCAGGGGGTTCCCCAGGCGGGGGATTCCTTTGTGGCTCTGACCGATGAGGCTAAGGCCCGGCAAGTCGCCGAGTACCGGCATGGCAAACAGAGGGAATCGGAGCTGGTCAAAACCAGCAAGATTTCTCTGGAAGATCTCTACGATCAGATCAAGGCAGGGGACGTCAAAGAGCTCCGTGTGGTGCTCAAAGCGGATGTGCATGGCTCGGTAGAGGCGCTGACAGAGGCGATGAACCGCCTTTCGAATGATGAAGTGAAGCTCAGAGTGATCCATGGTTCCGTGGGAGGCATTACCGAGAGCGATGTCCTTCTGGCCGCCGCTTCTAATGCGATTGTGATCGGCTTCAATGTCCGGCCGGAAGTCAAAGGGGCGAATCTGGCGGCGCAGGAAGGGGTGGACGTTCGCCTCTACACCGTGATCTATGAGGTCATCGCGGATCTTGGAGCCGCCATGGAAGGCCTGCTGGAACCGACCTACAAGGAACAAATCCATGGGCGTGTCGAGGTGCGCGAGGTGTTCAATATCCAGGGCGTGGGAACTGTAGCGGGCTGCTCTGTTACCGACGGAAAAATCCAGCGTTCCAGCCTGATCCGGTTGTTAAGAGATCAGGTGGTGGTCCACGAGGGCAAGCTGGCGAGTATCAAGCGTTTTAAAGAGGACGTGCGCGAGGTTTCGGCAGGATACGAATGCGGTCTGGGTATCGAGGGTTTCCAAGATATCAAGAAGGGGGATGTGATCGAGGCTTATGAACGAGCGCCGGTGATCCGGCGCATGAGTCCAACGCCCGGCGGACGCGAGGCATCCCGGGCCTCGGTGGGAGACAAGCGATAGCAAGAAAGCATCCTCAATCGGCCTCTTCCCCCATGATCGTGGGGGTTCTGAAAATTAGCCTTATTCTCCCGGAAAACCACTCCCTGAAAGGAAAGAGGGGAGTCCTCAGGAGAATCCAAGCGCGGGTATCCCACCAGTTTAATATCTCCGTTACGGAATGCGGGGATCAGGATCTCTGGCAGAGCGCGGTCTTGGGTTTTTGCGTCGTTGGCAGCAGCCGGCAGGTTGTCGAGGCGACGCTTCAGAAAGTCGTCGATTTTGTCGAGGACTTGGGCCTTGCCCAAGTAGGGGAATCCGAAATAGAGTCTTTCTACTGCTAGACAACTATTTGCCGTCTTAAAAATTTTTAGTTTTGAGTTTTGAATTATTAGTTGCGAAGACTTTCCGATTAACTCAAAATTCAAAATTAAGAACTCAAAATTTTAACTGATGGCTGATAGCTGAAGGCTCAAGCTTTATGGATTATAAGCGTTCCGATCGAGTGGGTGACCTCCTTCTGGAATTGATCTCCCAATTGCTGGCCAAGGAGGTCAGCGATCCTCGCATTGGACCGGTCACTCTCACCGGGGCCGAGGTGAGCAAAGATCTGCGCCATGCACGGATCTTTTTCGGCCTTTTGGGAGATAGGGAAAAGAAGGCAGAGGTTATGTCGGGCTTAAAGAGCGCCACGGGTTTTATCCGCGCCAAGATCGCCAAAGAGCTGAAACTTCGATTTGTCCCGACGATCGAGTTCGTTTACGATGAAACCCAAGATCATGCCCAGCGCATCGAGGAGCTGCTGCGGCAGGTTAAAAAAGACCGGTGAAATTCAACTCTTTCTATCGAATCCTTTCATATTTTCTTCGTCTAATCGTTTGACGATAGGTAGGGCAGAAGGGAATACGGAAGTTGCCCCTCCATGGGGGTAAAGGATCTGCCCGAGGATAGGTCGGACTGAGGACGGGAGCCCGATTCTCTATCAGATGGATGGGTTCATCTGAGGGGATCGGGCTTTTTGTTTGTATGGTGTGACCTTCCATCTGGTAGGGCCTTCAGGGTTCTCGATCCTTCTGGACAAGACTCCGGATGGTCGAGCCTGTTTACAAGCCAAGAAACCCAAAGATCTCTTTGCTTTATCAGTCTATCCGCGATCATTATGAAGAGTTCGAGTCTGTCTATGTAGAAAGATACCAGAAGAAATGTGGGGTATTGAGAGATGTTGTCCGGGAGGTGATCTACAAGTACCTGGGCTGCGGCGATTTAACAAAGGGGTTTGCCCGGATCAAGTGCAAGGAATGCAAGCACGAGGTTCTTTTAGCCTTCTCCTGTAAGGGACGTTACTTCTGTCCCTCGTGTCACCAAAAAAGGTATTGATGTTCGGCGAATGGATCACCGACGAGATCCTCTACCCCATACCCCATAGACAATATGTCCTTACTCTCCCCAAGATGCTCAGGCCCCATTTCAGATTTGATAGAAAGCTCCTGGGAAAGCTCAGTCAATGCGCCTATCAGTCTGTTAAGGAGTTCTTCCAAAAAACCGTTAATAAAAAAGAAGCCGTGCCAGGAGTAGTGATCTCTATCCAGACCTTCGGCGCCCTGGTCAATTTTCACCCCCACTTACACTGCCTCGTCACCGACGGTTGCTTTATGCCTAACGGCTGGTTTTATGTGCTTGCTGAGATAGACGTGAGAAAGTTGGAAAGCCTCTTCTGCCATAAGGTCCTGAAGCTGCTGCTCAAGGAGAAAAGAATCAGCGAGGAATGGGTCAGGAAACTCATCTCCTGGAGAAACTCAGGGTTTAATATCCACAATCAGGTTAAGATCCGAAGCGATGATAAGCATGGACGGGAAAGCTTAGCCCAGTACATCCTTCGCTCCCCCTTCTCTCAGGAAAAGATGACCTACCGAGAGGATAGCAAGACGGTCCTGTACCGCTCCAAGATGAAACCCGGCTCCAAGAAAAACTTCGCCGTCTTTCCGGTCCTGGATTGGATTGCGACTCTCACCACCCATATCCCAAACAAAGGGGAGCAACTGGTACGCTATTACGGTTACTACAGCAATGTCTCAAGGGGGAAGAGAAAAAAGGAGAAGCCCAGAGAAGAAACCGAGGTTAGCTGGAAGCCGGAGGTTATCGAGATCGAGGCCCCGCCGGTATCCAAGGAATTAAAAAAGCGCTGGTCCTACTTTATTAGAAAAGTTTTCAGCTTCATTGACCAGCCGGACGTCATTAAAAAAATAGGTCTCTGGGAAGAGTCCCACGCCCCGCCAAAAGAGCTCCGGTGAAAGAGATTACCTTCGATCCATCCTACAGCCAGGTTATTTAAAAGCCTCCTTACCGCAACCAGGGGCAAATGTCCAGCCCTACCCAAAAGCCAGCCTCAAGTTGACATAAAACCACATTATCGGATACTGTCCCACCTAGAAGCGGAGAAGGCGGGCCGGTCTGTTTACTCTGGTGACTGCTGGCGCTCCCGGACGCGGGTTACCGGGGGTCGACAGGGGGCAATTTCGAGTTCTCGGCGACTGAACCTAAAAAGGGAATTCCTATCATTTTGCAATATAGCCCCAAGGGATGATTATGGGCACAAAAATAATAACAATATAACAAAAACTCCTTTCAAACCCTTACCGGCAGAAATTTTCGGGGTCAAAGCTGGTTCCTCTAAACTTTTCGGTCCTTACTGGGCCGCTACGGGGTGTTTTGGGCTTGGGGAGAGCGGAGAGAAAATTTTACAACCCTTTTATGTCAAGGAAGCACTTTCTAGGAGCGGTTTATCTTTAACCGCTAACCCCTCTAATTTTTTCTATTTTATTGATTATTCCAAAACTCCTTACCCCGGCGCTCCGGAACTCAATCTTAAAGCCGGGATAACGCTTCGTCCTCATCGCCTAACCACCGATTATATGTGCACCGACCTCACTTATTTGCCGGAAGTTTTTGCTCAACATCTCGGCAAAGAGGGTAATAAGCTATCGGTTTTACCCTACCTGATGCAAAACACCATTTTGAGCACCGGGCGGTTTATTTATCAGCCGCTTTACACCAAGAAACCGTGGGACCCGCTGAATTTCATTGTCATCAGAAACGCTTACTCTCTTTATTTCGGAACTTTTTCGAATGCAGTGTGGAGAATAAGCGAAAAACCGCAGTTTCTTTTAAAAGAGACTTTTGAGGCTCCGCCCAATCTTATCAGTTTTGACGAATTGCTGGCTCGCGGATGGGGTTTGTCTGATATGGTAAAACTTTATGATTTGCCCTCCGTGTCAGTTCTTTATCAGCGCGCTTTATAAGCGTGTCTTAAAAATGAGTAATTAATTTTTTGGTTGAAGGAGTCTTAAATTGTTGTTTTTCCCTTTCTAAAAAATCGACCTCGATTGGGAGAAAAACGTCTGCGCGTATTAATTCCTGGAAACTGAACTTATTAGAAATACGAAGCTTCTGATTGAGTTTTTCTTCAAGTAATATTTTAATAAAATTTCTTGAAGACGCCTCTCCTTTCGGACAGATTTTCACAACAATTTTGTTTAAGAACTTTTCTCCGCACAGGTTCTTGTAAAAGTGTATTTCAAATCCGTCTTCTATATAATTTTCAAAGTGCATTTTTACTAGTTTTTAAAAAGAATGGATTTAAATTATAGAAAGGGGGCCACCGTGGACGGTGACCCCCAACGACGTTGAGTACCCTCACTTTACACTGTAGTTGAGCAGTTCTACGGCGTGCGTAGTTCCAATTGCGAACTCTGTCGCAAGTTTTGCCACACACTTGCACGCTGGCGCATAATAGTATGTGTAACTGCGCCACGAGCGACCGGTGCCTTCTTCTAAAACATGTTTATAGGCGTTGAGCGTCCCGGCTTTCACCACTGCCTGCTCTGTTTTTTCCACAGCTATCACACCACTAATATTTTCTCCTCCGCGACCACCAGATCTTGGGTTGAAGTAACGATACTCGCGCTTACTCCCAGTCTCGAGAGGGAATGCGAGATATGGCATCTCGTCTTTCCCGGCGAGATAGCGGCCGTAGAAGATAGGGACATCGTTTGTCAGCCCCGTGAAGATCGATTCGCTGGCACCACAGGCTTCTGTATACCACAGAAATTCACCGTTACGATATACGATACAGTAAATTCCGGGTAGCCATGCGTCAGAGCGGGAAATGGAACTAGATCGTTTGTACTGAATTACCCACTGATCTCCCTCATTGTACTGGGGAGCGTCAACCGCACCCGCAACCGCACCACCCCAAAGAACGACTAATCCTACCAAAATCTGGCATATTTTCTTCATAACCGACCTCCTTTCTTTGCCCTATTTAAAAGGTGGAGGAGCAGAGCCAAGAGGTCATCAAGGTTGATCCCCCGCCGGTATCAAAAGAGCTAAAGAAGCGCTGGTCCTACTTCATAAGAAAGGTCTATGAGACGGATCCTCTCGCGTGCCCCAAGTGTCAGGGAGAGATGGCCATCATCAGTTTCATCGACCGGCCTGATGTCATCAAAAAGATCCTTCAGCACTTAGGTCTGTGGGAAGAGTCCCATGCCCCGCCTGCAAGAGAGCCTCCGATAAGAGAGATTACCTTCGACCCCTCTTACAGCCAAGTGGTTTAAAAGACTCCTTACCCTAAGCTGGAGCGAATGTCCAGCCCTGCCTGCAAACCGACCTGAGGTTGACATAACAGCTCCTTATCGGATACTGTCCCACCTAAAAACGGGGAAGGCGGGCCGGTCTGTTTACTCTGGTGACTGCTGGCGCTCCCGGCCGTGGGTTACCGAGGGTCGACAGGGGGCAATTTTGAGTTCTCGGCGGCTGACCCTAAAAAGGGAGTTCCTATCATTCATTCACGAGCGGGGCGGCGATCGGTTCCTTGATCCGTCGGTGCGGAAGGGTGGAAGCTATGATCAAGCAATATGTTGAGAAACGAGATGGGGGCTATTGGATTGTAGACAGTCGTGTTTCGCTTGACTCGGTTGTCTACGCCTTTCTCAGCGGGCAGTCTGCCGAGAGCATTGCCCAATCCTTTCCCTCGCTTAAGCTTGAACAAGTGTATGGGGCCATTACCTTCTATCTGTCCAACCGCACCGATATTGATGCCTATCTGGCACAAGCCAAGCGTGACTATGAAGTGATGCGGCAAGCCGCCCATGACACGGACCCGATGTTCTACCAAAAATTGGCTGACGCACGCC
>Ga0209211_10005736_pt1 | contig 18369 bp, 15 predicted proteins | sample RifGroA2_FD_183992 | JGI IMG/M metagenome (GOLD analysis project Ga0209211, IMG submission 183992) | Groundwater microbial communities from Rifle, Colorado, USA - Groundwater A2 (SPAdes) (version 2) | ecosystem: Environmental > Aquatic > Deep subsurface > Groundwater | place: Rifle, Colorado... | reverse complement strand
AACATACAGTGGGAATGATACATCACGCGGAGCTTGCGGCAAATTTTCTTGATTGCTATGCAGAAACCGGCCATTGGCAGTTTTTAGAAGCTGCAGAACATGAATATCATCTGGTTCTTAATGGCTAAAGGAAGAAGCCAGAACAACCTTTAAATTAAGAGCATCGGCTGCAATAACCTATTTTCATTTAGAAAGAGATTTTGCTGAAAGAATACGTAAGGGAGACTTATTCTTAAAGGAAGAAGTCATAAGATATCTTGTGTCCCAAGGTTCTGATGCGCCTATATATGTTGCTATATTGTCGAATGACGGCATAAGAATTCCCGGCTCAACAGCAGGATTTCAGGGAAGGCAGACATTAGTGGATTTGGAAGATAGTGTCAGAGATTTGGCGCAGGACATGAATACAGTAGGCGCAAATGTATTGATGATGTCAACTGTTGCGAATAAGAATGCATTGGGGGAAATTGCTGATAGCCTTGCTTTACAATGTCTTAGGCTTCCTCTTCCAAAACCCCTCTTAATGGCTGTTGAAAAACAGTATGAGAAGACAATTTCCGCATTAAGTTATCTGTGAGATAGTAAATAAAAATTTATATAAGGGCATTGTTTCTGGATAATTATTGCCAAGGTGGCAGAATCCGGCTATTGCGATGGTCTCGAATGCATAACAAGTGAACCATTGTCCTCACGGACTTCTCGGTTCAAATCCGAGCCTTGGCGTTTTTGATTAGAAAATAATAACTTGAAATTCAATGAAATCCCTGCTAATAATTATCCATGGCCGTAAGGTAAATCTTCCAAAAAGTTTCAAAGCCTTTTGGCGCAGGTTTTATTCCTATTTTGGTGTGGATATAGGAGACGATAAATGGTCCTTTGATCTAAGAAGATATATTGAGAAATTTAACGGTTTTGATGTTTTGGCATTTAATTGGACTGGAGGGATATCAAGATTATTCTCAATAAACCCGTCCGCCAAGAAATTGGCGAAATTAATTGACAATAGCCCTCATCAAAAAATCGTTTTGTTCGGCAAGAGCCTGGGAGGAACAGTCGCTGAAATTGCCATCAAAAAATCGAAATATCGGAATAAAATTTCTAAGATTATTTATGTCGCCACACCTCATAAATCTAATAAAGTTCTGCTTCCGCGTTCTGTCAAAATTGTGAATATCTATTCAAATGAAGACAAAGTCCTTGATTTAGCCAATATACTCCTTCATTTTTGTCTTGGAAGCAAACACTTAAAAAATGGCAGGAATATCATCATTAAAAATCTGTGCCATTCGGATTTTAACAAAAATATTGAAATTTATCATGATAATAAAAAGATAGCTTTATATGATTTTTACAAAAAAATAATTTATGAGCAATAAAAATGCCTACATTAAGCCTCTGTATCATAACAAAAAACGAAGAAAAATACCTAGAGCAGTGCATTAATAGCGTAAGAGGCATTGCTGATGAAATCATTGTAGTTGACACAGGCAGCACTGACGGAACAAAGGAAATTGCCAAAAAATTCAATGCAAAAATTTATGATTTTGAATGGAGCGACAGTTTCAGCGCAGCTAAGAACGAGGCTATAAGTCATGCCACAAAAGACTGGATTCTTGTGCTTGATGCTGATGAAGTTATTGAAGAGAAAGATTTGGGAAAAATAAGAAATGCAATAGAAAATCCCGGCGAAAATGCGGCTTTTGCACTGGAGCAGCGCTCTTATATTAACAGCCATTTTGAAGGCGCTGAAAGGAGTAATGCTGATTTTAAGCTGGTGAAGGACTATCCTTTTTTTATTTCCCACAGGCTTGTAAGGCTGTTTAAGAATAATTTAGGGCTGAAATTCAGGCACCGCGTCCATGAGCTGATTGAGGACTCAATTAGGGAGAAAAACCTGAAATTTCCAAATTTGGATGCTGCGCTGCATCACTTCGGCTCTGTGAAGGATGAAAAGCACATCCAGGAAAAAACGGAGTTCTACAAGAAACTTATATTCAAGCAGCTTGAGGACGAGCCTGATAATGCCAGATACTGCTATCAGGCGGCAAGGATGTTTTTGGGAGAAGGAAATTTCACTTCTGCGTTGAAGTATTTCGAGAGCACTGCAAAAATTGACCAAAATTACAGGCTTGTGTTTTCCGAGATTGCCAAAATTTACCTGCAGATGAGGGATTTTAACAGGGCTGCTGAGTTTTTCAAGAAAAGCATAAAGCAGAAGCCGGATGATATTTCGGGCTACAATAACCTATCTGTTTCTTATATGATGGCAGGAAGATTTGAGGATGCCAAGAAGCTATTGGAAGAGCAGGTGAAAAATCACCCAAAGAATAATGCGCTCCTGTTTAACTATAAGAAGGCTGTTGAGCAGTGTAAGTAGTTGGTGACAGAGGCAGTGTTAAAGTGAAGGTTGTTCCACTGCTATTGACAGTATATTCCAAAGATCCTCCATTTACTTCTGCAAATCTTCTTGAGATAGGAAGCCCTAATCCCGTGCCGTTCTTCTTAGATGTGCTAAAAGGAGTGAAAGGCTGGATGTTATCAGGTATTCTTTGAGTATTGTGAAAATGAATAAACGCATTATAAGTATTCCTTTCCAGCTTAACCGTTATACAATTGTGGTCACCGCCGTAATTTTTTGAGTCTCCAGTCATAGCATCATAAGCATTTGAAATCAGGTTGTGAATTATCCTATAAATCAGATTTCTGTCAGCATAAACTACTAATCTGTCGCTGCTCATTCTATAATCAACATCTTGTTCTGCACCTGCTTTTATTTCTTTTAGGCACCTCTCAACATCTTCTCTAATATCATAATAATTAGGACTTGGTTTTAAATTGTAAGAATTCTTCATTTCCCTCAATCTCCCATTAAGAAAAGATTCTGCATCGCCTACGCTGCTTATTATAGTGCCTAGATTATCAAAGCCTAACATTTCGTCGCCACTTCTCTCTCCAAATCTTTTTTCTTTAATGAGTTTTTCTACTCTTCTTGCATTACCGCCTATTATTGCCATGAATTTTCTTATTTCATGCGTTGTTTGGCCTGATTGCATTCCTGCCTCTGCTAATAGCATTTTTTGCATGTCCATCATCTTAAGTGCCTTGTTCTCTTCCTCTAATCTAAGCATAGTCAGTAAAGGAGCAATGTAATCTCTTGCATTATATCTGCTTAAATCAATATTTTCTGGACTGATCAGTTCGCCGGAAAACTTCCTATTGCCATAAAGAATCCCTATGACTTCCTCGTTTCTTCCTTTAATAGAGATTGCAGCAAAATTACCTGTACCAAAATACTCAATCAATTTCCTGTCTTCTTCAGTAGGTTCAAATTGCAAACCCAGATGAGATTGTTTGCTGTCATAGACTCCTTGAAAGACTCCTTTCTCCCCCCGAGAAATGTGATATGTGGAAATCATTTCGTTCAAGCGAGAATCCAAAGAAAAAGGATTTGTTTGTTGCAGTTCTTCTCTGCTTTTTCCCAGAGTACTTGGCACTATTTTAAAATACTCTTCACGAGTTATTGGACCGATAGCTTGCTTACCTACAAAATATTTTTTGTCTCCTGTCAGCTCAAAATAAACAGCTTGGTTAAATCCAAAAAGCAAAGTAGCATCTGTAAGGAGTTCATGAATTATCTTGGTCTTGTCCGGATTCCTAGTTTGGGACTTCATGAACCAATTTAACCAGCTGTCCTCTCCGTTTGACATTTTATTGAGTATGATATTATAGTTTATGAAAGGTTAGTTGTAACCTTAGAATCTTTCAATTAAAAATAAGTGCCCAACATAAAAATAGCCTTCTAAAGCACATTATGCCGGACACTCTTTTTTTTGAGCAAAATAAGCTGTTTAAAGTGATAACTCTTTTTAAATCTTTTGGTTATTTATATAAATTATATATTTTATTTAAAGAAAGTTCATTATTGCTGCTGTGCTTGCTGCGCCAGCTGCTGCTCGTACTGCCCAATAATTGTGTTGACTATGCTGTCAACTTCATTTGAGGCAATCGCAAAGCCAAGGCTTTCAAAGCCCCCATACTTGAAGTTGTTGATGCCTATGATTTCGCCTTTCTGGTTTATTAAAGGGCCTCCTGAATTGCCCGGATTAATTGGAACATCTGTTTGTATGTAGTCAAGCCCGTTGTCTGCATTTGCCCTTAATGCGCTGACAATGCCCTCAGTGACTGTGAAAGACAAGCCTGCGGGATTTCCCGCTGCTATGACTTTTGTTCCCACTTTCACTTCATCAGAATTTCCGAATTCAAGATAAGGCATGTCTTTATTTATCTTCAAAACTGCAATGTCCCCATTTGTGTCGTATCCGACTAAAGAAGAAGGATATTGCTGATTTCCGTAAGTAATCGCTGTTATTGAGGCAGGATTTGAGCCGCTTATGACGTGCAGGTTAGTCACAATATACCCATTATTCCTGATGAATGCGCCGCTGCCCTGCCCTGCGCTTGTTTTGATGCTGACAACCGAATTAAGCACGTCATCCACTATTGCCGAGAAATCCGCGCTTTTTATCTGTATATCCTTAACCTCAGATTTCAGCTGGTCGAGCTTGAGATTGGACTGCTTTTCTATCTCTGTTATAAGGTCTGAGAGCGTCTTGAACTCTTTGTTGCTCTTGTCTTTCAGCACATTGAGGCTGTTCCTTACAGAGCCGATATCGGAAGAAAGCACGTCTTTTGCCTCCTCAATGTCGCTGCCTAATTCTGATTTTGTGTCTTTAAGGTCTTCATTCAGCTCTGCCACTTTTGCGCTGTAGTCCTGCACTATCTTCTGGTTCTGCCTGTGGAAATAAAATGACACTGCCCCGACTATTACAATCACAATACTCAAATAGATCAAAAGTTCCTTCAGTTTCTGCTTCTCCATTTTATTTACCTATTCTTCTTTTATCTTATATTCCACATCAATATATTCTTTTTGATTTTTTTCATGTTTGTCTTGCTTTGCCGGTTTTGAGCCGAATGTGTAAATCTTAAACCCTTTTGCCTTTCTGAACACTAAAAATGACAATAGCGCCATTAAGGCAAATGTTCCAAGAGCTATGCCTATCAGCACAATATACACTATGAGGTAAGCTTTTGATATGAATGCCAGCAGTTTCCAGCCTTTTTCATCGGCGTAAAGATAGATGAAGTACACCAGTATAAGGCTTATTATGCTTCCGAATCCGAAGCTCAGGGATTTTATTCTCATTTGTGCTATTAACAATTGAGAGTTTATAAAATTAATTAGTGCAAAATTTATAAATGAAGCGTCTTACTCATGAGCTATGAAAATCCTAATAACTGGGGGGACAGGAGCATTAGGGCAGTCTCTCAGGAAAGTTTTCAAAAATGCTGAATTTCCAGACAGGAAAGAGATAGACATTACAAGCCCCGAGTCTGTCAGCAGGAAAATACTGAGCTTCAAGCCAGATGCTGTTATACATACTGCTGCTTATGTTGATGTTCGCGGCTGTGAAGAGAACAGGGAGAAAGCTTGGCTGACTAATGTCGAAGGCACGCAAAATATCGTGAATGCGCTCAAGAAGCTTGGCAATGACTGCTATTTAATACACATTTCAACTGCATGCGTTTTTGCAGGCGAGAATGAAAAATATTACACAGAAAATGACGTTCCAAGCCCAAAGAGTTTCTATTCCATAACAAAATTATGCTCTGAAATCGTAGTGAGGCAGTGGCAGAATGCGTGCATCATAAGGACTAATTTTGCGCCAAAGCAGCAGTGGAAATACCCGAAAGCATTCAGCGACAGGTTCGGGACTTATCTTTTCAGCGATGACGTGGCGAGGGGAATCCATGACGTATTTGAGAAAAAAGAAAAAGGGATTGTGCATATTGTCGGTGATAAAAGAATGAGTATGTATGAACTTGCTGTATTATCTGGTTCTAAAGATGTAGGGAAAATAACGCTGAAAGATTATCATGGGCCGCCTGTGACTGCTGACATGAGCCTTTCGACTAAAAGGTGGAAGAAGTATAGGATTTCTGATTGATATCTTCAATCAAAAAAATGAGCCTGCTGGGATTCGAACCCAGACGAACCGGTATCTTCTCAACTTTGCCGTGATTTTTCGCTGTCAAAAGCGAAAAATCCTCTCTTTTTGGTCAAGCTTTTTAATGGTGAGCCGAAAGCGAATCCGTTAAAAAGGTTGGTCCGAAGCCGATTATGCTGTCCGTTACATCACAGGCCCAAGGCTTATGCAAGCTTATCTTTATTTAAAATTATTGAAAAAAAGTAATTTAGCTTAAGACTTTTTTGGCAAATTTATTTACTATTGCTTCAATTTTAGCAATTTTATTATCATCATTTGTGTTATGGGCTTGTTTTGATAAATGTGCTAATGCTCTGTGAATTTTCTCATTTTTTTTGAATCTTGGAATTGGGATTTTTTCTATCATATTTATTGAAATTCCCCATTTGCTCTTGCTTGACCTATCTTCAAAAAATTGTTTTGTTATATCAGAATTTAATAATGCACATACATAATGGGCTTCTTGTTCATCATCTGTTGAAAGATAACCTATAGTATTATCTGGCATTACTGATTTATTACCGAGAAATTTATCTTTAATTTGTGAAACCACTGCAAAATTCGGGGAGTAGCTCATGCAACACCAAACCACCTTATATTTTTTGAAAGTATAATCGCCAACGCCAAAAATAGAATAAAATGGAAATCCTTTTATCTTAAACCATTTAGAAGATCTATGCAATAAATTTTCTTTATATATATGCAAATATTTGTAAGTCAATGGGTATTTTTGTCGCAATTCGGATTCATTATTCTCACCATTTTTCCTTTGTGGCAGAATGCCATAAACATAGCTGTTAATTTTCCATCTGCCTATGCTTTTGGGTTTTAAGAATGGAAAAACTAAATTATTCTCAATATACGCAGGTCTATTAAGCGGATTTACTTTCTTCTTTGCATTGGTAACAGAGTTTATAATTTCAATTTTATTGTCCTGCTTTTTCAGAATATCAATAAAAAACACAGCATTTAGATCATTTACAATTCCATGTCTGGGATTATAATAATTTTTGCCAACAATGTAAAGTTTTTGTTTTTCCCCCTTTCCAACTAAAACCCAAATATCTGTTATATCTTTCTTATTATGGGGATATGCTTCCTTCTCTATTATTTCAACATTATTCAATACTTCATTTAAACAATCATCTTCTTTTGGCAATTCTTTCTTAACTTTCCATAAATTGTATTTTACAGGATAGTTTGTTTGCTCTCCTTTCTGTAAAATTATCGTTGATGTTTCAGCTTGAGCAGATGTATTGAAGGGCTTTAATTCCAGCATATCATTAACTTTTATAACTTTTAGCGGGATTTGCTTACTTCCTTTTTCAATTATAAATTTTCTAAATTCTTTGCCAGCAATGCTTTTGTATAGTGTTTGTTTTATTACAAATCCTAATCTTCCATTTACCTTTAGGTATTTATCAATGGCAACATACATAAAAACTACTGAGATATCATCATTTGAGTATCCTAATCCTGCTTTCATTCCTTTGTGTGAAAATAGTTTGTAAATATCAAGATACAAATGCCCTAATTTTGATTTATACTCTTTAGATAAGAAATCCCATTTAATCCAAGGCGGGTTACCGACTACAAAATCAAAATCTTTGTGCAATAAAGGGGCGAAAGAATTTTGTATAATTTTAACCCAAATTCTATTCTTGTTTTTGCTGTGCAATTGATTTATTTGTTTATAAAAATCCAATATTATATCCACATCTTCTTGCGACAAACTGATTGCTTTTTTAAGCGCAACTTCAAAATCAGGTGTTGGGTACTCATCTTCAAGGCAATTTTCAATTAACCTCATTGCATCGTTTAGATATCCATTATCAACTAAATTTTTAGGAAGCGAGAATAAACCTTCTACTGTGGATATTAAATAACAATTAAGAGGCAGTTTTAATTGTCCTTCTGTTGTAGGCGTGATTATTGCATCTGCTAAATAAATTGGAATAGTTATTGGTATTGGTTTCTTTTTATCTTTTAATAAGTGGCTTATCGCTAATAAGTAATTAGTTCTTGCTGTTAAAACCGCAACAGGATTAACATCAAAACCAACAACATTTTCTATAATCTTTATTAATACTTCTTCAGGTGAAACGCTGACATTTTTTTGTTTAATTCTATTTATAGACTCAACTAAAAACCCGCCAGAACCACAACCAGCGTCTAAAATTCTCTTGCTTAAATCGCCATCTATACTTACATCATTTAATACAGATTCAATGAGCCATTTAGGTGTATAATACTCGCCTAAATCATGGCGGATTTTTTGAGGGATGATATCTTGATAAAGATTTTTTAATATATCCCTTGAATTTAGCTCGTCATTCACAATAGTTTGGAAATTATATTTATTTAATTCATATAACAAACTTTTGATTACTTTTTCCATTTCTCCATCCCAAGCATCTAAATACCACGAAAAAAATCCGCCCTCAATATAGTTATCCACATGAGCATAATCTTTGTAAAAATTTCCACTTTCAATGTATGCTAATGCTTCCCTCAATTTTTTTGTTCTTAATAATGCGTTTATTGGCGAATCTGGTATTATTGGCATATAACTTGATGATATCTCGCTTGCATATAATTTAACGATTAATGCATAATAAGTATAGAAGCAAAATAGGAATCTATTCACTTCAATAGTTTTTATATTTGACTTCCACAATAAATCAGTAATTTCCTCGAAATCTTGTTTGATTTTTCTTTCATTAAGAATACCTCCATAAATATAACTAAAACTTTTATCCCACTCATCAAAAAGCATCTTTACCCTCTCGTTTGAAGAAATGCTTTCTTGAAGTCTTAGATATAATATACTAATAACTTTTTGAGATAGCTGATTATGTATTGAAAAAGAATTTTGTAAAGCTTTGGAAGATACAGGTTTTTTGATAGTTTGAGATATCAACAAAACCCAGTCATATAAAACAAAATCATTGAATGATTTTTTAGAAGGAATCCATTGCCCACCAGCTTCATCAAATCTTATAAAAACTGTTGTTTCACCATCAAAAAGAAGTGCTGTAAAATCTTTAGCAATTTTTTTATCTATTGGAAGTAAATATTTATCAATCACTTGTTTTAATGCCTTTTTATATTCTGTTGGGTTAACTAGTAAATTATAGGTTTTAAATTCCATAATAAGGCTTCCAGAGAATATATCGCCCCTACCTTTAAGTTTTATACCGCCTATGCTTGTTTGCTCATAATCTAAAATTTCATTCAAGTCAATTCCAAATTTATTAAAAAATTTCTCAAATTCTATTAATATAGAGATTTTTAGTTTTTCCTCATTTGATTGTCTGGAAAGCTGAACCGCTCTTTTGATTCCTTTAGAAAGCTCCCCATATTGTTCTTGTATTAGAGAACGATCTAAAAATTGTTGTTGCATATCTTTATCTAAAAGGTATTGCAATTTAAAGCTTTCCTTTTTAGAACTATTTTTGTCTGTAAATCGGACAAATCCTACAAACATCAGCTACAACATCGGTGTTTATTGTTTCTGGGCAATCTGGAAAAATGCCTCTACAATGAGGGTATTTGTTCTTCCTAACAAAATTAGATTGTTCTATTGCCCACTCTGGTACTTTTGCTTTTCTTGACTTATGACTTGGTGCTGAACCCATAAGAAATGTAAAAAATAACCCATTAATAAGGGTTTTGTCATCTGCCTGCTTTGATGATTTATCCCAAATAGCTGAGCTTCTTCTTATCGCTGATTTCCTGGGTTTCCTTGCTTTTCTGGAGTATTGTCCTCAGCTTCTCCTCGAACTGCTGGGCCTGCTCAAGAAGAGGCTTGTAGTCAACGCTCAACCCTAAATACTTGTCAAGTGCCTCTATTATCTTTGCCGCGGCCTTGCTGTCCGGCAGCTTGCTGTGGGTTTCGGCAAATACGCATGATATTGGGACTCCTTCCACCCTGAGAAGCACTGCGCCTGTAACTCCCACTATTATCCCTTCAGTGAGAGGGCCTATGCCTATCTTCTCGAACCTGCTCTTGCTTTTTGGGTTGCTGGTGTAGTAAAAAACCCGGTTTCCGTCATCGCCGCCTTCGGCGCTTCCCACGCCTTCCAGCGAAACTATCTCTTTTGCCTTGAGAGTTTTTGCCAGTTTGCCTATCGTGTCGGCGACGTTCCACTCGAATCCAGTTGAAGGGGTTATTGCGTGAAGCAGCACAACGTTGTATTTTTTGCTGTAGAATATTCCCAGAGGCTCCACTATCTTATTGTTATGGATAGCCACCATTGCAGGCATCTCGTTGAACATTATCTTGCCTATCAGTTCTGTCTGAAGATGGTCTATAAGAAACTCGGAAGCTATCGTGCCGACCAGCCCAAATCCAGGAAAGCCTTCGATTATAACCGGGCTTTTAGGCTTCTTGTAAAGCTTGATTTCCATTTTCACACCTCTTTTAGCAAAATCGCATTTGTCTTTAACAAATGCGATTTTGCATGCCAAGTATATAAAAATTTCGAATATTATTTAAACATGCCTTCCAATAATGCGCGAATGAAAAGGTTTTTCTGCATCCTGAGCCTTGTTTTTATCCTGGGCATGGTTTCTGCAGTTGCAAAAACCGAGATTTCAGTTGATTCGGATTCTTATAATCTAGGGAGTGAAATTGCCTCTTCAGTTTCCTTGCTGGCAGATGCCAAGATGCAGGGCAAATTCACGCTTTTCATGATTTGCAACAATAAGCCTGCTGACTTTTATTCAACTGATGTCAGCCTTGAGCCTGGGTTCAGGACATCATTAAATCCTCGGTTTAAGGCGTCTGAGGAAATAAAGGGCAATTGCTATCTAAAAGGCGAGTTTCTTGACATGGAAAACAGGATTGCGGAGGAAGCTGAATCAGCTAAATTCGAGATAACTAAAAATCTGAATATTGAGCTTGAAGACAGAGCCGTACTGGCGAAGCCCGGCGGCAAAGCACAGGTTAAGGGAATAGTGAAAGATGCTTCGGACAAAGTTCTGCAAAATGCAGCAGTAGAAACAACTCTTGAAGGGAGAAAATATTTCCAAAATACGGATGGCGGAAAATTTCACATTCTCGTTGATGTGCCAGCTGCCATAAAGTCCGGCGAAAATGAAATCGAGATTAAGGCATCGGACGACCAGGGAAATGAAGGCAGTTCTTTTTTTACAGTTGATGTTGCTCCGGCGCATTCATCGATTAAGATTATTTCAAATGGGACTGCCATACCTGGAAAAGGAGCTTATTTTACAATTGAATTGACAGACCAGGCAGGCGATCCTGCAATTGAAACTATTGCTGTTGACCTTACTGATGAAAAAGGCAACAAAATATTCAGAAAGCATGTTCAAAGCAATACTCCTTTTGGATATGAATTCAGCCAGTACCTGAGGCCGGGCAAGTATAATCTCAGGGCTGAGTTTAAGGGCGTTGAGGGCGAATTTCTTATCAATCTTTCCGGGCTGAGGAAAATTGATGTTACTTACAAAGATGGCTATGCTTTTGTTGAGAATATAGGGAATGTTAATTATGAAGATGAAGCGGAATTTGTGCTGGAAGGCAATGAGAGCAGCAGGACAATAAAAAAGAAGGTAAGCCTTGAGCCTGGTGAATCCGCGAAAATCTATCTTTTAAGAAATCTTCCTAACGGAGTTTATGACATAAAGTTTATTGAGAAAATCGGAAATGAAGGATTATACGAGCAGATTGAGAAGATTTTGGCGAAGGCAGAGGAAATAGCTGACAAAAATTCCATTATTGAGAAAGCCAGCCTTAAAAACGTAGCAAGCTATGTCATAGGCGCTGACGGCCTGCTGGCAAAGCATCCTGCAATTGCATCGGCAGCCTTGATTGGCATAGTCTTGTTTTTAGTATTCAAGTATTCCAAAAGATCTTTGGCAAGAATTTTCAGGAGAAAATAAAAACAAAAAATAGATAAAAAATGTTAAGGGATTAAATTCCCCTTGCTTTTCTGCTTGGCCTGAATTTCTCGGTGCCCTTGCCCTTGTGCCTGAACCCTCTGCCTTTTCTGGCTGAACTTGTCAGTCCCCTGTAGACCCTTCCTTTGTGGCTGGAAATCCAGCTGATGCGAGGATCTGCCATAATGACAGGGTGAGTCCTGTCGACAAGTATGATTTCATACCAAAGATGCAGGCCGTCTTCAGCGACATAATAGCTGTTCAGGACTTCGCAGTTGACGAATTTGTTGGCGACTCTCTGCTCAGCGACAACTTGGTAGCTCATTGCCAAATCCCTTCTTCGGCTCATTGCCTTTGACCTTCTAGGGTGCCTTGGATTCGGGCGCATCCTTCCGCCTCTTGGAACTCGCTGCCTTACAACAAGAAATCCCTGCTTTGCCTTAAATCCCAATGACCTTGCGCGGTCAATCCTTGTCGGATGCTCAAGCCTTAAAGTGGCAGGCTCCTGCCTCCATTTCACGAGTCTTTCCTTCCACAAACCAGAATTTTCCGGCTTTTTCCAAGCCTCTCTTACGTATTGATACAGTCCCATTTTACAGCCTCCGTTGTTTTATTTTATGCAGATTCAGGCGAGCAATTGCCTACATTTCTGCAGTATTACGAATTAGGACTCCATTTATAAATATTCCTCTAAACATTTAAAAATAGATAATAGAATCCAAATTGTATATGGAGCAACCAACAATAGACAAAACTGTTGTCCAAGGAGCGCAGGCATTTATCTGGCCATATAAAAAACAAATAGATGGCATGGGGGAATTAATGAGAAAAATCCCATTAGAAATCAGAGAATCTAGACATGGGATACATCTTTCTCATTTGGGGCAATTTTTAACACCAGTTGAATTAGTAGATTTCCATACTATGGATGGCATGCTTCAAGATGTACTTCATAAAGCCAGAGTTGAAATAGTAAATGGGAGAGGAGAATCGGAAGAGGTTATGAGGTCATTCGAGATTTACCAAGAAATAGAAAGAAGAATTGGAGAAGCATATTATCCTAAAGATTAATCCATTTTCCAAAATAATCTTCTCTTATAACAATCTTTAAATAAATTCCCAGCTTCACCTGTCTTATGATTCTAAAATCAATAAAACTCAGCAACATAAGGAGCTATGCCAGTCAGGAAATAACTTTTCCTTTAGGCTCTACATTATTGGCAGGGGACATAGGGGCAGGCAAGTCAAGCATCCTTTTGGGGATAGAGTTTGCGCTGTTCGGGCTTAAGAAAGGGGAGATAAGCTCGGATTCACTGTTGAGGCACGGGGCGAAAGAAGGCAGCGTTGAGCTGAATTTTGAAATTAGCGGAAAGGATGTGAGAGTAAGGAGAAGCCTGAAAAGGGGAAAAGACGACATCAAGCAGGAAGAGGGCTATATCATTGTCAACGGAATGAAAAAGCAGGCTTCGGCAGACGAGCTTAAGTCAGGCATCCTGGAACTGTTGGGGTATCCTGCTGAATTTCTCAAGAAAAAAGACCTCATCTACAGGTACACAGTCTACACGCCGCAGGAAGAGATGAAGAAGATAATCTATGAGGACAGCAGCGTAAGGCTAGATACTATAAGGAAGGTGTTCAATATTGACAAGTACAGAAGAATTGTTGATAATGTCAGGATTCTCAATTCGGCTTTGAGGGAGAAGAAAAAGAAGCTGGAAGGATTTGCGCAGGACATTGAGAGGAAGAAATCCGATGCAAGGGAAAAGGCAAATGAAATTATGGAACTGGAAAAAAAGATTTTGCTGATAGCTCCGCAATTGGATGAAATCAAGTCAAGGCTAAGCTCAAAAAAAGAGTCCATCTCGAAATATGAAGAAAGGATCAACGAGCTGAATGCGCTTAAAAGAGATTTTCACGCGCTTGAATCTAAACTGTCTGCCTTGATGCACCAGAAGAACGGAATAAAGGAAAGGATGAGACTGCTTGACTCCCAGACAGATGCCCTGAAAAAAGAGCTTGAATCTGCGGAATTTGATGAAAGTGCGGATTTTACAGGCAAAATACTTGGAAAAGAGAAGGAAATCGGGATTTTTGAGAAGGAATACCGCGATTCACTAAGGACGCTGCATTCCTTTAAGGCGAAAAAGGACAGCATCAATGAGGCAATGGAGAAGATACTGAAGCTTGACTCCTGCTCAATGTGCGAGCAGAAAGTGACAACTGAGCACAAGCACGCCATACAAATAAGAGAGGGGGAGAAATTAAGGGCAGTTGAGAAGGAAATTGCAGAATGCTCCTCCAAGGAAAATATGCTGCAGGAAAAGCTTTCAAAGTTCAGGCAGGAAGCTGATCTGCTGAGGAAAGAAGAGTCAAAGCTCAATGTCATAAGGCTGAAGAAGAAAAATCTTGAAGATAAAATAGCGGAAAGGCATAGGCTTGAGGCAGAGCAGAAAGAGTCTGAAGAGCAGATTGAGAAGACAAACTCAGGGAAAAACGAGATTTATTCAAAAATCGAGAAGATGCAGCTGATTGAGGAGATGTACAAGGCTGCAAGGCAGGAGCTTGATGCAATATCCAAAGAAGAGCGGAAAATCGAGATTGAAAAAACAGGGCTTGAGAGAGACAGGAACTCAGTCCAGAAGCTAATTTTGATGCTGGAAGGAGAGATCAAAGAGAAGGAGAATGCTCTGAAGGAGATCCAAAATATTGCGGAGCTTGAGAACTGGATTGACAATTTCTTTGTGAAGCTTATGTCAACTATAGAGAAGCACACAATGCACCGCCTCCATTCGCAGTTTAATGATTTGTTCAAGCAGTGGCTTGGCACGATACTTGAGGATGAATCCATAAGCGCAGGGCTTGATGACAGCTTTTCCCCTGTTATTGAGCAGAACGGCTATGAGACTACTGTTGACAATCTGAGCGGGGGAGAGAAGACAAGCGTTGCATTGGCTTACAGATTGGCTTTAAACAAGGTAATAAATGACATTGTAAGCGAGATAAAGACAAAAGACCTCATCATCCTTGATGAGCCTACTGACGGCTTTAGCTCGGAGCAGCTTGACAAGATAAGGGAAGTGCTGGATGAGCTTGACATGAAGCAGGTAATTATCGTGTCGCATGAAAGCAAGATAGAGAGTTATGTTAATAATATCATAAGAATCGGGAAGAATGAGCATATCAGCATGGTTATATGAGCAAATTGGGCGATTCCGGAATCTTCAGATGTCAAATTAAAGAGTGGTAAGAAGCGGGTGGTGTTAGGAAATTATTTAAACATATATGAGAAACTATTGCTATGGAGATGTTTAATCAGCCCCATAGCAGATTATTTGGAGAAAAACTTCAAGAAATTCTTTTAAGTGGAAATTTTGATACTTTCTATATGATTGTTGCTTATACAAAAGAAAGCGGAGTAATAAGATTAAAGCCTTTTGTTGAGACATTTAAATTATCAGGTGGAGTAGTTAAGGCAGTTGTTGGAATTGACCAAAAGCTTACATCAATTCAAGGTTTAGCACTTCTTATGCCTTTGTGCGATGAAATCTATGTTTATCACAGTGAAAATCCAATGCAAACCTTTCACCCAAAAGCCTATGCTTTTGTAAAAGAAGGTGAAAAATCCATTGTTCTCATTGGCTCAAATAACCTGACTTCTGGAGGATTATATACAAACTATGAATTTGGCTCTTGCCACGAATATAATTTAAGAGATAAATCCCAAATGCAACATTTTAATGAATTTAAGAAAGCATTTGAATTTTACTCAACGCCTTCCAAATGCTCAAAAAATCTTTCTCCAGAATTATTCAAAAAGATGGTTGAAGCCGGACATTATCTTTCTGATGAAAAGAAGGAAATCAAAAGAGTTTTCTCTAAAACAGGTGAAATGGTTGTTAGTGAAAAATTGTTTGGAAGTGAAGTCTTTAAAGCTCCTAGAATACAACCTGTCCAAAGTAAATTAGTCGGTGAAACATCTAAAACTCCCGAAGAATTAGGGGAACTTCTTATAATTCCTTCATTGCCTAAAGGAAATCTTGTTTGGGAGAAACAATTGAATAAATCCGACATACTCATTGCAGAAGGGAAAACAAATCCTACTGGTGGTTTAAGATTAACTCAAGCAAAATGGATAGATGAAGGAAGGGTTATAGATCAAACTAAATACTTCAGAGAAAAGTTATTTGGTAGCTTTGAATGGACTGAAATAAAACAAAATCCTAAAGTGGATGTTGCTAATATCTTGTTTAACGTAACAATTTTAGGAGAGGAAATTGGAACTCATTTATTACGAGTTAGACACAAACCAAGTGGTGAAGCGGAGCAAGGAAATTATACAACATCAATCTCATGGGGAGAGATAAGCAGTTTCATCACAAAACAAAACCTTACCAATAAGAAACTTAAGATGTATTCTCCTAAAGAAGGGCAAGAGCCATTTTTTATAGAAATAAACTAATTTCTGCCCAATCTCCTATTAAGAAGTTTTTTCCAAATATTATTTGCTAATTTTATTTCTTCATCTGAAAATCCATAGCCTTCTTTCAATATCTTTTTATCGGTAAATTCAAGAATTTCATTAATGTTCTTGCCTTCCCTCATCATGCTATCAATCTTATCTAACAGCTCAGCATTTTCTTCTCTATAAGGCAATAAAATGCTTTCAACTTCATTTGGCATTAACTCCAAAGCTCCCCCTCCATGACTTCTGCCACAAATCTCGGCAAAAGCAAGAGATAAAGAATTGTAGTAACTTGCTACAAGCGCATTTATATTGACTTTTTTTTCTGATAACAATTTTATATCTTTTTTTATAGTCACTCTGTGCATAGTATCGGTGGTATAAGCCTTTGCTTCATTGATGATAAGTTTTGGATAAATATTGTTTCTTCTGATAAACAAAGCATCTGAAACCCATGTAGAAGGAACTATCTGCCATTCATCTCTAATCCTGCATTTGTATAATTTATTTATTTTCTTTCCTTCACCAGCCTTTATATAGTCTATTGCTTTTTTATTTTTTTGCAACTCTTTCATTTGCGGAAATTTCAAGAAATACGCTCTTACCCCCGCCTTTGCATTTTCTTTCCAGTCTTGTTCTGTGAATATCACACTTGGAACTTGAACACTTCTTCCAACCATTTTCTTTGTGTAATCTTGTAAATGAAATTGCTCAGCTATTTCCTTTGATATTGTAAAAAATTCATTAGTGCCTGTTGTTATTCCTACCTCTACATTGGCGTAATGTCTTAATGGCTGGATTTCCTTCTGATTAAGGAGTTTTTCTATAAAATTAATTTCTCTTTGAGATAAAAAATAAAATGTCCATTTATTTGACTTAAAATCAATTATTTTCTTCGGACTTTTCAGTTTTGTAATGTCGAGTTCCTCCAATTCACTTGCATCTTTTAATTCTAAATGCTCAATAAGGTGGTCGCCATTACCTCCTTTTTCACATAACAATAAGACTACTTCTTGCTGGATATAAGGGAAAACTAATTTCTTAAAAGAAACTATATTTATTTTATTGTAGAAATGTGCCAAAAAATTTCTTAATTGTTTCGCATAAGAAACCTGTAAAAGTTCTGCTGGAAGGACAAATCCTATTTTTCCATTTTCTTTGAGCAATAAGGTTGAGCCTACAACAAAAGAAACCCAAGCATTTGTAAGCTTTGAATATTTTAAGTCTGCTCTTGTAAAAATCTTTTCCGCTTCTGCACGTTGCTCTTTATTAAAATATTGGTAGCGAATGTATGGCGGATTTCCTATGACTAAATCAAACCTATCTTCTGTTGAATTACAATAAGTGAGAAAATCTTCATTTAGGACTTTTGTTTTTTCTAAATAAAGTTTACTTGCCTTTTCAGCTTCATCTTCCTCTATTTCAATAGCAGTAATGGATTTATATTCAAAATTATTCTTTTTAATCTGCTCTAAAAAAACTCCATCTCCACAACTCGGCTCTAACACATCATAATTTTCATTTCCATTAACAGCCCATTTAAGAATAAATTTTGCTATTTGTGAGGGGGTATAAAATCCACCTCTCAATTTCTCTTGCGTTGCATATTTAATAAGTTGCATTACGATCCCCTCATCTTTCTTGGTCTGTTCCAATAAGGGCTTTTGCATTTCGGGCAAACGGCAGGCCTTTCATCAATACTTAATGGTTTCCAAGCATGAAGGCAACGATAACATTTATTTCCAAGAATAAGAACTTTATATCCAACTCCCTCTTTTGACATATTATTGCTTTTGTCCATGTTGCTTATATACTTTTTGATAGTATAAACCTTAACTCCACAGAAATTTAGGGAATATGTTTAAGGGTTATCCCTAAATTTTTAGTTAATCTGTTTACCCTTTCAGGAATTGGTCCAAGTTTCATTTTATTATCATAACAAATTTCATACACCTT
>Ga0209211_10005733_pt1 | contig 18375 bp, 18 predicted proteins | sample RifGroA2_FD_183992 | JGI IMG/M metagenome (GOLD analysis project Ga0209211, IMG submission 183992) | Groundwater microbial communities from Rifle, Colorado, USA - Groundwater A2 (SPAdes) (version 2) | ecosystem: Environmental > Aquatic > Deep subsurface > Groundwater | place: Rifle, Colorado... | reverse complement strand
TGCCGTCTCGCCGCTAAATCCGTATAACAAAGGATACGACTTCTTTGTCTACGGACGCTTTCCGCTGATACTCGTCAAATATATTGCGGATTCTTTTGGCCAGGGAGACTATAACCATCTGAATCTCGTAGGTCGCTTTGTTTCCGGCCTGTTTGACCTGGGGACGGTGGTTTTGGTGTTTCTGATAGCGAAATTAATTAATTCTAAATTGGGAAGTATGTCATTGCGAGCGAAGAGAAGCAATCCCAACCGTCAAACTGAAAACGTACGGGATCGCCACGCCACGATAAAATCGGGACTCGCGATGACATATTCTTCTTCTTTGGATTTTGGATTTAGGATTTTTCCTCTTCTGGCGATGTTTTTCTATTCAATAATGGTCCTGCCTATACAGCAATCACACTTTTTTACCGTCGACACCTTCCTGACTTTTTTCATCACCTTCACATTCTATTTTCTCATCAAATTAGTTCTCAGTTCTAAGTTCCCTGCCTCGCCGGCAGGCAGGTCGGTCCTAAGTTCTCTCTTCATCGGTGTTTCCTTCGGTCTGGCCTTGGCTTCCAAAATCTCAGCCATTCTTTTCCTGCCGATAATAGAAATTTCATTCATTGTCGCTTCTAACACTCGGTCGGGATTGCTTCGTCGCTTTACTCCTCGGAGTGACAAAATGCATATTTTCAACAGCCTATTTTTATTTTTAATTTTTAATCTTTTATTTTTAATTTTCTCTTACTTCACTTTCCGCCTGGCGGACCCTTACGCTTTTTATGATAATGACCTGACAAACCCAATGCTCAGCACCAGGTTTATTGAAAATCTGAAGTCACTTAAACAATATGACACTCCGGGAATTTGGTTCCCTCCGGGAGTACAGTGGATCACGACAAAACCAATCGCTTTCCCATTTAAAAATATCATTTATTGGGGACTGGGACTGCCGATGGGGATAATTGGTGTTATTAGCGTGATATTTATGGTTATATGGTTATATGGTTATATGGTTAAATGGCTGAAAAATAAATTTAGCCATCCGACCATCAAGCTATCCGACCATCAGGCCATAATTTTCATGCTTATCACCATCTGGATCCTCTACCTCTTCTTCTATCAGGGAATACAATATGTGAAAGCGCTACGGTATTTCTACCAAATCTATCCGTTCATAGCGCTAGTAACCGGATGGTTTATCTGCTATAAATTCCCGCCAATAATTCAAAAGTTAACCCTTCGACTTCGCTTAGGGAAAGAAATAAAAAATTCTCTAACTTTTAACTTTTTACCTGCCCTTTTGCCTTTTGCCTTTTGCCTTTTGATTTTAGTTTATCCCCTTTCCTACCTCTCGATCTACACCCGTCCGACTACCCGCGTCGCCGCTTCCGACTGGATTTACCAGAATATTCCTCAGGGGAAAACGGTGACCAATGAGTATTGGGACGACCCGCTTCCTATTTATACCGAACAGGGAAATCCCGGAGTTTATCACGGTCTGATGCTTCCTCTCTACGACCCGGATAATTCCCAAAAATGGCAGGATGTGACCCAGAAGCTGGAAAAAGCAGACTATATTTTCCTATCAAGCAACAGACTCTACGGATCCATTACAACAGTCCCGGATAAATATCCCGTAACCAATAATTATTACCAGAAACTGTTTAAAGGAAATTTGGGATTTACCAAAGTTGCCCAGTTTACTTCCCGGCCGCGCCTCCCAATTCCCGGAGTCAAACTCTGCCTCACTCCCCCATTTTCAAGATACGCAATTATAGTTAAACCTCTTCAGGAATGCAGTGAGGAAGGAATAAGTTTCGTCGATGATTATGCCGACGAATCCTTCACTGTCTACGACCACCCGAAAGTCATCATTTTCCAAAAGACACATCACTTCTCCGCCCCGGAACTCTATAAAATAATCTCGGAGTAAAAGATTTAGCCATGCAAATCGTGGTCCGATCGGACCACGATTTGCATAAGCTAGTCCTCTTGAGATGTTTTGAAGTTGGATATTCTTGAAGTTATTGATCCTGATTTTCTTGAACTTTTGAAAACTTGAAATCCTATGTACAAATGATGTTATGTACAAATGATGTAACGATCGTTACATGAGTTACTGTTGATTTAATTCCAATTTCGTGCTATAATTATAGGTCTATTATGACTAAAGTCTGTAAGGATTGTCCAATGCCAGCTCATTGCCGTAGGATTGCGGAAAGTACTAGATTATCCCCTATAGAGAGATGGGGTGGGGTATTTAATAGAGTGGTTAAGGTATTAGTTGATAATAGTAATTTAACAAACAAAGTTCGCGATTGCAGCAATAGAAATCCTATTACATGCATGGTTTCAGACGAAAATCCAGCCAACCCCTTTAGTCAGCAAGGAATATTAGCTACTGCGGGAGATAGAAGTTTAGCAAAAAGATTTGACAGAGTTCTCGGTAAAGGCATATGGCGAAGATTTTCATAAAACTGCTCTATTAGTTATTGTTCTTATGGCAAAATTATTAGAAATGTCGTACGATCGTATCCGGAATGGTTATTTTTGGAGGGAGAAGAAGAGGTTGCCGGAGTTGTCGGGGGGAAGATCAGGGGAAATAAGTTTTGAAAGAAGTGATAAAAAGAATTGAGGTTTTCCTTTCCATATTACCCATTTATTAAGTAGCTTATAACTCACCAGACTGCCTGCTGATAAGTAGTGTGACAGATCGATCAGTCTAACTGCTTTCCGGTCAAGGTAGCCGATTTCCTGGTCGATTTTCATCCCGGCTTTACTAAATGATTTCTTCCACTCTCTTTCAGACAGCATGTTTAAATGCACCTGTTTTTTCCTCATCCAGGTTCTATAACGATCTCCAAAAAATAATCCTCCCAGCAAATATTTTTCCCAGTTATCCGAGACAACAGTTGTCAAAAATAACCCTCCGGGTTTAAGGACCCTTCTGATTTCATAAAGTAATCCATCAAGGTTTTCCACATGCTCAAGGACACAATTAGAAACTACTGTATTAAAAGAATTGTCGGGAAAAGGAATTTTTATTCCGTCAAATGTGACTAATTTTTTATATACACCCAATTTCTCCGCCTCCCCCATCCGGCTGTTTTTAAGATCTAATCCTACGTCAATTTGAAAACTGTCATTGCGGGGAGTCTTCGACGAAGTCACCGCCAAAGGCGGGATCTCCCGCCTTTGGACGGGACCCCGCTGAGGCGGTGGCCCGCTGCGGCGGGACAATCCCGTGACGGCAAGGGGATCCCGATGGACATCGGGATGACATTTGTTTGTATAGGTTTGGGAAAAAGTAATTTTTGCAAAAAAGCCGTCACCGACGCCTACATCCAATACTGGCTTCTTCAGGGGAAATCTCTGATAAAGTTCCGCTTCTTTGGCTCTTATAAGGCCCAGAAACATCGGGCGTTCGCGGAGATATGATTTAAGAAAAAAAGTGATATTCATATTAATAATTCATTTGAAGGTCTGACCTTCGGAAAGGTCAGACCTTATAACTATTCTGAAAGTTTGGATTCTTTTTTGAAGGTCTGACCTTCGGAAAGGTCAGACCTTAAAACTATGCAATAATTTTTTGATAAAAAGCGACTGTTTTTCCCATATTAAATGTCTGTTTAATAAAATACGGGTCCTTAATGTATTTCTTTTTATTTATCAAAACATCGGCAATGGTTTCGCCCAGTTTCTGACTGTTTTTAAGAGGGACAACCTTTCCCATTCCGGTTTCCTGTACCGGTATCCTAACACCAGGGAGACCCGAGGCAACTGATGGCACACCGGACATCATCGCCTCCACCTGGACCATCCCGAAGGCTTCTGTTGAGTTAATAGAGGGTAATACTAAAACATCAAGTAAAGAATAAAATGCCCCCATTTCTTCCTGTTTCAAACTTCCCAAAAATACTACATAATCTTTATACTTCTCCACCAACTTCATAATTTTTTCTTTATATTTTTTCTCTCCTACAGGATCCAATGGGCCTGCAATAATAATTTTAAAGCACCTCTCTAACTTTTGACTTTTGACTTTCACTTTTGACTTTTGATTTTTGACATTTGACTTTATTATTTCAATACTTTCTAACAAATATTCTATCCCCTTTTCTGCCGATAGTCTCGCGGCAACTCCTATCAGATAATCCGGTTTTTTCCCGATTTTACCTAAGAGTACTTTTTGTACTCTTTTAGCAACTTTCGGTATAGGCACAGGAGGATAAACATATTCAAGTTTTTTGCTGAAATGTTTCAGGACTTTTGAATGAGCGGCAAAATCTTCGGTATAGGTAACTATCTTATTGGAAAGATAAAGAGCGAAGAAATTCGCCAAATTTAAGACCAATTGGACGAATTTGTTGAAAATTCCTGCGGGCAAAATCACTTCACAGTGGTAAATTGAAATTACTTTTTTCCTTAACAATTGCCCCCAAAAAGCAACTATCCATCCTTCAAACTGCGGAAGATTTATAACCACCGTGTCGCTCTTTTTCACTTTACGGAAACTTTCAAATATCCACCCCGGCATTAAAAAACCCTTACTTATCTTTTTCCAAAAAGGCATTCTGACTACCCCTACTCCTGATTCCATCGCTCTTAAAGGGAGTTTTCTGTCATGTTGAGAAGTAATAACTGTCACCTGGTAATCCTTTTTTACCAACGCCTCGGCTAAACGTTTACAATAAAGCGTCAGACCGGAAATGTAGGGAAAGTAGTATGTAATGGAAAAGAGAACTTTCATAAATTAATTCATGCAATTTGTGGTCCGATCGGACCAGGTTTTCCTTATGGGAATATCATTTGACGAGTCCCCTTACCCATTCAACCAATCTATCTACTCCTGCTTCTACTCCGATTTTGGGTTTCCAGGAAAATTCTTTGGAAACCTTTCTGATATCGGTAATGTAGACTTTCTGGTCGCCGGGGCGCTCATGGGCCAATTTCAGTTTAATCTTTTTGCCTAAAAGTTTTTCCAGTTTGGCTATAAGTTCCAAAAGAGAAACAGTATTATCCACTCCACCGCCCACGTTAAATACTCCGCTTACATGCTTTCCTTCCGCAAACCTAGTTATCGCTTTTTGGTAAAGGTTCATTAAATCATCTATAAAAAGCAGATCCCTCACCTGTTTGCCGTTTCCGTAAAGGGTAATTTCTTTATTTGAGAGAGCCTGGCGGACAAAATATGCTACCCAGCCCTGGTCCTCAGTCCCATATTGATGTGTCCCATATATGCAGGACTTGCGGAAAACTATAGTCGGCAGATTATAAATTCTGGCATAATCTTTCGTGTAACTATCCCCCGTCCCCTTGGAACAGCCGTATGGTGAATAGAAATCCAATGGTTCTTCCTCACTAACCCCTTTTAAATGCTCTTTATCAATAAAACGGCTGCTTTTTTCTGCATACCGGGCATTTTTCAGATTCCCATAAACTTTGTTTGTGGAAGCGTATGTTATTAAAGGCAATTTCCTGCAACTTCTGGCCGCCTCAAGGATATTTAAAGTGCCCAGGGCATTGACTTCAAAATCTCTTCGGGGATCAGATACTGATGATGTGACAGCTACCTGTGCTGCTAAATGTAAAACGACATCTTGACCCTTCACTAACTTTGTTACTAAAGGGAAATCCGTAATTTCCCCCTTCACAAACTTAATTTTTTTATTCCCGGTCAGCCATTCTAAATTCTTTTCCGATCCTTTCCTGGTCAATGAATCAAAGACGGTTACATCATGGTCTTTGGAAAAGGCTAAGGCCAAATTTGACCCGATAAATCCTGCTCCGCCTGTAATTAATATTTTCATTTCAACTTCCTTTCTATCTCTTTCAGGAAATATTCAAGGTGGGGATATTTATGTTCATACTTTTCAAACCGGTCAAGAATATTGTATATCCAATGGACCTCTGTTTTGAACTTAGAACCTAGAACTGAGAACCGAGAACTTAAATGATTGACAATATCAAGATTATCCTCCACAAAATAGTCCAAATCCAATTTTTTTATCATTTTTTCTTTAAACAGATGCGACTGTTCATCTTTTTTATTAATGTAATACTCTTTGAACAGATTTTCTGCTTTGTATCTCCTGAGCCATCTCTTAAGGGATTTTTCGAGAAATGAATAACGGCCGGTGACAATGTAGGCTTCAATTTTCCCGTCCTCAATCAGTCTTCTGAGTTTAGAAAATCCTTTGGCCGGGAAATAACTAGACTCGTGGGCAAGTATCCATAATTTTTTTTCTAATTCTGATCCGGGGTAATAAAACTTCAGCGTCTTTTTATGAAGGAAAACTTTCTTGAAAAGGGCAATCGGAAAACGGATAATACGGAAAGGATTGTAAGCTATCACCCCGTCAAAATCGAAACCGATCCTTATAACCTTACCTTTTCTCATTGGTAGATTATACTAAAAAAACTCATGTTTGTAAGGAGTTTTTTCAGTATCCACACATCTAATCCGCTTTTTCGCCCTATCGGGCTCAAACCGGAGTAAGATGTGTATATATCATCCTTCTCATGGAGGGAGAAATTATTTATAATACATTTATAATTTTTTAAGTCAAAAGTTAAAAATCAAAAATCAAAAATTCAAGTTAAAAGTAAAAAGTTTTATACTTTTGAATTTTGTTTACCCTGTAAAATTTCATCAGAAATTTTGGAGGGAATTGAACTTTTGCCTTTTGACTTTTGATTTTTGACTTTCTATGGTTTTTCTATCCGATCTTAATAACATTCTTTTCTGGTGGGGGGCGATTTCCGTCATTGGGCTAATTACCCTGCCTCTCACTTCTGTACTCTTTTCGGGCTTTATAGACCGCGGGTATGCCTTTTCCAAGACTGTAGGAATACTTATTGTCTCGTTTACAGTCTGGATTCTGGGAAGCATACATCTTCTTCCTTTCACACAGGCGACCATAATTATTTCTCTTCTTGCCCTGGGGGCGGTAAATATTTTTATTTTGAAAAAACAGTCATCAAGGCCTCGCCTTGAAGACAAGGCGAGGCCTTATAGAATTATTCTTTTGGTTTTGGAGGAGCTGCTTTTCCTGGGAGGACTTCTTCTCTGGTCATTTGTCCGGGGGAACGAACCTTCAATTCATGGTCTCGAAAAATATATGGACTTCGGGTTTGTCAGCTCGATATTACGGTCAAATTATTTCCCACCTCTGGATATGTGGCTTGCCGCCTCTCCTGATTATGGCGGAGGCGCGAATATAAACTATTATTATTTCGGACACCTGGTAACTGCAGTCCTCACAAAGCTGACATCTATTGATTCCGTAATTACATACAACCTCATGATCTCCTCGCTTTTTGCCTTTACCTTCACACTGACTTTTTCTATAGGAATCAATATTTATTATTTTCTCAAAAAATCCACGATTTCTGTCATTGACATCTCTTTTCCAAAAATGGTAATTTTCGGCCTTCTTACGGCATATTTAGTCACCTTTGCAGGCAATCTCCATACTATTTATTCTTTCACCACGGGTTATCCTACGGAAAAAGAAGGGCAGCCTGTAAATCCTGTCCCTCCCTGGGAACTACCCTTTGGCTTTCATCCGGAATCTTATTGGTATCCCAATGCCACGCGCTTTATCCCCTACACCATCCATGAATTTCCTATCTATTCATACGTAGTTGCCGACCTTCACGGACATGTTTCAGACATACCTTTTGTCCTTCTGACTCTGGCTATTCTTCTTCAAATATTAGTTACCAAAAAAGAAGGCGGAGAGAAAAAGAAAGACAGATCATTTCTTTCAAAAACTTTTGATGAATTATATGAAAAAATATCAGTCCCATTCCTCCACATCTTTTTCCTGGGAGTCATCGCGGGTATTATGTATATGACCAATGCGTGGGACGGACTGATATATCTGGCTTTATCGGTACTGGTAATCTTTGCCAAAAATCTCCATTTAAAAAGAAATTTTTGGACGGCTCTGGGTTCTGCTTTTTCCGGAGGAATATTCCTTCTTTTCTTTTTCCTTATAACTAACCTTCTATTTTCCATAAACTTCCGTCCTTTTGTATCCGGGGTGGGCCTCCTTTGTGCCCCCAAATCCATACAGGGCACACATATCGGGCCGCTTCTTTTTGAAGAAGGGAAATGCCAGAAAAGTCCGCTCTGGATGCTGGGAATACTCTGGGGATTTTTTTATTACAATGTCATAGGATTCATAATATTTTTATTCGCTAAAAAGCTGTCAAAATCGGATTCAATGGCTAAATGGCTTAATGGCTTAATGGCTACTGATATATTTATATTGCTATTAATAATAATCTCAACAGGGCTTCTGGTTTTTCCGGAATTTTTCTATGTCAAGGATATCTATCCCATGCACTACCGTGCCAATACGATGTTTAAACTGGGATACCAGGCCTTCATGATGCTCGGGATCTCTTCCGCATATATTTTTCTCCGCATCAAATCACTTGTTTTAAATAATTTATTAGCCAAACTAGTCCGGGCATTTTACATTTTAATTTTTACATTTTTATTTTTTCTCGTAGCCATCTACCCCTGGTTTGCGGTCAACTCTTTTTATAATAACCTGAGAACGTACAACGGGCAGGACGGACTCAAATGGTTAAGCACGTCATATCAGGACAACTATCAGGCTATCCTCTGGCTAAGGAAGAATATAGAAGGCCAACCGGTGATTGCTGAAGCCAACGGCGACTCATATACTGACTTTAACATGGTTTCTGCATTCACAGGCCTTCCGACAATAGTCGGCTGGCCGGTACACGAATGGCTCTGGCGGGGATCTTATGATGAACCGGGCAGAAGAATTCCCGAGGTCCAGACTCTCTATGAAGGCAAACTTACAGAGGTAAAAAGCGTTATCGGAAAATATAAAGTGGAATATATTTTTGTAGGCACAAAGGAGAAAGAGAAATATACGAAGTTAAATGAAGATAATTTCAGGAAAATCGGGAAAGTGGTTTTTGTCAGTGGGAACACTAGAATATATAAAATAAATTAGATGTCTTGAGATTCCTTATATTCAACCTCTTCTTATAGGAACACCCAATGGCTGGGGGACGCCTCTAGGAATTTGTGGCGCATGAGTATCGGAGACTCCTCGCAATGACGTTAAATTATTGTCAATATAGTTCACGATCGTGAAGTGTATTGAAAGGAAAACGTGTTTTTAGCATAATTATTTGCTTCTTATACCTCTTACAGGTTTTGAATTATTCTCTCTTGATGGTCTCGCATGATCAATAGAAAAAACCGCATCTCGTTGCTGATATACTCTTCTCATTCTACCCTTTCCTTCTGGAACACCCTGAGGACTAAAACCCATTCCTATCACAGTCCTGCCTACACCATTATTTCTACCTGCTTGGAATCGTTTTTCCCATGCTTTATAAGTCTCCGGCCCGTTATTGTTGTTTACATTTTGAGTATTACCATCGAAATCAAATCCCACATCCCTTCTTGTTTTATAAATATAAATCATCTGAAGAGGAGTAAACTGATCAATTACCCGATTAATTCTTCGTCTTGTTTCACCCCTATCGCCCCCTGTCCCCCCCACTGCCATTCTGGTTCTGTCTGCTGGACCTTTTCTATTCAAATCGATACCAGACGCAAGTTCTTCCATGTCTCTTCTGGTAAAAGTTCCGTTTAGAGCATTTCTAGCTAATTCTTCAATTATAGTTTCCGGTTTTCTTCTCCAAACTTGTTTTATGGTTTCTGTAGCTACAATTACTGCTGCTCTTTTGGCTTCAGTAGATGAAATCCCCAAAACTCTTTTAATACGCCTAACTGCTATATCCAATGGCGGTTGATCCGTGAGATTTTGACCTTTTCTAAGTTTTTCTGCCATAACGGTTTTAGAAAATATTACTAGAGGAATACCATATTTTTAAAGGAACGTAAAGGAGAATACAGGAAAATATAGGGGTAGATGAAGTAAACATTAAGTCACTTTTGGCTCTAAAAAGGGAGATCGGAAGCCTGGTACGTACGATTTAACTATTTCATTTGACCCTTGAAAGGGAGATCGGAAGCCTGCCCAACTCCCGATCACCCTTCCGAAAGTCAAATAAAATCTTACGTACCATGCCCAACTCCCCCTGCCTGCCGGCAGGCAGGGATCACCCTTCCTAAAGTCAAAATACCTGTAACGATAGATCGTTTGAAACCAAAAAATTCACTAAAACAAATAGTGATATACAGCTAACTGACAATCTAAAAAGTGAATTTTTCATGAATTATCCCGATTGAGGCGAGATTATAGCACATGAGTCAAGAAAAAGCAAATGGCTATGGGCTTAGTGGAACTCGTAGTGAAATTAGTTGTAAGAGGGGGATTGCCCCGCCTCAGCGGGGTCCCGTCCAAAGGCGGGAGATCCCGCATTTGCAGTGACTTCCCCCGATTTACATGCAATGACATTTTTTAGAAGAGTTCTAAATTTCTATTAACCAATTTCTCTAAGAGTTTATGAGAAATCCGTGAGAAAATGAGGGGATGTAATTGTGGCGGTGCCACTGAATAAAACCTCTTTTTCGAGGCTGGACTTTAATTTGACAAAAGAAAACTAACTATGGTAAAAATTTGGGCAGGTATTAGTCATTTCCTGCCAACGTAAGGTGACCAATACCTGAAAGAGAAGAGCATTACTATTCGTAAGCCCCACCATCTGCTTAGCGATAGTGATGCTCTTTTTTTTCTAGAAACTGTATCAAAACCTCTTTTGCAATCTCGAAGGGGATTGCTTCTCCGCCTCATCGGCGGATCGCAATGACAGCTTTGAAATAGTTTCTCTATTGCCCCACCATCTGCTTACAACGTCATTACAGGAATAGATAAACCTTTTTCCTTCAACTTCAGGAACTGTTCCCGGGCTATCTTGTGGAAACTTTCCCATTCAAAATCCTTGGGACCTTCCTGTTTCTTGGCCTTCCCGAAGAATTGTTCCAAAATCTTTTTGATCATGAAACTATGCTAACACCATTTTCCTTCCCTTGTCAAGCCCTATAGTTTATTTATTACCATTTTCTTACAGGCCTATAATTATTAATAAGTAATATAGAGCGTTACAACAGTATTTATTATTTTATAAATTATATGTGGATAAGTCTGGGGACGGAGAAAACTGCCAAAAATAGGCTGTCTTGCAACTTCTACTCTGGAACTTTGGGGTTTTGAAAATATTGACTGAGGTTAGACCTCACCCCACCCTCTCCTATGAGGAGAGGGAAAAAAGGATAAGGATATTAGATTAGGAGGACAGTACTCCCTTTTTGATATACTCCTTGATAAGGGACTGGTAAGGGATATTGATTTCGTTGGCTTTTTCTTTCACGCGGTTTAAAAGATAATCAGGAATTCTGATGGATATAGCATGGCTTGTAGGTTTAAGATCTGGAAAACTCACTTCCTCCAAATCGGCAGGTGTGTAATACTCGGATAAATCTATTTTTGCCCAAAATTTTCTTTCCTCATCTTCATTTTTAAATTCAGGTAATTTAAGCTTTTTTTCCATATAATGGCACCTCCTTTTTATTGATATCCCGTGCTGAAATAATTCTAACTTTGCCCTTCCGTTTGGTAAAAACAACAAATAGCAATCTCCCTTTCTTGGTCACTCCCATAATCCTGAATCTCTCTTCTCTGCCAGAATGCAAATGGTCTTTAAAAATTTTCTTTTTTTCGTCAAAAAATACTTCCTCTGTTTCCTGGTTCTCTACTCCATGTTTATCATTCTTAAGAATGTTCCCGGCATCCCACTGAAATTCTAATAACTTTTTAACGACTATCATGTATATACTGCATTATACAACCGGAAATGAGATTTTGTCAAGAAGTTTTGAAGAATTTGGCGTTAATGGCCACTAAAGAGGGGTAGGATTCGGGGGTCACCAGGTGAGGATAACCCAACCTTTTGGATTCTTTTTCCATAAGTTTAAGACCCAACACGCGTCTCACCTCACCCAGAAGACCAATTTCGCCGATAGCGACAGTCTTTTTGGCCAGAGGAATATTTTTAAATGAAGAAATTATGGCCAGAGCAATTCCCAAATCTGCTGCCGGGGTGTCGATCTTTATCCCCCCTGAGACGTTAACGTAAATATCAAAAGTAGCCAAAGGTAACCTCAGGTGTTTTTGCAGCACTCCCAGTATTAATTGAACTCTATTGTAATCTACTCCATTTACCACACGTCTGGGTATTTGGAGTGGAGTGGATACAACAAGAGCCTGGACTTCAACTAATAATGGCCGGGTTCCTTCAAGGGTAGCCACAATTACTGATCCCGCTTTCTCTCCTGAAGGGCTTTCTCCTATAAAGATTTCAGAAGGATTTTTCACTTCCTTCATGCCCAAATCCGCCATTTCAAAAATCCCGATTTCGTCAGTCGGACCGAACCTGTTTTTATTTGACCTGAGAATCCGAAGCTGCAAACCCTTTTCCCCTTCAAGTTGGAGAACTGTGTCAACAGTATGTTCCAACACTTTCGGTCCGGCAATAGTGCCTTCTTTTGTGACGTGGCCGACTATAAAAAGAGGAATATTTAAAGATTTAGCCGTTCTGACAAGCCGAAAAGCTGATTCCCTCACTTGTCCAACCGCCCCTGCAATACCTGTCAGATCTTCAGTTGTAATGGTCTGGATTGAATCAATAATAACGAGGTTAGGCCTGGCAGTTTCTATCTGAACACAAATATTATCCACATCAGTTTCCGGCAATATGGATATCTTTTCAGAGGAAATTTCCAGCCTGTCTGCCCTGATTTTCACCTGCTGGGGCGATTCCTCTCCCGAAACATATAATCCGCCGAGCCTGGCAACGAGTTCCAGAAGTAATGTAGATTTCCCAATTCCGGGTTCGCCGGCAAGTAGCACTACCTGTCCGGGCACAATCCCTCCACCCAAAACCCGGTCAAACTCCCCGACTCCGCAACTGACTCTCTTCGTATCTTTTTTTATAACTTCAGATAATTTAATAGGATTTGTAGATACACCGCTTCTTTCTTTGAGTCTTTGTGTCTTTGCATATTTGAAGCTTTCAATCGTTTCAACTAAAGAATTCCAGCTATCACACCCCGGACACTTCCCCAACCACTGACCTGAATTATAGCCACATTGTTGACATACATAAGAAGTTCTTGTTTTCATAGGTATTTACCCTGAGCGTAGCCGAAGGGCTGGCAGAGATAGGAAGTTTTGGTTTTCATACTTAACTATTGTAGATTACATTACAGGAAAAAAGGGGGCAATAAGGAAAAATATTCGGAAAATTGACAATATCCTTTTATGCAAAACATGGTCCGATCGGACCATGTTTTGCATGTATTAAATGATTCTCTTTGTACAAAGTATGTAACGGTCGTTACATGAAATGTACAAGATTGAATGAGAAAATAAGGAATATTACTAAAGAGAAAAGCGATCGATGAAAAAAGCGGCGAAGAGATTTATACTCTACTGACCACTCGTCCTTGGAACATTACGCCTCTCACACCAGGTCTATCCTGTATAATTCCCGAGGTGCTTGAAGAAATATTATACACACGGACAGCCCAAAGTGTACCTCTTCTTGATCTCAGATTCGGAAGAACTAAAACTGTCCCCGGGTTTAATTCCCCACCATTAGGTATATCAGCATGTCCTTCAACTTCTGCTCTGGGACGAACACGTCTTGCCTCCTGATGACGAATAAGACTAATGCCCTGCTTCAATCTGCTTTTACCCCAAAAGACCCAATCAGCACGATGACAGAAGTCTTTCTTAATACTCATGTATCTATAATAATATACTTATTTGAGAAATATCAATAATTGAAATTTAAAAATGGATCAAGTTCTGCAAGCGATCCCTTGCAACTTCTTTTGTACAAAGTATGTCCCGATCGGGACATAAAATGTACAGGAATTTTAATATATAAATTTTGTTCTAATGTTTCGAAACAATAGAACAGAACGGATATTTGGAGATGAAAGTGATTAACAAGTAAAAAATACTATTGCAAAAGAATTTCTTATAAACTAAATTGAAATAGGATAGGAAATGAATATATCTTTAAACAGAGAACAATCAAAGGGTTTGGCTGAAAAAGAAAAAATAATATGGACATCAACACTATTCTCATGATAATCACCGTAATTCTAATACTTATCGCTTCCTACATCGCCTTTGTCCTCATACCGAAACAGAAAAAGTAATTCCTGCAAAACTTAAGTCTTTCGTCCCTAACCTCCTTCCTGAAATTATATACCCACGTAACTCAGGTTTGCAACCTTCGTTACTCAGTATAGACCCATCTAATCAGATTTTTCATTTATGAAAGTTACAAATCTGAGCAAGATGGGTATGCAAACAGTGGTCCGATCGGACCATGTTTTGCATATATTAAATGATTCTCTTTGTACAAATCATGTAACGATCGTTACAGGAAATGTACAGATCAGAAAATTAAAACAAGTAGCTTTACAACAGGAGAAGCGATCAATGGGGAAAAGCTACTTTGCTGGAGCTTTTCTCAGAAGATTTCTGACGATTGAATAATGTGCGCTATCTCTAATAGAACGCGTTGCCAGAGCTGAACTTTCTCTTTCTGACAAAATAGGCCTGTCTAATGGAGATGGTGATCTGTTAGTCAAAATATTTAGATCTCTTGTAATACTTCCCAGAAGTTGCGTTTCCCGTCCACGTAATAAATATATTGCCGGTTCCTGATTCGTCGGCCATCCTGTCAAAGCTGTATCTACATCCGAGGATTCTTGTACATCTTTCAGAAAACCAGGACCCGCTTTTCTAATGGATACAGCCACAGCTCTTTTTCTAATAATTTGTCTTCCAACTGACACAGTTGCGTCTGCTTCCATTTTGGATGTCGCCAGTATACCAGCCATACCAGCACTACCTACAGCTTCTGCGATTCTGGTATCTAAATCATCAAGTCATGAACGTAAATATTCGGGAACAGTTAAAGTGTCAATTTTATCCGCTTCTAAACCATACGGTAAACTGATACCCACAGCATCCTTCTTTACTAATTTTAAATATTCCAGAAAGCCTGACACCCCACCCCACCTGTATTTTTCAACCAATGCATCCACCATATCCTCTGTAACTTCGGGACTATCCTTTAAAACATCTAAAGGATCTGTTGTTCTCCCCTGATCTAATGTCGTCATCTCCATAATTATATCATGAGTAATTTCACTAAGTAAGTAATACGGAAAAAAAGGAGTCAATGAGGAAAAAAATAATATGTTACACTTAAGAAAATGAAAATAATTTATACCAAACATGCTATAAACAAATTCACAGATCTGAAAAAACTTGGAATCATCGTAAAAAAGAAAGATATCAGAAAAATTATAGAAAATCCGGATAATATAGACATGGATACTGATCCTCCGAAGATTATTGCGACAGGAAATTTCGGTAAAGAGCACATTCTGCGGGTTGTTTACCGAAACGATGGTGATATAATAATCACGATTACATTTTATCCGGCTAGGAAAGGCAGGTATTTCTCATGAAAATGCGTTATGACCCAGAAGATGACATCCTTATGATCTGGTTTTCTGACCAGAAAGTAGATTATGCCGAACAGGAAAAAAATATGATCGTGCACTTTGCTAAAGATAATAAACCCGTTCTCCTGGAAATTCTTGACGCTTCCATATTTCTGAAAGAAACTTCTAAAATACTCCCCCCCCAGGTACGACAATACGTATCTTTTTAACTAACCTGCAGAGACTTAGATCGCCTTGGTCCTCCTGTCAAAACAAAAAAAGTAATTTCCTGATCCCTCCACCAATTCTGCAAGGTCACCTGCCAAGATTTTCAGTACAACGAATATAGGGATTATGCAAACAGTGGTCCGATCGGACCATGATTTGCATATATTAAATACCCCTCTTTGTACAAAGTATGTAACGGTCGTTACAGGAAATGTACAAGATTGGGTGAGAAAATGAAGAATATTACTAAAGAGGAAAGCCCAGCGGGTAAAAACCATTCCGGGATATCAAAGGAAACCATATCTACTGATTATAACACTCTAATAGTAACGACTATTGAGAGATGCCTGGACTGTTTGGGAAATAAGATTCTTCTAGTTGGCACCGAACTGGTACGTTTGGCAAAGAGGGGCTCCGGTATAGGAGGCTTGATAAACGCTGATGGTCCCATTGGGAACATTAAAATGTAAAGAAATAGTCTTCTGGTTTTGATCAAAATCAGCTGAAGTGTAATTGGGACTCGATTTGACGCTTAACCACCAGGCTCCACTGACAGTAACCGTAATCGTATCGCCGGATTTACTTTCTGAAAATGAAACCGGAGTACAACCTCCTGAAGCAGGGGTTGATGAAGGAATAAACGTAGGAACTGGTGTAAGTGTGGGAGTCGGATTGGAAGTAGCTGAAGAATTGGCCGGACCAAAAAGCGTAATCGTGTAAGAGACCGTGGGTCCATCGTGCCAATTATCATCCTTATAATACTGGACAACTGCAGAACCGGTATATACACCATTGAATTTATTGGGATTTATATATGATCTTATAACTGCTGAACCTGTGGGGGAAATTCCGCCGGAAGATTCGTAAAAACCCTGACCCTGTGTCGGCTCGTTATATTTGATCTGCCATCCTGTAGCTCCGGTACTGAAAATTGTAAATCCCTGACCATATATCAGTCCCCCATCGGCATTATCTTTATAAAGAGAAACATTAACCGATGATCGGTCGATAACCAAAGAACCGGACGAAGTATTTTTATTTGAAACAGGAGCCAGGGTAGAAGCTGGAATTTCCGGTGAAGCAACAGGAATATTCGTAGGATTATTATTGTTTTGAGTTTTTTCCTGAGTATTTGTTTTTTGTCCGCTTGCGGCAGTCGGGGAAATTGGAGGTGTGGGTGAATTTGTAATGAAGTTTTTGTTTTTGGCAGGAGTAACTGAAGGAATTTGATTCTGGACAACATTTTTAGTCGAACTGTTTAGGAGTGTTGTCGGACCTGAAGATTTATTTTGGAACATATATATAAAAGCTGCAGGCGTAACCGGGAGCAGAAATACAACCGCAAGAACTAAAGTAACAAGCGACGTAAAACCTTCTTGATAGTGAGATTTAATTGTCATAACAGGCTAATCCTATTATTATAAGCCTAAATGAGGGTAAAAGCAAATTCATGTTCGAAGTGCGTGTAATCCTTAAAATTTCATCAAAGATTTCGGAGGAATTTTTGAAATTTGAAATCTGAGCTTAGCTTCTTTTTCCCCTTCAATTCACGAATTTGAAAGTGGAGAGGATTTGGTCAACAGTAGTCTGAGGAGTCGGGTCAGAAAAAATAAGAGCTAAAACGTAATAATCAGGAGTCATGGCATAATATATACGATTGCCATCTATCATAGTCACTGTTGATTGCAATAATTTTATTCTGTTCGTATTTCGATAGACCAGAACTTTTTCCGGAAGACTTTTTGGAATTGTTTCTCCCTGTTTGAAAATATACTTTTCATCCCACCATTTTTCTATATCAGAAATATTAATTCTTGTTGACTGACATATGGATTTTGTTGGTCCATGTTTTAATAATACATGAATTATCAGTTGTTTGAAAGGAATCTGAAATAATCTACAAGACCATCTATAAAATTCTCTATGCTTCTATTTCCATATGGTGAAATTTGTTAATTAAGGAAATAAGGGGCTCCAGTTTAAGGGGAATATTTTGTTCAGCAATGATATAGGGAACACCAAAACTACTTAAATTGATCTGATAAAGTATTCTCTTCAATAAATTCTGCTTAGACAAGTTGATTTCAATATCTTTTGGCAGGATACCTAAAAACCTTTTTCCCCTATAATTAATTATCTTCATTCTGCTTATTTCTTCCCATTTCAAATAACCTGGTGACACAATAGCAGAATTATCAAGAATTCCTGATCGATTTAATATGAGAGCAGGAGAAGGTTTCACGAAACGGAATAATAATAAAATGAATCCCCCGCCAAAAAAGAATATTCCCATTATTCCGACAATTTTCAAGTCTACTGAACCGAACACGACTGTATGAAAACTGACGAAAGACATAATAAGTGCACCCAGAATATAGAGAAAAAATTTAGACTTTGAGGGGAATAACTTTATCTCTTTTTCATCCATACTTGCTTTTAACATTTATATTAATGAGTTTATTACCTATGGGATAAAATTATAGGAAGTCTTGGTTTTCATTGTGTAATTAATTTCAATATTTCATCATGTAATATATTGTTACTGGCAAAAATATCGGGATTGAAAATATTCATAGCTTTCCCGTAAGGATCAGTTATTTTTCCTCCCGCTTTTTCGATGATAAGTAATGCTGCGCCAATATCCCAAGGTTTTAGACCTGCATGTATGT